>Ga0334895_1003281_pt1 | contig 12645 bp, 13 predicted proteins | sample GraSluR3_MG_7_FD_207229 | JGI IMG/M metagenome (GOLD analysis project Ga0334895, IMG submission 207229) | Sludge microbial communities from methane-producing bioreactor in Wageningen University, Netherlands - Granular Sludge_31_05-R3 | ecosystem: Engineered > Bioreactor > Anaerobic >... | reverse complement strand
CTCATCAATAGCATCTTCAAAATTTCTCAAGTCATCTTTAAGGTCCATATAGTTTTCAAGTTTTGATGTGTCAATTGGCTGAATAAGGCCTTCCTGTGCTGCCTGAAGCAAAACGTTTGAATTGGGAAGTAAAACATCAATGGTCCCTAATCCTCCTGTCCGTAGCATTGTCAGCATCTCTTCCAATGAAGTAAAGTATACGTGCTCAACCTTGCAATTGTGCATTTCTTCAAATACGGGCACTGAATAATCCGCATCCGATCCATAGCCATTCCAGTTAAGAACAGTCAGTACAGGAACATCTTGCCCAGATGGGGAATCACCACCACCACAACCTGACAGTATTGTCGCTACCATCGTTAGAACCACTAAAAAAACCACTGCTTTTTTCATTATTCTCCTCCTCCTATTATTTTTAAAGGTCTTAAACCTTAAATGTACAACCTGATCTTAAGATAATGTTTGCGTAGGGCGTTGCCTCACCCGTTCTGATTATAGCTTTTGAGCTAGTCACCAGTTTCTTGAACATGTCATGTGAAACAAATTGAACCTCTTCTTCATTAAACAATGACAGGGCTTCTGATAAAACGACTGGGTTGTTGCCCTTTATTTCATTGGCAAGAATTGCTGCTTCCACTTCAAAGTCGTTGATAACTTCTTTTAATACATCCAAAAACAAAGGCATGCCAAACTTAACAGATAAATCAATACACTCAACAGCTGGCGGAATTGGAAACCCACAATCTACTATGGCCAAAGTGTCCGTATGACCCATATAGCTTAACACTCTAGATATATCGCTATTCAATATCCCATTCTTCTTCACTTCTTTAAACCTCCTCTTTCTTCTTTCATTCTTTTCATTACTTCTTCATAAGTGGGCATGCCATCTTGCGCACCAAGCTTTTCAACGGATAATCCACTAGCATATTGAGCGAATTCCACTGCTTTATCTAAAGGGGCATCTTCTGCTAATGCTTTGACAAATGCACCAGAAAATGTATCTCCAGCACCTGTTGTATCAATAACAGAGGCATCTTTTATGGCTGGAATCTGAACTAATTTCTTCCCATCATAAAAAATTGTCCCTTTTTCTCCTAAAGTAACCAACATTTTTTTAGGATAATGAATCAACATTTTTTCAATAGATTCGTACTCTTTAAACATCTCCGTCGCTTCATGTTCATTAAGGATTAGATAATCAATCCGTCCTATTGTGTCGTCGTCTAAGATTTGGAATGGTGAAGGGTTTAAAATGCTGACGATTCCAAGCTTATTACATTCTTCAATCACATACTTGACTGTCTCCATAGGGATCTCGTGTTGCAACAACACGTAATCTGAGGCAAATAAGTCTTTATGAATTTTTTTAACATAGCTTTTATCCACACATCCATTGGCTCCTTTTATGACAATAATGCTGTTGTCATTCTCCGCGACAATTATATTGGCCATGCCTGTGGAAACTTTCTCGCAAGTATCAATTTTTCTTGTATCGACACCATTTTTCATTAAATTTCGAATCATCTCTTTGCCATAAGCATCATCTCCAACACATCCAAACATCGATACCTCCCCGCCTAATTTTGCTGCCGCTACAGCTTGATTGGCACCTTTCCCTCCGGCATGGACGGAAAAACTCTCTCCAAATATAGTCTCTCCTTGTCTTGGTCTTCTTTCAGCTTCAACCACAATATCGACATTGATACTGCCAATCACTGCAATCTTTTTCATAAGCCACCCCCGCTATTTTGTTGTATCTCTTTCCACTAGAGATGCATGCAATACAATATTTGTTTCTACTTGTTTCTTTCCATTCAAAATATCAACAATGACATCAACCGCTTTTTCACCAAGAGCTGCTATTGGTTGTGCAATTGTTGTAAGACTTGGCGTGATCAATTCACTGAACAAAATATTGTCATAACCAATCAATTGTATCTCTTCAGGAATTTGGATATTCCTTTTAAAACACTCTTTGATTACCGCATAAGCTATTAAGTCATTACCTGCAAAAATGCCATCCAATTCACTTGCATGACTTAACATATTTTTAGCACCTTCTACTCCAGAAATGTAATCATATTCTATGAATTGACAAAATGTTTTTAAGCCATTTTCATCCATTACATCCAAATAGCCATCAATCCTTTCAGTTTTATCTTTATGAAGTTTTTCTTTTCCCAAATAGGCGATTTTTTTGCACCCCTTTCTTATCAACCATTCTGTAGCCATTCTACCTCCTTGGTAATGATCCGTTCGAATGATTGGGTGCTGATTGTTCACAGATACGCCATATCTATCAAGATAGGCAATTGGCACTCTAACCTTTGAGTCGATAGGATTGTCGCTGATGATGACAAAAGCATCTACCTGATTTTGCATCAAATTTTCAAGATACTGTGCCTCATAGACTCTATTATTATTAGAATTGCATAGAATAATCTTGTAATTATTCTCTCTCCCTCTTTTTTCAACAGATTCAGCAATTTCATTGAAGAAAGGATTCACAATATTAGGTACGATTAATCCAATAGTATTTGTGCTTTTTTTGCTCAAACTACGAGCTATCGTATTTGGCTTAAATCCCAAGTCTCTTATTGCTTCTTCCACACTCTGTCTTTTTGCTGGGTTGACCTTTGCTGTTCCGTTCAAAACTCTGGAAACCGTCGCTACTGATACGCCAGATCTTTTTGCTACATCACTGATGGTTATTTTCATAGTAACTCCTTGAAACCGTTTTCACATACTTAAATTATATGCCTTACTTAGGGTCCTGTCAATCCGAGAATTTTAATCCATTTTTCTATATTTCTCTAATGTGTCTATATTGCTAGCCTTCTGGAGTGTTTCCCACAAAAAAATCTTCTCCTGTGAAAGAGAAGATTTTTCATAACTATGGCAAGTCATTTTTTGTTGAAAACCTGTCATAAGCTGTCTGCATAAGCTTTGCTTTATTAACTACATATCTCTCAGTTTTGCCTGTGCAAAACTGTCCTTGAGAATCTGTTCCAATAAAGTCGAGATAAATATGATTGTTGTCAACCTTTTTGACGATTAATTTAAAATTGACAAACTCACCAGATAATGTTGGCTTTTCATGGTTTAACTCAAAATGAGTTCCGATAGTGATGCATTCATCAGATACCAGTTCATCTAACATTTCACTTGAAGCGTCTATGATCATGTTAACAATAGTTGAAGCGGATACCAAATAATACAGTTCTTCTGAGCCAGCCGAACTTTGTAAATTAGCAGCATGAGTCGATCTTCTGACGTCCTTAAACAAACCTACTTTAATCTCATGTTTATTCATCTTAACATCCTCCATTCAACTTTTCTTGCCCCAAAGGGAGCTTCCTAAAATGTCATGGATTCAAGTTGTCTCTTAATTAATTATAACATAATTTCAAGTTGAGTTTTCATGCTTCTATTTTTTTCTATTTAGCTATCGTATTTCATTTTTTTAGTCCAAAAAGATGTCTTTATGTCGTCAGTCTTGAATAAGTACTTTTCTCGCTAGACAAAACTGATCCTTTCTTTCAAATTACAAGCCAAGAAACCTCCGTCTTAAGTCGGATTTAGAAACCTACTAGATACTGAGTATAAACCGGGCCTAAGCCGCTTACCCACTAGATTTAGAAACTATATACTAAAGACAGAAAATAGCCAAGGAGGAACAATTAAATGGATATAATCTTGCGAGAAACCAATCAAATAGATAAGCCTTATCGTTGGGAGGGAGTAAAAATGTCGTTTATTCAATTAGCAAAACGATTAACCACTAGAAAATATGATATCAACACCATTCTTACATCACGAGAAACAGAAAAAAACATTGCCATCAACCAAGAATTCTTTCATTACGGACAATTTACAAGATAATCAACCATCCAATAAATGCTCAAAAAACTGTCATGACTTTTCGATTGTCATGACAGTTTTTCTTTGGTTTTTTGCACTATTTCTAATTTTATTGTAAACTTACAGTGCGTAACAATGCATAACTGATACTACAATATAAACGAGGAGCTATAATGGCATCCAAAATCGGTACAGAAATCTTCAAAAACAAGCCTAAATCAATGCACACCCCCATTGAAAAAGAAACCTATGATTTGCTTCACGCACTTGGGATATCTTATGATCGTGTTTCTCACGAAGCTGCGGCAACAATCTCCCAATGCCAACTGATTGAAAAGGTGATAGATGCTCCCATCCACAAAAATCTACTCTTAAGGAATAGTGCCAACACACAACTTTTCTTTCTAGTCATGATGGGATACAAGCGTTTTATAACCAAAGAGGTCTCAAAACAAATTGGTAGTTCAAGACTTTCTTTTGCTGATGACACTACAACAGAAGCTCTCTTAGGTGTATCAAAAGGCTCTCTTAGCATCTTATCTCTCTTCAAGGACCCTGAGTGCCGTATCCAACTTCTGATTGATCAAGATGTCTGTCAATATGATTTTTTTGGTTGTCATCCATGTGATAATCGAAGTACCCTCAAAATTAAAACTCAGGATATTTTTAATGTATTATTAAGTCATACAGGGCATTCCCCTGTCCAAGTGAAAATTTAACAAAGGCGTTTCTTAGACACCTGAATACTTCTAGTTTTGAATGGCTTAACAAAAAGGCTCTGTCGTGTGTGTCACACACTTGTGATACTGCTGGTCATTATCATTCCACTGTTACAGATTTCGCAAGATTTCTTGGCTTATCAATATCACAATTTCTATGCAAAGCTGCGTAGTAGGCCAACAATTGACCTGGTATTGCAGCAACTAACGGGGTCAAATATTCATGTACATCTCCAATTATTATTTGGTCTGAATCGCTACTGATTCTTTTCATAGAAATAGTAATTACTGAAGCTCCTCTTGCCTTCACTTCTTTGATGTTGCTTCTAGTGTTTAGATTAATAGCCTCCTGTGTGATCATTGCAATAACTGGTGTGCCATCTTCAATTAACGCTATTGTTCCATGTTTCAGTTCACCTGCCGCAAATCCTTCTGTCTGTATGTATGATATCTCTTTTAGCTTTAATGCTGCCTCCAAGCATGTGTAGTAATCTAGATGTCTTCCAATGTAGAAACAATTTCTCGTTTTGACTAAATATTCTTTAGCTAATTTTTCATAGAGATCCTTGCTATCACATAGTGCTTCCATCACATTGGCCACTACCGATAACTCATAAAGAATATCCATTTCAAAAGCTTCAGAACATTTTGCCGCCAAAAGAGCAAGGACTGCGATCTGTGCTGTATAGGCTTTTGTTGAAGCCACTGCTATTTCAGGTCCGGCGTGCAGCAGTAGTTGGTAATCTGTCTCTCTATACAGAGTGGATCCTTTTACATTTGTGATCGCTAAGGTAGGATGCCCCAATTTTTTAACTTTTACCAATACCGCTCGACTATCTGCTGTCTCTCCGCTTTGCGAAATGAAAATGAACAAAGGTTTTTCACTTAACAGCGGTGTGTTGTAGACAAACTCGCTTGAAATATGAATCTCCGTAGGTTTTTTTGTTATATTCTCAAGCAAGTGCTTGCCTACCAAACCTGCATGATAGCTTGTCCCACAAGCAATCATATAGATTCGGTCTGCGCTCTTTACTGCGTGGATGATTTTCTCATCCATCACAAACTCCCCTTGAGCATCTTGATGTCTCGCAATAATTCGTCGCATAACAAAAGGTTGTTCATCAATTTCTTTGAGCATATAGTGAGGATAAGTTCCTTTCTCAATATCCGACGCGTCTATTTCTCCAATAAATGCCTCTCTGTTTATTCGCATTCCAAATAAATTACGAATTGTCACTTTATTTCTAGTAATAATCGCAAATTCCTTGTCGTGAAGTTCATAAAATAAATTGGTGTGGTGAATCATTGCCATTGCATCACTGGCAACCATATTGAATTCCTCTCCTTTCCCAATCAAGAGAGGTGACTTGTTTTTAGCAACGTAAATGGCATCGGGGTTTTCTTGGTCAATAATCGCAAGGGCATAAGATCCTTCGAGTAGATTTAATGTGTATCTAATCGCTAACTCAGGCTCTTTGCCTTCATCAAAGAATTTTTGAATCATCTGAACAACTACTTCTGTATCTGTATCGCTGTCAAATTCAACTCCTGATAAATAAGTTGCTTTTAATAAATCTTCATTTTCAATGATGCCGTTATGTACCAATGTAAATCTTTTGGTGGAACTTTGGTGAGGATGAGAATTGATTTTATTTGGTTTCCCATGGGTTGCCCATCTAGTATGACCAATCCCCAAAGTGCCTTCAATCCCAAAGTCAACAATGCTTCTTAAATGAGCAATTCTGCCTTTATCTTTGTATATATGAATCTTATCATGGTTTAAGATGGCTAAACCGGCAGAGTCATACCCTCTATATTCCAATTTTTCCAACCCTGTCAGTATCGTTTCTTTAACATCTTGATGCCCTATATATCCAACTATGCCACACATGTCTTGTCTCCTTTCCATAACGAAATAGACTTGATAATCAAGCCTTGGAAAATAATTTTAAGATTAGATTTCCCTTTGTCCAATCAATCACTCAATTGTTTTTGGAAAATCCTAACGGTTATCTATAAAACCGTGGGGCATCCGCCGAAACTTCGATACTCCCCATCCTCGTCAACTTAAATGCATTCCGATCCCATTTAAGTTCGGGCGCTATAATTATACAACAGCAGGATCAGTTGCTGTGTCAATCATTGACAGACCCCCTTCCAATCCAATTTTCTCCCAATTCTGCCATTAGAACAGAAAGGAAGATAATAACAAATCCAACAATCATCATTATATTGTATCCTTCTTTCAAAAGCAATACGGCTAAAACACTACCAAATACAGCCTCCAGACTTAAAATAATCGCCGCATGAGTAGCGCCAGTGAATTTTTGCGCAGTTGTCTGCAAGGAAAAGCAAAGAAAGGTGCTAAACAATCCTAAGTATACCGCACCCCATAAGCTGCCAGGAGTCACCAACCTAACATCGGCATCAAAAAACATGGCCACTGCAAAGAAAACAGCGCAGACAACAATTTGAACGGTACTTAGGACAACCGGATCTTTATCGTCCACGTAATGCGACGTGGCAACAATATGACACGCAAAAAAAATAGCGCCTAACAGTGTTAAAAAATCACCTTGATTAAATTTTCCTAAATGATCAAAGTCTACCGTTAATAAAGTGATGCCAAACAACATTGTAAAGGCTGCAATCAAATTATGCGTTTTGGGGCGTTTCCTCAATGTTATCCAATAAACAAAAGGAACCATTACAACTCCTGTGCTGGTAATAAAAGCATTATTAGCTGCTGTTGTAAATTGTATGCCAAGAGTTTGGAATAAAAACCCTGTTGCTAAAAACAAACCCATGACTAAGCCACCACGTAGATATTGTCTGTTAATTTTTTTTATCCTTTTGCGAAAAAAAACCAAAGATACCACTGATGCGGTTATAAATCGAAATGACATGATTTGTATAGCAGACAAAGAATCTAGAGCGCTTTTTGTGACAACAAATCCACTGCCCCATATGAATGCTACAAAAAACATCATTATATCAGCTTGTTTAGTAGTATATTGCTTCATAGCCACCTTCTCTTAAAGTCGTTAACCTTATTCTATCTGTACCTACATAAAAGTCAATAAAAAAAGTGCCGAAGCACTTTTTAATGTCGCTTGATATTCTCAATAAAACCAACACGCATGAAGTCAAGAAAATGGTTCAACCTTCTTCTCATAACTTCGTGAGATGCTTCTGACAAGATAATGTGATTGACACCTTTTGTTACTGCCACTGACAAAGTCAAGCATAGGTTTTGCATATCTGTTTCTGTCATTTCATTTTTCTTGCAGAAATTGGTAGCAATATAGTTTAAATTCTTTGCCATGTATTCCATCATCGATTTTTCAACATTATACCTAGTTCGCGTATTTCCAACTGCTTTAATCAGAATAATGAAAACATCTTTATTATCTGTGTATAAGTCAACAAACTCATCGATGCAATCTTTCAGTCTCTCGAAAATTTCGTCGATCGTTTCACCGTTTTTACACTTGTCCATAATAGACATGATTTTTTCAGCCAAATCTTTCACTATGACATCGAACAACTCTTCCTTGTTTTTGAAATATCGGTATATATTACCAACCGAAATATTCGCTTCTTGGGCAATCGAGTTCATTGATGCCTTGTTATAATCATTCTCTCTAAAGACTTTCACGGCTGAATTCAGTATGCTATTTCTAACTTCTTCTTTTAATACTTGAGGCATTTGAACCACCATTCTTTTTTTGTTTATATTCTATCACTATTTGTCATATTAGTCAAATAGTAAACTTGACGCAACTTTTTTAGCAGATGAAAATGCGAACTGTAAATTATATCCTCCTGTTTCACCGTCAACATCCAAAATTTCTCCGATAAAATAAAGTTGTCTATTGTTTTTCCAAGAAAGATCTTCCGTCCAAACTTCTGACAATTTTACACCACCAGTTGATATCATAGCTTTTTCAAATCCTGACTTATCCATTACCGTCGTCTTGTATGCTTTGCATAAGTTTGCAAGTTGGTGAATGGTTGAATGGTTCACTTCTGATGCTTTTTTCTCTTTATCAAAGTTTGCTTTTGTCAGGATTTGCTCCTTTAACTTGTTTGGAATCGGCAATGAAAGTTCAAAAACTTTCTTTATGCTTTTTTTTGAATGTGATTCAATTGTTCTTTGGATTGCAACTATCACTTCTTCCAGTTTAAGATGCTTCACAAAGTCAAATTCCAACTCCGTACCCACGCCCATATGTCTAGAATTATTCAATATTAAAGGACCCGACAAGTCTTTGTGCGTGAACAACAATTCCCCTGATTTATTTATTTGTTTTGTGTGATTGTTGCGAATGGTTATCTGGCATGATGTCAATACAATGCCTGCCAAATTTCGGTAATTAAAACCTTCTACTCTTACAGGGGTTAACCCTGGCTCAAAGTCTTTGACCAAAACACCATATTCACCAATCATTTCTAGCATTTTCCCGTCTGATCCTGTCTTTGGGTAGGATTTACCTCCTGTCGCTACAATGAGTTTTTTAGACGTGTATCTATTTTTGTCTGTCTTTACAGTAAAAGTCTTTAATTCTTCACACCAGCGTATCCCAGTGACTTCTTCACCTGTAACTAACGTGTGATTCCTACTCTTAAGTTCTTTGACCAGAAAGTCTCTAATCGTTGTTGCTCTCATAGATTCTGGAAAAACTTTCCCATCTTCACGTATCGCCAAAGATATTCCTCTATTTTCAAAGTACTGCATAAGATGCTGATTATTGAACTGATACAAAATCTTTCTTATTCCATTGCCTTGGTTGTATTTTGGGAGAAATTGTTTAATGCTTTCAGCATTTGTGAGGTTGCACTGCCCACCACCTGTCATGCAGAGCTTTATCCCTGGTTGTTTAGACTTTTCCAGCATTAGAACATTTCTACTATCATCAATATTTGCTGCAGCAAATAATCCCGCTGCACCTGCCCCGATAATAATTACATCCCAAATCATTACAATTGCCTATCGTCTATTCCATTCAGCCATTGATTGATTGGACCAATAATTTGTTTGATTGTATCTACCTCAAATGGACTCTTCAGGTTAGCTTCCTCAACAAGACTCAAAAATGGCAAGCTTCCACCTAACTGACATATCCTGTAATAATCTTCCCATGTTTTATTCGGATTGTTTTGATGTTTAATCCAAAACTGATATGCGCAAATTTGGGCGAGCGTATAATCTATGTAATAGAACGGATTCCCAAAGATATGCCCTTGTCGATACCAGAATGCCCCTGATTCAAGAAATTCATTGTCTTGATAATTTCTTGAAGGCAAATATTTTTTCTCAGCTTCACGCCACATTTGCTTTCTTTCCTCTGGACTTGCTTGCGGTTTTTGATAAACGCTGTGTTGAAACTCATCAACCGTCACCCCATATGGAATAAATAGCAACCCTGCCGTCAAGTGATCAAATTTGTATTTTTTTTCATCTTCTTTAAAGAACAAATTCATCCATGGCCAAGTCAAAAATTCCATCGACATGGAATGTATTTCGCATGCTTCTAATGTTGGCCAGAGGTATTCAGGGACCTCGAAGTGTCTGCTCGAAAAAACTTGAAATGCATGACCTGCTTCATGAGTTAACACATCCACATCATGAGATGTACCATTGAAATTCGCAAATATAAAAGGTGCTTGATAATCGGCAATGTAGGTACAATAGCCTCCTGCCCTTTTGCCTGGCTTGCTTTCAAGATCCAGCAATTCTCTTTCTACCATAAAATCAAAAAAATCTCGGGTTTCTTTTGACAATTCAGAATACATTTTTTTTGCATTTTCGAGCATCCAATTTTTGTCTCCTTTGGGCGTTGCGTTGCCAGAGTTAAATGCAAAATTTTCATCGTAATAAAAAAGTGTATTATACCCAAGTCTTTCACGTTGTCTTTCTCTAAGAGCCACTGTTAATGGCACCAAGTGTTCTTCAACTTGATTTCTAAAGATTTCCACTTCACTCGAACCATATTCTGTTCGACCTAACCGCAAATATCCAAGTTCAACATAATTATCAAAGCCCAGTTTTTTTGCCATTCTATCTCTTACTTTCACCAAACTGTCATAAATGCTGTCAAACTTATTTTCATTTTCTTTAAAAAACTCTGTTACAGCCTCGCTAGCGCTTTTTCTCGTTTTTCTATCCTTAGACTGCATATAAGGTGTCATCTGAGATAAATTATTTGTCTTGCCATCGAATTCAATACTTGCAGATGCAATCAGTTTTCCATATTCACTGCTTAGTCTGTTTTCTTCCTGTAAATCCGGTATGATTTCAGGCGAAAAAGTCTTAAGTTGGATCTCGGCGATATTGAATAACAACTCGCCCCACTTCTTCTCTAGCTCTTTCCTGAACTTTGACGATACCAGTTTTTGATAGTAATCGTTAATTAATCCTTCATAAATTGGTCCAACTTCATCATAGTACTCGTTTTCTTTATCGTAGAAATCATCTTTTGTATCCACAGAATGCCTGATACCGACTAACGTATGCATCGTTTCAAATCGTTTTCTTAGTTGATTGATTTCTGTCATGACTTTATCTTGATCTTTGAAGCTTTCTGCCTGTCGAAACGCATCCAAAAGTTGATTAAACTCTGTTTTAAAACTTTCTATTTCAACTCTTTTGTACGAAAAATCATTGAACTTCATTTTTCACCTCGTTGTTATTGTTTTTATATTATTTTATGGACTCTCTTATCTTTCGATGCTATTATGGTATCTAAGAGATTATGAAAGGACTGATTTGATGAAAAAAAGCTATGCTTCCAAATTTCTAAACGTTTTATTCCTCATTGCTCTAGGTTTCTCAGCATATACCTTTATACGCGTTTTTCTGTCACGAAGACATTTGCCTCCTGGTGCCTGTCCTATCAACCCGTACACTACAGAAATAAGAATCGCAATTGGCCTTTGTGTTGCTTATTTTGTGTTTTCTATAATACTGCCTCGTTTGAAATCTTTTAGAGAGTGATGACTTGAGTGTCTGTGTTTTTTAGGTAGTCTGTAAAGTCTTTACCTATGTATACCACATCCACTCCCATGTCTTCCAATTTTTCCACGGTGTGCATGCCTTCGGCGCATGCTTTACAAGCTCTTACTATGACCCCTTCTTCCATCATTTTTTTTACTATTAAAGCAATCCCTTCATCTTCTGTCACAAGTCTTCCTGAAGACCCCCAGATTACAAGCGTTACCTCATCCCACCAATTTCGAATCTTGGCATTCAGCGTGTACATCAGAATCATATGTTCAGCATTGACTTTATCCCCGTCTTTCCATAAAACAACCAGTTTATTCAATTTTGTTACCTCCTCTTGTTTTCAATTTGATTCATTATACCATATCTGTTTAAGTTATAAAAAGCCGACGATTTAATTAATCGCCGGCTTTAGTGAAATCAGTCTTAGTTTTTGTTTGCGTGTCAACTTCTTTATGCTATGTTCACGCTTCAAAGCTTCTTCTTTCGAAAAAAACGTTTCATAATAAACCAGTTTTACCGGAAGTCTGCTTCTGGTATATTTTGATGCTGTTCCGGCATTGTGGGTAATCACTCGTTTTTCCAATTGGTTAGTCCAGCCTGTATATAAACTGTCATCTCTACACTTAAGCATATACACGTAATACATTTCTACAATATTTCAACTGGATAGGTCTCTTTCAGCTCCGTAACTTTTTGGTTGTATAGGTCAAATTGTTTCTGGTTTAATAACTGGCTTTCTATAGATGTCTTCACCTCTTCAAATGACGCCACACCTGATTCCTTTTTTGCATCTACTTTAACCAAGTGGTATCCAAACTGAGTTTTAACAGGCTCACTTGTTTCACCTTCACTAAGAGAGAAAGCAACGTCTTCAAATTCTGGAACCATTTTTCCTCTGGAAAACGTCCCAAGTTGACCACCATTTGCATTTGACGGACATGTAGAGTATTTCTTCGCGGCATCTTCAAATGACAACCCTTTCGAAATTTCTTCCATTGCCTGCTTTATTTCGCCTTCTGTTTCAACTAAAATATGGCTCGCTGTCACTTCCGCTCC
>Ga0334895_1003278_pt1 | contig 12648 bp, 8 predicted proteins | sample GraSluR3_MG_7_FD_207229 | JGI IMG/M metagenome (GOLD analysis project Ga0334895, IMG submission 207229) | Sludge microbial communities from methane-producing bioreactor in Wageningen University, Netherlands - Granular Sludge_31_05-R3 | ecosystem: Engineered > Bioreactor > Anaerobic > Unclassified... | reverse complement strand
CCAACCACAAAGTGCACAACGTCGTTTTGATCTATCTCTATGCCAATGATGTTGCTACAGGAGCCGTAAGTGCTCCAAATCGGCTCATACCAAATGAGATTGCCTTGGGAGTCAAGCTTGATGATTATTGGCATAGGAGTCCAAAGAACATCATCAAAGAAATCTGCATTCCCAAGTATCATTAAACTGCTGTCAGAGCATAGGTATATAGTTTTAGGAGTAAATGCCTCCATAAATCCAAGATCTAATTCATAATCTATTAGCGAAAATGTACTGATATACCCGCTTTGAGCAAATGCCATGCTGCAGAGAGCAGCCATAATCGAGATGAGCAGAATATGCATTGATTGTTTCATTTTTCCTCCTAATTGACTTTACTAATTTTGTATACTTGGTTATTCCCATCTCCAGAACGTATCAGATAGACACCACTTGGACAATTATGTCCAGCATCGTCTTTGCCGTCCCAGTTTGCTTCGCTGTTTGACAGCTTAAGAGTGCGGACAAGCTGCCCTTTGATGTTGAAGATATATATCCTTGCGTTAAGAAGCGACGGATCATCATTTGTGGCTTTGATGTTTAGGTGGTGTGTCATCGGATTAGGGTAAGTCTTGATTTTATTAACCAATGGAATTTGAACTTCATCCTCCACAGGTACTTGCCCGTTGGGTAGAAGCTTGATTATCACTTGCTGCCCAGAATTAGCCCATGCCCAATATACACATCCAGCGTCATCAATACTGAGTAATGCTGTTGATGGGGAGCCAAATCCATCGGCGATGTAACTGCATATATTGTTCCCTTGGACATTCCATGCCCACGACATTTCACCAGAGAGTGTGAATCTGGCTAATACTCCATTAATTGATCCGCAGATTAACACGCCATTATTGTGTGGGATCATCGTCCAAACATTGAACACAATGCTGCTGTTGATATCAAAAATGGATATCAACTCTGAACCAGAAAGCCGGTAAACCTTAGCCGTAGGGTTTGATAACCCGAATAGACCCGCAACTAAGAACGATCCATCAATGGTGCTCCTGCAAAGAGCAATGCTTGAATAGAAGTTCATATAGTAGTCGGGCACGTTAATACGGGATACAATACCTCCGTTAGTATTAACCTCAATTATTGATGCAATTCCGGTACTTAGCATACATGTAATCAAAATGTTGCCATTATCCATAAGAGCCAGATCGTAAGCCTCAGCTTCAAGGTATTGACTTCCCTGATCCACAGGCCAGAAGACGGTTGAAAGAGTATCTCCAGTAGCGGAAAACCGGAAAAAGCAAGCGGAAGATACATCGTAGTTCTGCGAGGCTTTGCCTACTGCAACAATGTCACCGTTGGGTGTACGAAGCGCTTTGTTAAACGTTATTCCCTGATTTGGAACATCTATCCCTACTGAGAGAAAGTGTAAGGTACCATCCCTATCTATTGACCACAGTCTGATATATTCCGAGGTCGTGATAAAAGTAACGGTATCATTGGCATCAATGTCAACTCCGGTTATTGAAACAAAAAGGTCACTTCCTCCCATCCACTGTCTCCACATAAGTTCGCCCTGAGGGTTTAACTTCGTTATTGTTAGATAATAAGAGTGGAATTCAAGAGTATCGTCTGCATTTCCCAATACCACCACACTGTTATCGGAACAGACAAAAATTGACCTGGAAGCTGCACGTCCACCATCTATCAGTTCCTGAGCATATACGTATCCACTCTGGGAATACGCAAATCCGCATATTAGCACAATAAACGTAGTGAACATGAATCTCTTTAGATTAAACACTTTAGTTTCTCCTTACTCTTAAATGTTGAGTCCCAAATGTTGGTGTAAATTCCAACTCATTGTTTCTCAGGTTATTTGAGGACATCTACTATCCCTCGTTACTCACTTTCTATCTAAAGTCTTACGAGCATTTGCATTCTTTTCATTTTGTCTATCCAAGTCAAGTTCTTTTTCATCAAAAGCTACCGTGTTGCAACGGGCTGAGACTCTATAAAGAGACAGTGAAATCTGCAAATCCTGAGCAAAATGATTCGTGGGGAGCACCGGGCGGTGTCCCCACGGTTTTTTTATCATCCAAACTAAACCTGAAGAACTGGCATTTGTAGAAATGGTAATCAGAAATTCGCACCAAAACCCTATTTGCAGTTTTCAGTGATCAATCATACCTATAGCCCTTGGCTCTACCTTAAAAGCCTTAATCAAGTGATCATCCCCCCTTAATCAAGCCTTAATTATTAACGCTTGATTAAGGCTTGACCAACGAGTGATTAACTGTCAGAAGCCGGGGAAAAGGGTGGAAAATACTTGGTTAACATTATAGTGGATTATAGCGGCGGATGACTTTTGGGTGGACAAAAATCCACTGTGCGTTTACTTGATAAGAAAGACAAATCTGGCTGTGAGGCATAAATGACAAAAGAACAAAAAAGAGACGAGCAGCATCGTACCATCTGGCAGATTGCCAATGACTTGCGGGGCAGTGTGAACGGATGGGATGTCAAATCTTTGTATTGGATTATTGTTTTACAGATCTATCTCGGAAAACCAGACTGAGTATTCGATCCGAAAAGAACGCCGATCCGGTAACGCCGGCTTTGACTATACCAGGTTGCCCGATGACGTAGCTGAATACGGCAGAGCGGACACGGTGAAAGAAAAAGGCTTTTACAACCTGTCTTCGATCAAACGTAGAGAACGGCTAGTGACGCTCTCGTGTCGGGCCACGTTTGGAGCTTTTAGGCTGGATAGCTATGTCAGGCTTTTATGGGTTACCCCTTTCGCTACTAGTACGTCTTGTTCTATGAGCCAAGCAGTGATGCCGATCTCTCTGATACGCTCATTGTTTTTTATGATAAAGGGATAGTCATCGGTGAATGCTCTCAGTTTCTCGCAGGGGAATTCGTCGCAGAGAGCGCAAACTTCCAGACCTTTAGCCTTGGCGCAGATGCGGATCTCACAAGCGGGATTGCCACAGCCGCCGATGCAGAGGGGGGATGTTTTATCCAGTTCTTTCAGCTCAGCCAGCACCTTCCAGAAGCCATCAAACTCAGGATACATAAAGCTGCCGAAGCCTTCCCAGCCATCCTCCTGCATGATCTCATGCAGTTTGTTCGCAGCCTGGGGCAGTCCATTTACGATGCTGCACATCTTGCAGTAAAGGCCGCAATAACAGAGATAGTCCTTTGATTCTTTCATGCTTATACTCCTTGCAATAATGGTTTATAAATCAACGATTAGCAGCCCCTCTTGCATCAGGGGTAAACTGCTATGTACCTGGCCATTTTGGATGAACCAGGCACCGCCACAATAGATGTCACCATCATCTAAAGTGGAATCCATCACATTGCAGACCAGAACATCACACTTGAGTTTGCGATATTCTTCCAGATAATAGGGGAACTCCTGCTCATCCCAGATCTGTTGAATATCATCGGTAAAAGGAAAGGCTCGTGCCAGGGGGTGTAAACACAGGCTTGGCATTTGGCTGCACAACTGATGAACTTGCGCTTCATCAAACAGGTCGCCGCAGAGCAATACGCCAAGCCTGCCATAGGCAGTTTCGCTGACCATTTGCCTTACACCGCAAGCGTAACAATCCCGGGATACCTTCGATGGCATCCAGGTGTCAGTTATTCTGCGATAATGCAGACAAGGCTCTCCAGTGTGATCATAGATCAGGTATGTATCATAGATCAGGCCATCGGAGTTTTCCAGGTAACCGAATCCGATGCCGATGGATAGTTTGCGCGCGCAATCTCTGATTATCTTCAGTTCCGGAGCATTTTCTTGCAAGGAGATCTCCAGATCCGAGGGATAATCTCCCAGAGAGTCCAATCCACCCAATACGGCTTCCGGGAAAGTGATCAGATCGCAATTGGCTTCTTTTGCTATCCGCACTATTTGGAGCATGCAGGCTACGGCCTGATGGATATCGTCGATTATTGGAATGGTGGCAGCTGCGATCCGTACATTCATTCTTAACTTACCGATGCTGATCAAAGAGGATCATATTGCCATCCGGATCACTGATGGTGAAGCTGGCAGGGCCGCTCTCCCTTTCGCTATCCAGTTTTATGGGAGCTATGCCTTCGCTTTCAAAAGCTTCTTTGAGCTCCCGGATATCTTGAAACTGCTCCAGATTGTTGGCAGACTGATCCCAACCGGGATTGAAGGTGATGATATTGCCGGTTAACATACCTTGAAACAGGCCGATTACACAATCGTCATTTTTCAGGATCAACCAGTTATGACTGATGTCACCACCGATTGGCATGAAGCCCAGCTTCTCGTAAAACGCCTTTGATGCCTCGATGTCTTTGACACTAAGGCTTATGGAATATGCGCCTAATTGCATTCTCTTCTCCTTTGAAGCTGTTGTTTACTCAATTCTGCAAATATATGTGCAAGGCTCTCATTGTCAATAGCAATCACATTCCCATCGATTTTTATCCATTTCATTTCTGTGCGGGTATCTGCAAAGAGACGCCAAATCAAACCCAATCAACCAGAATGGCGAGGGCCTCAAAATCATGCCGGGAAAAAAATAAATCCTGCTGCAGACTGCTTTTAAGTGGGGGTGGAAAAACATCCACTTGACAGATTGCTAAGTGAGCTTATCTATGTATTTCGAGTCTTGATTAGCTTTTTTCAAAAAGCGCAGTCAGGCTTCTAAGTAATTATAAAAGAGAAGATTAGCGATATACTATTTTTCAGGGAGTTGCCATGTTTACCAAAATCCGTAAGCGAAACGGACAAACTGTTGATTTTGATCAGTTGAAGATATGCCGAGCCATCCACAAAGCCGCTCAGGCTACGGGCGAATTTGATAAAGAGATGGCACAAAAGCTCACCCTGAGGGTGGTCAACCTTGCTTTGCAGACTCTCAATGAAGAGAGCCCCGAAGTGGAAAAAATCCAGGACATTGTGGAAGAAGTTCTACTCGCGTCTCCCTACAAAAAAACAGCTAAGGCATATGTCATCTATCGGGATCAGCATACCCGGATCCGCGAGATGGTCTCCACCGCCGGAGTGAAGCTCATTGACCAATATCTGCACAAGCTGGATTGGCAGGTGAATGAAAACTCCAATATGGCATATTCGCTGCAGGGACTTAATAACTATATCGCAGCAGAAGTGAGCAAGACCTATTGGCTGAATAATATCTATCCTCCCGAGATTCGCGAAGCTCACAACCACGGGGACATGCACATCCATGATCTGGGCCAGCTCTCCGTCTATTGTGTGGGTTGGGATTTGATGGATCTTTTGACGATCGGCTTCAGAGGAGTCGAGGGCAAGGTTGAGAGTTCTCCGGCGCGGCATTTTCGCAGTGCCTTGGGGCAGATAGTCAATTTCTTTTATACTCTCCAAGGCGAGGCAGCCGGCGCTCAAGCCTTTTCCAGCTTTGACACGCTCCTGGCGCCCTTTATCTATCACGACAAGCTCAGCTATCCTGAGGTGAAGCAGGCCTTGCAGGAATTTGTATTCAATCTCAATGTGCCGACTCGTGTGGGCTTTCAGACTCCTTTTACAAACATCACCATGGATCTCTCCCCGCCTGACATATACAAAGATCAGCCTGCCATCATCGGCGGCAAGCCCACCGACAAGAGCTATTCGGATTTTCAGCCGCAGATGGACATGCTAAACAAGGCATTTTTGGAAGTGATGGTCGAAGGAGATGCCAAAGGTCGCGTCTTTACCTTCCCGATCCCGACCTACAATATCACCAAGGATTTTGATTGGGAAAATCCCGCCATCGAATATCTTTGGGAAGCCACTGCCAAATATGGCATTCCATATTTTTCAAACTTTGTCAATAGCGACTTGGATCCCAATGACGCTCGCAGCATGTGCTGCCGACTGAGATTGGACACTCGCAAGCTGGAAGCTCGTGGTGGCGGACTCTTTGGCGCCAATCCGCTCACCGGATCGATCGGGGTCGTGACCCTGAATCTCCCTCGGGTGGGGCATCTGGCAAAGGATGAGGCAGACTTCTTTGGGCATCTGGAGAGAGTGGTGAATCTGGCAATGTCGTCCCTTGAGATCAAGCGTAAGGTCTTGGAATCCTATACCGATAACGGGCTCTATCCATACACGCGCTACTATCTGAAGAGCATTCGTGAGCGCTATGAGCAGTTTTGGAAAAACCACTTCTCCACCATCGGCATCATTGGCATGAACGAAGCTTGTGAGAACTTCCTGGGCAGCGGAGTGGGAAGCGCCAAGGGTCGGGATTTTGCTCTGAAAGTGATGGACTATCTGCGCGAAAAGCTCATCAGATATCAGGAGCTCACCGGGAACCACTACAATCTCGAAGCTACTCCCGCCGAGGGAACCAGCTATCGTCTGGCGATCTTGGACAAGCAGAATTACCCCGGCATCAAAAGCGCCAATTCACAAGGGGATACTCCCTTCTATACAAATAGCACGCAACTGCCGGTGAACTTCTCGGATGACATCTTTGAAGTGCTTGACCTGCAGGATCAATTGCAGACCAAATACACCGGTGGCACAGTGCTGCATATCTTCGGCGGAGAGCGCATTGAGCATCCCGGCAGCGTCAAGAAACTGGTGAGGACCATCTGCTCAAACTATCATCTGCCATATTTCACCTTCTCCCCTACCTTTAGCGTGTGTCCAAACCACGGCTATCAGGTGGGTGAGCAAGCTTTGTGCCCGATTTGCGGGAGCAAGTGCGAAGTCTTTTCCAGGATCGTGGGTTATTTGCGCCCGGTGTCTCAATGGAACGAAGGGAAGCAGGCGGAATTTAAGATGCGCACCACTTTTGACACGCATAAGGTGCGTCCTGATCACAAGGTCAAAAACGAGAATCTGGCATGAGAATCGGCGGACTGCAGAAGTTTTCCCTATTGGACTATCCGGGAGAGCTGAGCAGCATCATCTTTACTCAGGGCTGCAATTTCAAATGCCCATATTGTCACAATCCCGAGCTGGTAGTCCCGGAGATCTTTCGGCAGCCGCTCGACACTGAGAAGGTCTTGCGCTTCCTCTATCGCCGTCGCAGAAAGATAACAGCGGTCGTGGTGACGGGTGGTGAGCCGACTTTGCAGGAGGATCTGATCGACTTCCTCAGACTCATCAAAGCGATGAGATTTAAGGTCAAGCTGGATACAAACGGCTCCAATCCCGAGATGCTGAGCCGCGCCCTATATTATCAGGCAGTGGACTATATCGCGATGGATCTGAAGGCCCCCAATGAGCTCTATCAAAAGCTCACACGGAGCAAGGTGAAGATAGCCGACATAATGCGCAGCATGGAGATCATCCGCCTCAGTGGCTTGCCCTATGAATTTCGCACGACGGTTGCCGAGGACATTCTCTTTGGGGATGATCTATTTAGGATCCGGGACTTACTCAAAGAAGGCGATCGCTATTACCTGCAGCCCTGCAACTATAGCACGACGCTCGATGATCTGGCACGCCACCGTCTAAAATCCCCGAATCTTTCCTCCGAAGAGAGCTTCCAAAAGTTCAAAGATTGGGCAGAGCAACACCGCGTTCTGTTGCAAGTACGAGGAGAATAGCAGGCAACTGCGAGGATATTCTTCCGGTCTATAATACAAATCAGATTTGTGCCCAAAATGTGAAGTATATATTGAGTGGGGGGGGCATGCTTCGCTTCGCCGAAGAGAGTCTTGCGAATATTTCTTGACCTTAGTCTGACTTTGGGCAAGCGTGGTCTCTAGAAAAACAATAAGGTAATAAGCATGATAAGTATTGAACATCTTCTCCCCTTTGTGGAAAAGCCTTCCCGCTATATCGATCACGAGATCAACGCCTCGCGCAAAAGCTTTGATGATCACCCGGTGCGGATGCTCTTGGCGTTTCCCGATCTCTATGAATTGGGAATCTCGCATCTGGGGCTAAAGATCCTATATTCGATCGTCAACCGCTTGCCATATGCCATGGCGGATCGGCTCTATCTGCCTTGGGTGGATATGCAAAAGATCCTGGCAGAGCATGATCTGCCGCTCTTTGGGCTTGAAAGTCGGAGAGCAGCGCGGGATTTTGATATTTTGGGTATCACTCTTCAGAGTGAGCTGACCTTCACCAATGCCCTCCAAGTGATTTCCGCATCCGGGATTGAGCTGCTCTCTGCCCGGCGAAGTGAAGATGATCCCATCGTCATAGCAGGAGGACCCTGCGCCACCAATCCGCTTCCCTTGGCACCCTTTATCGATGTCTTTTTCTTTGGAGAAGCCGAGGAAGCCATCGTGGAAATCGCTGAAATCCTGCGCGATTTTCCAGATCGCAAGACGCGCCTGAGTGAAATGGCAAAGCTCAGAAGCGTCTGGTGTCCAACAACATCAGGCGATGATCCCTGGCAGATTGAGATCCCATCTGAGCCGATCAAAAGCCGCAAATATAGGGACTTTCACAGCATGGACAATCTGCATTCACCGCAGCTGCTCAGCTGGCAATTGGCGACGCACAATCGCTATGTTTCCGAGATCATGCGCGGCTGCTCGCGCGGATGCCGCTTTTGTCATGCCGGATACTTCTATCGCCCGGTGCGTGAGCGAGATCCCAAATTGATCATGGACGAGTTGCTTAGGGAAGTCAAGCTCAGCGGCTGGGACGAAGCCGGACTGATCTCGCTTTCCAGCAGCGACTACACTTGCATCCGCGAGCTCATGCATGGCCTTTTGGCGGCTCTGAATACGGACAAGACGCACATCTCCCTGCCATCACTGCGCGTGGACAGTCTCGACGACTCCTTGGTGGGGCTCATGCAAAGCCTTGGCAGAGAAGGGCTCACCATCGCTCCGGAGGCGGGATCACAGCGCCTAAGAGACGTCATCAACAAGAATCTGGATGAAGCCGAGATCATGCGCGGAGTCGAGATTGCCAAAGAACTGGGCTGGCAGAAGATCAAGCTCTATTTCATGATCGGATTGCCCACCGAGACCGAAGATGATATCGATGCCATCATCGAACTGATCCAAAAGATCAATTTCCTCTGCAAAAAACGCATGAATATCAGCGTGACAATCTCCCCCTTCACACCAAAGCCTTTCACCCCCTTCCAATGGAGCCCGATGCTGGAGCCGGAGCTGCTGCTTGAGCGCGCAAAACGCATCAAAAGCAGCCTCTTCAAAGTAAAAAACATCCGTGTGAAATACCACACCATCGAAAATTCCGTCTTGGAAGCATGCATCACCCGTGGCGATCAGGATATGGCGCGTGTGATCCATCGCGCTTGGCAAGATGGCGCTCGTTTTGACGCTTGGAATGAGCACTGGGACTTCAGCATCTGGGAAAAAGCCTTTGCCGACACAGGGATATCCATAGATCGCTATCTGGCAGGAAGGGATCCACAAAAACCCCTACCCTGGGACTTTGTGGATATCGGGATCTGCAAGAACTTCCTCATGGGCGAATATGAGAAATCTCTCAAAGCGGAAAGTACTGCTGATTGTAGGGAGCTTTGCACCCTCTGTGGCGCTTGCGATGAAGAAGTCTCCACCCATGGTGCCCCCAAAGATAGCCTCATATTGAATGAGCAGCCCCGGGATCTGTCCACAAAAGAATACAATCCGCAGATCCAATATCGCTATCGCATCAGCTACTCCAAGACCGGGCTGCTGCGCTTTATCTCGCATCTGGACTGGATGCGCATGCTCTTTCGCCGCATCAGCGTGCTGGATCTGCCCACTGTCTTTACCATGGGCTTTTCGCCCCATCCCAAAGTCAGCCTCTCGCCGCCTCTGCCCGTGGGAGTGGAAAGCTCTGCAGAATACTTTGACATCTCATTCTATGAAAAGCTCGAGCCCGAGGATATCCTGGCGGAATTTCGCCATACCCGCATCCCGGATTTTCAGCTTTATGCCTGTGAGCCCATCTCCAAAAAGGCGATGATCCCCACTAGTGAGTGCCTGACGATCGAGCTCGAAGATGAGATGCTGAGACGGGTGCAAGACAGTCTCAAAGACTTCGCCGATAAAGACTCGTTTGTGATCGAGAAGAAGACCGAGAAAAGGCAAAAGAGCTATGAGCTCAAAAAGATTATCCACTCGATCTCACTGGTAGGAAGTCAGCTGGAACTGCACAAATCCTTGGCAAGTCCATCGCTATATGACGTGCTCTCGGCGCTCTTAAAACTGCCCAAGGAAGATCTCTATCGCTGCCGCATCATCCGTTGCGGGCTGCACTCGGAGTGATCTTGCCGGACAGCCTTTTGCCCATCATCCAAGCTGCCGTCTCCGGTTTTGCCCGATACCCCAAGCTGCAGCAAGAGCTTCGAAAAGTGCAGGAGCCGCTACACATCCTTGCCATCGGCAAGGCCGCATATCAGATGGCGCAAGTGGCATTTCAGGCCTTGGGAGAAAAGCGGCTGAGATCCTGCATTGTCCTCACCAAATACGGCTTTGTCCCGCAAGAATCTCCGCCCGATTTTCATCCGGAAATACTGGAAGCAGGGCACCCTGTCCCGGATCAGAATTCGCTTCTAAACAGCAGATATATCCTCGAGCATCTAAGAAGCATCCCCAGAGATGAATCCTTGATAGTCCTGCTTTCGGGGGGCAGCTCATCTCTCTTTGAGATCCCCCGGAAGCCGCACAATCTAGAGGATATCATCGCACTCAATCGCATGTTGCTTACCAGCGGATTGGATATCCGGCAGATCAATCTCAAGCGCCAAGAATATTCCCTGACCAAAGGCGGAGGCGCAGCAAACTGCTTCTCGGGCAAAGATCTGCGGGTCTATCTGCTCAGCGACGTGCCGGGAGATGATCCCGCCATCATCGGCAGCGGACCCTTCTATCAAGAGCATATCCCCCAGATCATCATCGGCAAGAACCAAGCTCTTGTGAGGCTGGTTGCACGCAGCTTGCGGGCTAGCTATCCGGATCTGCCCATCAGGATCTCAAAGCGCTTTGTGGATGATGATGCCGCCCGTTTTGCTCGTGCCCTGGCCCGCTATGCCCGCCTTGCTCCAAAGGGAATCTACCTCTTTGGCGGAGAATGCAGCATCCGCCCCCGCGGAAGTGGTTTGGGTGGCAGACTCAGTCATCTCGCTCTTGAGTTTGCCACAGCAGTTCAGACAGACCGCAAGATCAGCCTTGTTGCATTAGCCTCGGATGGCAATGACAATCTCCCCCAAAGTGCGGGAGCCATCGCGGATCAAGATAGTATAATCAAGATGCGAGATTGCCATGTGGATCCTCAAGCGGCGCTTAGAAACTTCGACTCCTACTCCGCCTTGGATAAGGCAGGTCTCATCATCCCCGGCTACTATAGCGGCTGCAATGCCAATGACATCATCGCTCTTTTTGTAGACTGAAACATTAAGCCTCCACAGCTGATACAACTCAAGATCGACGATCCCCTCAATCACTCCGGCAGCAGCTTGCTCGACCGACGATTTCCCCAAAAAGCCAATCTGCAAGCTTGCCATAAACCCCGCTTTACAATATATTAGACTTTCTTACAGATCTTCCCGAGAGCCCAAGATTCAATCAGCAAGCGGGTATTCGCCATTTTGTGGAAATGCTGCAACAATATGTTATCGAAAAAGTGATTAATAGGCTTGACCGTATTTTATCGTCGACAAATAATGAAAATATGCTGGATTCAGTCTGATCTGATGAATCCAATCAATGAACATTAAGTGCGGGAAACCGCGAAGGATTTGCTTATAATGAAACTGCGCAGTGTCGGTCTCAGACCAGTGTTTACTCCCCATATAGGAGCTCTGCGCACTAAATCCGATCTTTTTTTGTATTCAAATTGGGAATCAAAAGCCTCTAACTCCAAACGCAGCATTCTATCAATAATCGTCGCACATTATTACAGAGCCGCTGCGCGCGCAGATAGGAGCTTAGACCCGACATTTACTAAACCATCAAAGCTCAAACGGCATATTGCCTCCCTTGCGCACCCGCTTTAAACGGAGGAATATCCAGATTTAGATAAAACACACTTCAATAGAAATACATCTAAGCTAAGGAGTATTCTGATATGAAGAAGATAATACTACTAATGCTGTTGTCGGCGATCATCAGCTTTGCTTTTGCCGCACAGCATGACTACAATCCAGTTGATAGTCCGGGTCAAGACGACTATGATTCCAATACTTACACAGAAAATGGATGGACTGATATCATAGTTAGTCAAACTGATGAGATCATCGGTGTTCAGGTTAACTATACTTGGATAACAGATTCGTATGCTTATGAAGGTTCCTTTCACATGGAGTCGCCCAGTGGAACAACCTCGGAGATTGCATCAGGCCAGACATCAGGCACTTACAGCGTTGACTTAAGTCAGTTTGATGGTGAGTCCATGAACGGTACATGGAAACTATGGATTGAGGATTCTTATGGCGATGGAGGACATCGAGCCACTAACATCACGGTGTCATTTATGTACAATCCTCCTGGCACCCCCGATCCAGCAAGCAATCCAAATCCGGCGAATAACGCTATTGGCATCCCAATCAATGGCTCCCTCACTTGGGACTTTGGTGCGGCTACCGATACCTATGATCTCTGGTTTGGCCCTGCTGGCAATATGACAGAAGTCGTGACCGGAGCCGTAGCAGGAGTAAGCGGATCATATGACTATACCAACCTTGCCGGGACTTCGCAATATACTTGGCAAGTCAT
>Ga0334895_1003274_pt1 | contig 12659 bp, 9 predicted proteins | sample GraSluR3_MG_7_FD_207229 | JGI IMG/M metagenome (GOLD analysis project Ga0334895, IMG submission 207229) | Sludge microbial communities from methane-producing bioreactor in Wageningen University, Netherlands - Granular Sludge_31_05-R3 | ecosystem: Engineered > Bioreactor > Anaerobic > Unclassified... | reverse complement strand
ATGTTACCTCAAACTTATGAATTATTAGCATCTCATGAAGGTAAAATTGCCTCGATAAGTGGAGCTACACAAATAAGAGCAGGTGTTATCCGTCCAGAGATAATTATACCGGTAGATGAGCAAATAGATGCCTTAAAGGAAGATGAAGAAGAGACTTTAATCGAGCCACTAAAAGGTATGAAAGTTAGAGTTATTAGCGAACCATATTATGGTGCTTGGGGAGAAGTACATACTAACGGGTCAAAAAGAGTTGACCTTGATAATGGAACCACTCAAGATGTAGTAGAAATATTGTTATCAAGTGGTCAAACTGTGTTAATTGGTGAAAATAATCTACTTATATATGGGGTGTAAAAATGAAAAAGACAATACTGTTTATTATACTATTGATTGTATGTCAATCAATACTATTTCTTTGGCACATTGACAATCCTATTATTCAAAGCGAACTTTACATTGGGGAGTTATCAAATATTGAGCCTGCCCTGAGAGCATTTGTAATAGTTATAGTATCAAAATTTCTTGGAGACTTCTTAGGAAAATTCCTCTTCAAATTTGAAGGTTATGATTGGGGTTACCTAAGAGATTATGCTAAAGATGAACTAATGTCAAAGGCTGGGCTTTACTTTGCGTTTACATTAATATGGGTAGCTCCAACTGTGCTCATGTTCATTTATAATAATGCAAATACCTTTATTTACTACATTTACAGTGGCGGACTTCTCCCTTCATTATTCTACATGCTACTGTGTAGGTTTAATTTTGAGTCACAAGAAAAAGCTGATAGATTATTAGAAAGAAGACTTTAACATGTATAATTAAAAGTAGCTGATCAGCAATGGTCAGCTACTTTTAATTATAATCTACTATAACTCAGAATTGCTATAATAAATAGTAATAATATTCATAATGAATCATTGTATAGTTGCTTCTAGTAATATAGTTATATTGATTTTCTCTCAGATTTGTGGTTAACTTATATTATAGAAGGATAAATTTTTACACTTTTTACATGCAAATTTTAAATCTACCGCTCAAAACCATCTCATCGTTTAATTGTTAGAAATTTACATTGATCTACTCGTAATACTTTTTAAGAACAATTCAATGTAGCAATAGCTAGTATTTCAATAATCCTGATGTTGCTCTTTACTAGTGCAAAAAATAAGTATGGAGAATTCTCATGGAAAAATATTCGATTTATGTAATTTTGACAAGATCAAATACACTCTTCTCAAAATTAATACAAGCAGTAAAGAAAGATGAATATACTCATGCAGCTCTCTCATTCGAAGAAGATCTAAGTAAGATGTATAGCTTCGGAAGAAAGTATGCTTTTTTGCCTTTGGTTGGAAGACTTGGGACTGAAAATCTAGAAGAAGGTGTTTTCAAAAAGCATGATCATCTACCAGGAGTTGTCATTGAAGTAAAAGTAAACAAATGGCAATATGATAGAGCAAAATCTTTACTCGATGACTTTTTAGAAAATAGCGCTAAATATAAGTATCACTACTTTGGGGTCGTGAATCATTTACTGAAAAGAGAAGTCACATATGATGATAAGTTCTTATGTTCGGATTTTGTATATTTTATACTTAATAAGATTGGCATTTTAAGTTTCCAGATGTCTAGAAACCTTGTTAGACCACAGAACATTTTCTGGGGATTAAGTCACAATGTGATCTTTCAAGGAGACTTGAAAGAGTTTAACTTAGCTAAAAAGGTTGCAGAATGGAACGATCTTAAAGATGAGCTAGAGTATGACGATTTTGGATTTATACATGACTTGTTTAATAGTTAATATAAAAAAGATGGTAGAGATTACAGGTCTACCATCTTCTATTATTGCTTGTTTATTCTTTCAGTCACAACTTCTATTAACGCAGCACCAATCACTGGATCAACTTTATTATTTAACTCTTTCTTCATAATCTCTATTGCCTCTTTTGGTGAATACATTTTGTCAATATACCCATTTATTAAAGCATCATAGTATTCTATAGCAGAAAGTATTCTCGCACCTTGAGGTATCTCTTCACCTTTAAGCCCTCTAGGATATCCTGTTCCATCATACAGTTCGTGATGATATAAAGCAAATTCTGCTATATCAAGGGTTTCGTCAAAAGAATTTAGTATTCTATACCCAATTACAGCGTGCTGCTTCATGTCCTCCTTTTCCTTTTCACTAAAATCTTTAACTCTAGGTCTAGCATATTTATCATCTAAAAATGCTTTTCCTGCATCATGATAATATCCTGCTTTTTCAAGTTGATTAAGCTTAGACCCTTCTAATCCTAATTTTTTACCTACCTCTTTACTTAATGCACTAACAAAATTTGCATGAGCTCTCTCTTCTTCATTCTTAGAATGTGCTGCTTCAACAATATTCTCTAATTGTCCTCTTTTAATATTTTGTCTACTTATTGATTTTTGTAAGTACATTTTATCTTCAGCTACTCTAATTACATCTTCTATGTTTTCTTGATTGTATGTTTTGGTTTCAACACCAAGTGAAATATTTGCTTTTATGGCAACAATAGTTTGATCATTCATCGTTTTTCTTATATCTTCAGCTAGTTTCTCTGCTATTCTCTTCTTAGTGTTTGGTAAAAGCATTATAAACTCATCTCCACCAATCCTAGCGACGATGTCAGACTCTCTTTGAAACTCTTTAAACACTTCAGATACTCTAATTAGTAGTTTATCACCAGCTCCATGTCCTAAAACATCATTTGTTAATTTAAGCCCATTTATGTCTCCAACAATAACTGATATTGGTAATCTTTCTGCCTTATCTACCTCACGCAACTTGCTCTCAAAATATAATCTATTATACAGTCCAGTTAATGCGTCGTGATAGCTGAGATATTCTATTTTCTCTATATTTTCCTTTTCTACAGTAATATCCTTAAAAGTAACAACTATACCCACTACTTCATTATTAACAACTTGAGGGTAAGAGTTATACCCTACATAAAAACATGTTCCATCTTTTTTCCAGAATACTTCATCATCAACATATATGCCTTCTCCATTATTTGCTGCTTTCATTATCTTACATTCTTCCATAGATATCTTTTGCCCATCTATATCTTTATAATGAATAGTCATATGAGAGTTTTTGCCTATCAACTCTTTCGAGTCCCTATATCCTAGAATTTCAAGTCCGCTTTGGTTTATAAATGCAAAATTACCATCAAGGTCTATTCCATAAATACCTTCAGCTGTAGAATCCAGAATTAGTTTTAATTGACCTCTACTACTTGCTAGCTCTGTATTTAATACCTCTAGCTCAGTTGTCCTCTCACTTACTTTGCTCTCAAGATTATCTACCAAATCATTTAATGTGTCTGCCATATTGTTAAATGAACTTGTAAGTCTTCCTACTTCGTCATATTGATATACTTTTGCTCTTCTTCTCAAATCTCCTCTTGAAAAATCATCTGCAATCTCTATTAAGTCATCTATGGGTTTGAATAAGTTATTCGTGGTGTACATATATGTTATAAAAGCAACAAGTATTGCAATTAAAAATACTAATACCGTAATAATAAGTGAATCATATACGCCTTCTAGATACTGAGATTCTTCTATAAAGCTAGCTACTGTCCAGTCTATCCCGGAATGCCGATATTCATTAAAGCTAACAAAATACTCTAAGTCATTATATTTTAGTTCAAACTCTCTAATATTATTTTCTTGGAATTTTTTGAAAGCTAGATTAACTAATTCATAGTCTAAAGTACCTATTTTTTCTCTTATAACGACACTGTCTACCTCATTAAAGTTTGGCCGCCCTATAGAATTTGCAACTAACTCGCCTGATTCTGTCTCATAAACTATTGCTTTAATATTTGCTCCTTCTATGATGTCTACAAGCATTTGATTGATTTTTGATAATGTGATATGAGTTCCTAAAACACCAATAAACTCTTCTTCAATAACAATTGGCGTAGCAGCTGAAACTGTTAGATCTTCCATCACAAAATGCTTATACACAGGAGCAAAAACAAACCTATTCTCTTGTTTTGCCTCTTTATACCACACTCTAGTTCTTGGATCAAAGTATCCTGCATCATACACTTTTTCTAAAGCAGTATAGTCATTATCAGTTGAATAATACCAAGAATGATTATCTGTTGTTTCATCATTTCTCATAATCTCAATATCATTATCCAAGTTTCTTCTAGCTCCATAATAACTTCCATCTTCTCCACCAAAACTAAAGCTATAGACTTCTAAGTCATGATTTGCTATGACAGTCGCAAAAAACTTATCTCTTTGGGTTTCATTATTAAAATCTATAACACCTAATTCAATAAAATCTTTATGTAGCTCGTTTATATGCTCTGGCACGGATAAAAAAATATCAATACGACTCTTTATTTCATCATTGATTTGATCTGTTATCTGATTTATAAGTGCATCTGTAGAGTTTAGCCAACCTGAAAAACTATTATAAATTATTACTCCTACAGTCACTATAAAAATTATGATAAATGTTATGAGAAGCCTTTTTCTAATAGATATTTTGCTCTTATTCATGTCCTTCATCTCTTTTCTTACTCTGTTGCTCAAATAGATCCAAGATTTGATCAAAAGGCAAAGGCTTGCTAAAGAAATAACCTTGCATATAATCGCATTCTTGCTTGATTAAGTAGTCCTGCTGAACTTTCTCCTCAACCCCTTCAGCAACTACTTTTATATTGAATTTGTGCGCCATAGATATAATGTCTCCTGAAACTAAATCTTTTTCTTCTCTTGTAAGAATTTGATCAATAAAATATTTATCTATTTTTAAAGTATCCACATTCAGCTCTCTTAGTCTGTAAAATGAAGAATATCCCGTTCCAAAATCATCTAAAGCTATTTTGAAACCATATCTTTTTAGTTCTTTTAGTTTTTCATTTATCAAATCATAGCCTTCTAGTAAGACCGTTTCAGTAATTTCAAGCTCGATGTTAGAATAGAAAGACCCTTCTTCTTCAATAATTCTGATTATTGTTTCAATAAAGTCATCTCGTAAAATTTGCATTCCTGAGATATTAATGGATATAGGTAATTCATATCCTTTTTCTTTCAACTCTCTTACACACTTTGAAACCCTTCTTATTACTTCATTTCCAAGAGGTACAATAAGCTGTTTACGCTCTGCTATATCTATAAACTCTGGTGGAGCCACATAATCTATAGACTCTACTTTTAGTCTAGCTAGTGCCTCTAGCTTAGCTATCTGTCCTGTCTTCAAATCAATAATAGGTTGATAGTGTAAATAAAAGTTGTTGCTTTCTTCTCCTAGTACTCGCCTTAATTCTTTCTCAATAGCTTCTTCTCTTCTAAACTGATCTTCCATTCCTTGATTGAAAAACACATAGTTTTCCTCTCTATTAATCCTTATGTGGTTTAGGGATAATGATAGATCCTTGATTATTTCGTCCATGCTGTTAGTCTCATCACCCAACTCCATAATACCAACTTGCTCATTAATGTAATGCTGTGTTTTATCAACAATTAATGGATTACTGAATAGTTGCCTTACCTTATTTGCTATGCTCTTCAAATCCTCTTTATTACCATATTCACCAACATATACAACAAATCTATCTGCATCAAACCTAAATACTTGAATATTCTTTTCCTCTATTAGTTTAAGTTTATTTGCTATTGCTAATAAGACCTTATCTCCATGATTATAGCCAAATGTAAGATTAATTAACTTAAATCCCGTAATATTTACTAGTAGCATGGCCTTTTTTATATTTTTCTCTTCTACTGAAGACTCTATACTCTTCTTCAGGTTTAGTAAGTTAGGAAGATTAGTCAAGTTGTCAAAATAGGCAACTTCATATAACTTTTTGTTGTTTTTGCTAACTGTAAAAACTACAAATCCTAGTGCTATATAAATCAATACAAGAGCTGTTATCGCAATATATGATGCAGTTCTTACAAAGCTTACGGTATCTAAAAAGGAATATGACACAGCTAAAGAGCCCATCAAACTACCATCTATAGTTATTGGCACAAATATTACATAGATATCACTTTCACCAAAATACTTTGGCTCAACATAAAACTCTCTACCCTGACCTATTTTATCAATAATATCACCCGTTTCAATAGTGTGGTCTTTAAGGTCATCAATCGTAGTAGCCATTACATTTCCTGTTCTATCAATTAATGAAATTGCATGAATATTATCATCTAGTGCCATCTCATCAAGAATGTAGTCCATCTCAAACTGCTGTAAAAATTCGTGCACCCTTTCTGCCCTTACACCTACTTGAATCAATGAATTATCAGGAAACTTTAAATATCCATATTTAAAATAATTACCTGTAATAACATCTTGCCTTATATCTTCAATAAACATAATCTCATTTGATTCTAAGAAAGTGTCTATTGGGTGCCCTTCATATACTTGCCACCCAAGAACTTCCATTAAATTCGAATATATAATAGCACCTTGACTATTATATAAATCAATCTCATCTACTTCTAACGTATCTGCTAATTCTATTAGCAGATCATTACTTATGTTCTCATAGCTTTCAACTGCTTTAAGCGCAACTCTAATTTTGTCCTCTAATAGCTTTGATATGATATCATCAGCTTCAAGAGATTTCTGAATATTATGAGAATACCCCCTAGCAAGAGAAGCTGCTTCTCCCATCTTAAGATTATGATAATAGTCTTCTATACTGTCAATTGTATAAATTGCTATTAATATGAAAATAACCCCGATAATAAGCGCTGGAATTATGTATATTTTTCTTGAAATATTCCCTTTTTTGTCATGCAAAATGGCGCCCCCTCTTCCTAGATGGATATCTCTCTATACTTAAAGTGTTGGTCATTTTAATGTTTATTTTTTTCTAAAATACCCCAACAAAAGCCCAGCTATTAACACGCAAGTAAATATAAATAAATGAATAGAATACTTAAAATTCATTCCTGGAAAATAGGTAAAATTCATCCCAAAAACCCCAGCAAGAAATGATAATGGTATAAATATTGCTGAAAAAACTGTTAAAGTCATAATTGTCTTGTTCATGTCATTACTATTTTTTGCCATCTGCATTTCAAACAAACTATCCGTCATTTCTTTATATGACTTTATAGCGTCATCAACTTGATTTAAATGGTCAAATAAATCATCATAGTATGGCTGATATTCATGTGTTTTTATTTGACTATTATTTACTAAGAGATTACTTAATGAGTCCTTCGTAGTTCTAATAATGTTAATCATATATAAGAGTTCTTTTCTTAAAACGTGTAACTCATCTATATTAAAATCGTCAGTTTCAAAAACTCTTGCTTCAAATGTGCTTAAAGTGTCCTCTAGTCTATCTTCTACCAAGAAGTACTCATCTACGATCGCATCATATAAAGCATAAAACAAATACTTAATATCTTTCTTCCTCAATAAAGATTCCTCGCTGTAAAACCTTTCTCTAACATACTCAAAAACATCTCCCTTTGTTTCTTGAAATGTTAATAAAACATTCTCTTTTATAAAAAAAGCAATATGCTCATGCTTAATAGTCTTTTCATTAATGTAAAGCATCTTAGCAATTGAGAAAACATAACCTTCTCTAACTATAGTCTTGGCCCTTTGTGAAACGTGAACTACATCTTCTAAATCCATGTTATGAAAATCAAAAGTTCTACCGATCCTTTTCATTAGCTCTATATCATGTAATCCAGTTACATTTATCCAATAGTTCTTATCACTGCTTTTTAGTAAATCAGCATCTACTTTTTTTAAATGATACTTTTCTATAGATTCACTTGAGTACTCTATTACTTCAATACTAATCTCTTCTGAAGTAAATTTACCGTTATAATTAAGCTTTCCTGGTGCCTCTCGAACGCTTCTAGTTTTATTAACTGTCTTGATACTATCAATTAATCTCATTATCTACCCTCATTTATTATGTTATACATATTATATTAGAAAAGATGATTATAATCTATCGTTTTCTCTTTATTATATTACTCTATTAAATTTAGCTAATATTTGGTACTATACTAATATACTAAAAGAATGAGGTGAAAGAGTGAATTACAATATTTTAATTGGTGGTGAGGCTGGTCAAGGTATGAAAACACTGACTAGTGTGTTTTCACAGATGATTCATAAAAGAGGTTATTTTTTATTTACTTTAGCTGATTACATGTCACGAGTCAGAGGTGGGCATAACTTCTTCCAGTTACGCTTTTCTGATGATAAATTGTATAGCCATAGTGATAATCTAGATGTAATAATTGCACTTAACCAAGATACACTTGATTTACACATAGACAGACTAAATGAAAATGGAGTTATTCTTGCTGATGATAACGTAAAAAGCGATGACAATCGGCTTGTTACAATTAAAGCAAGAGACATAGCAAAAGATGTTGGCAATACTAGAACTATGTCCACTGTATTATTAGGAGCCCTATTTAAGCTATTTGATTTAGATGATACAAATCTTAAAGAAATCTTTTCTTCAAAGTTTAATGATGAAATTACTAAACAAAACTTAGAGTCTTATAAAAGAGGGCAAGATCTAGTTAAACCTAAGTTTAAAATTGGGAAAGGTAATAAAACTGAAAAGCTATTAATCAATGGTAACCAAGCTATTGCATTAGGTGCAATTTCTGCTGATATGAAATTTTATAGTGCTTATCCAATGACGCCGTCTACTTCCATAATGAGCTATTTAGTCACTAAAATGAAAATGGCGAAAATAATAGTTGAGCAAGCAGAAGATGAAATTGCTGCACTCAATATGGCAATTGGAGCAGCAAGCGTTGGTGTTAGAGCTATGACCGGAACCTCTGGCGGAGGCTTTTCATTAATGGTTGAAGCACTTGGTCTTGCTGGTATTGCTGAAATTCCTGTAGTTATTGCTGTTGTTCAAAGACCTGGTCCTGCAACAGGGCTACCTACAAGAACAGAGCAAGCAGATCTTAAGTTTGTTATCAATGCTTCTCAAGGTGAGTTTGGTAGAATAGTTATATCTCTAAACAATCCTGAAGATGCTTATTATCAAACAGCTAGAGCATTTAACCTAGCAGAAAAATATCAAATGCCAGTAATCTTACTAAGCGATCAATACTTAGCAGATGCTACACAAACTGTAGATATATTTGATTTAAGTAAAGTAAAAATAAATAGATATATCGAAGAAAACCCTAAAGAAGATTATGTGAGATATAAGCTTACGGAAAATGGTATTTCACCAAGGGCAATTCCTGGATATCACCCAGGCGTTATTATTAATCATGATAGTGATGAACATGATGAAAATGGGTATATTACTGAAAGTGCTGTTGTTAGGAATAACATGGTAGAAAAAAGAGCAAAGAAGTTTACCTTAGTTAAGAATGAAATGCAAGAACCAAAAGTCATCGGAAATGAAAACCCAGAGGTGCTTCTAATTGGTTGGGGAAGTTCATACAGCCAGTTAACAGAAGCAATTGGAATCTTAAACGCAGAAGAAGATATATATGGAGCTCTTGTTTTTGGCGATATTTGGCCTCTTCCAACAAAAAAACTTTCAGATGGATTGGCTAATGCAAAAAAAGTGTTTAATATTGAGCAAAATTATACAGGTCAACTTGCAGGCATTATTAGAGAAGAAATCGGCTATAAGATAAATAATAATATCTTACGATATGACGGTAGGCCAATTTCTGCTAAAGAGATAGTTAATAGAGTTTTGGAGGTGGAATAATGAGTAATAACTACAAAACATACGAAACAGCTTGGTGTCCTGGCTGTGGTAATTTTTCCATATTAAATTCACTAGCAGAAAGTTTAGAAGAACTTAACATTCCATCTTATCAAGTGCTAGTTGTAGGTGGTATTGGCCAAGCCGCAAAACTGCCTCAGTACATTAGCACTAACGGATTCGAAGGATTACATGGAAGAGCTCTTCCTGTGGCTGCTGCAGCCAAAATTGCAAACCATAGCCTTAAAGTAATAGTGACTACCGGAGATGGTGATTCTTATGGTGAAGGAGGCAATCATTTTATGCATAATATCAGAAGGAATGTAGATATAACTCACTTTGTGCATGATAATCAAATTTATGGATTAACTAAGGGTCAATCTTCTCCAACTTCTGATTTAGGGCATATTACTGATTTCACGCCTGATGGTGTCATTAACAAGCCGCTAAATCCTTTGGTGGTGGCGCTATCTTTAGGTGCAGGATTTGTAGCAAGGGCTTATAGTGGTGAGAAAGAGCAGTTAATAAGCATAATGAAAGAAGCGATTAATTACAATGGTTATGCTTTAGTAGATATTTTGCAACCTTGTGTTAGTTTTAACAAAATTAATACTTATGCATGGTATAAAGAAAGAGTATATACCCTTGAAGATCATGACTACACAGATAAAGTCAAAGCATTTGAAAAAGCTAATGAATGGGGAAATACTATTCCGCTAGGAATTATTTATAAAAAAGAAGGCAAATCATTTACTGATAATTTCGAATTCTTAAATGAACAACCACTTATAAAGCAAAAGTTCCAAAGTGATATAGTTGAAAATCTAATAAAAGAGTTTATATAATCATTCCTATGATACAAATGATAAACGCACCTTAATTAGAGTACCCCCATAGAAAGCAAGTGCATATTTAATACTAAAGCCTCGAGTTGAAAACTCGAGGCTTTAGTATTAAATAAACTTTGTTTTACTTAAACTTTTTATAACAGCATGAATCAGTATTATGTTAACAGTTGTTATTGGAACACTACTTATGAGCCTTGCTGGAAGCAACACAAAGAACCCTGTCCCCATTAGATGCGTTAGCCATAGCGTGTTTAGTAATCCCGAAATAAATATGTAGATTACAATATTAGAGACTATTACAACGCTCAGATTAACTTGATTCTTAAAGAGTATCTTAATTATACCTGGCAAAGCTCCAGTCAAACCTGCACTTATCATAAATCCAGGATGAAATGCTCCACCGTGGCTGTTTATCAAAAAGCCTAGAATATCACTAGTTATTCCTGTAAGAAAGCCTGGAACTGGGCCAAGTACTATACCTGATAGTATAAGAGGAACATTTCCAAAACTGAGCCTTACAGTGTTATTAAAGAGCATCAAAGCACCGAGTCTTGATAAAATAATATTAATACCGACAAACAAAGCTGCAAGAACTAATGTCCTTGTCTTCATTTTTTTCTTTGTCATAAAAAAACACCTCCTTTCACTTAGAGTGAGGCATAACCCCACACAAGAGAAAGAAAGGTTTAAACTTCTCAAATGTGGCAGCGGACGCAATATTATATCGCGAAAATCTTCTTCGTTTAGGAGCTACTTCCCATCTCCTAACACTTAACGCATAATATCTACTCTGCCTCTGTACTATAAATAAACTACAATAAATACCTTTAGATGTAAAGTATTAATTAAAATAGACTCGACTTTCATTCTAAAATTAGATGACTTTAATTACTTAAAGTAGTACAATATTGTAAAGAGATATAAAGTTATTTCTCTTTGAGTCTACCTAACTACTTATATGATAGAAGGAGGTTATCGTGAAACTAAACAAAAAACATCTTATTCTTTTGACTGTCATATTGCTTTTACTTTCAGCATGTCAACAGCAAGGCCTTCCTGATAATCAGACAGGAAATAATGTAGAGACGGAGCCTAAAAACGATCCTAAAGCTACATCTATTAGCATTGATTCCTTAAACATTGGTGACAAAGTTGTTGATAGTACCTGGACTTGGGAGTTTAGACGAGACTATGGTTATGTTAGATATAACGAAGATGATGTTACTGCTCCGGTAACATGGATTGTAGTCGCAAAAGATCACTATAATGGAGGAGTAACACTGCTTAGTGAGTACCTAATTGGATATTACTATTTCGATACGTCCATGCTTGACAGTGGTCTTGTAGCTGGATGGGGTCATTGGGGAGGTTCAGGAACTGGGAATGCAAATAATGGAATAAGACCATGGCTAAACTCTATTGGAATACATTCTGATGAAGGTTTCTACGATGCTTTCTCAGAAAATTTCAAAAGCATAGTCTTATCTACAGAAGTACCAAACAGAGAATATACTAATGGTGAAGCTTATACAACTAATGATTTTGTTTTTATTCCATCAAGCACAGAACTAGGTGCGAGTGAGTATGACGGAACTTATGAGATAGGCAGTACTTTCGAATACTTTGCTGATTCATCTAATGCAGATAGAGTAACAAAAATTTATATGGATTATAGTAATAAATCTTACTGGCTTAGAAATCCCATGGAGAAAGGTTATCGTGCTGTTGGGATAGTTTTTGAATCTGGTTTCTTTAGTGATTATTTCTCTGACTTTAATAGTTTTGGTGTTAGACCGGCCCTCAATATCTCTTCAAATGCTCAAGTTAGCTCTATTCCTAATATTGATGGATACTATGAGATTATTTACAACTAAATAATTGCTTAAACACAGCCTTGATTTTCTTATATAATCAAGGCTTTTTCTTATCAGGAGTAAATTAAGGTATAATAAAATATCACTTCCCCCTGTGTCAGACTAGTTGTCGTGTAGATGATATAATAATACAAAGGAGGAAATCTACATGGCAAACAGAACCTCATATACTAATGAAGAAAAACAACAAATACTAGAAAGACTACAAGCACCAG
>Ga0334895_1003260_pt1 | contig 12698 bp, 10 predicted proteins | sample GraSluR3_MG_7_FD_207229 | JGI IMG/M metagenome (GOLD analysis project Ga0334895, IMG submission 207229) | Sludge microbial communities from methane-producing bioreactor in Wageningen University, Netherlands - Granular Sludge_31_05-R3 | ecosystem: Engineered > Bioreactor > Anaerobic >... | reverse complement strand
CTACATTTTCAAGTTGAATGGCATCATCAATGTCTTTGATTCTTGGTGAGATGTCTAGCAAATGATTGAACCGTTCGAAACCGGACATGCCATCCTGAAATTGTTCGGTGAAATTAGTTAGACGTTTAATAGGATCCAGAAAAAAGTTGGTAAAAAGAATAAAGGCAACCAAATCCCCGTAAGTCATGGCATCTGTGTATACGAAGTAGCCTCCAATACCAACAGTGATCAATGTCAGAATGTTCATAAACAAATTCATGCCTGTGTGGAATTCGGCCATCGTCAGGTAAGCTGCAGATTTTGACACTCTAAATGTCATGTTGCCGTGATCGAATTTTTCGTTTTCAAAGCTTTCATTGGTAAAAGCCTTTGCCACACGAATGCCGGAAAGACTATTCTCAATTTGAGCATTTACAGAGGCGATTTTTTCACGGACATCACGGAACTTCCTGCGCATCACAACCCCTTTTTTCATGGTGAATAACAACATGATGGGGATGAGTGCGAATAGGATTAGAGTCAAACGCCATTCGATATTAAGTAGTATAAAGAAAGAACCGCCTAGTAAAAGAACAGACAAAAAGACGTCTTCCGGACCATGATGGGCAAGCTCAGCAATGGTATTAAGATCATTGATCAACCTAGACATAAGTTTGCCGACACGACTTCCATCGAAAAAACTGACGTCTAATGTTTGAAGGTGGTTAAAGAGTTTTTTTCTCATATCGTATTCGATACGAACACCTAAAATATGTCCCCAATAGCTTAAAATGTAATATAAAAGAGCCCGTAGAATGTAGAGTCCCAACATGACCAAAATGGTTGTGATGAGGGCTCGCAAATTTTTATCGGGAATGTGGTTGTTGAGGATACTTCTGGATAATAGAGGAAAAATCAAGTCAAGACCGGCGATTCCCGTAGCACAGGAAATATCTAAAACAAACAGTTTGATGTGTGGAATGTAATAAGTTGAGAATCTTCTAACTAAGTTCAAAAGTACCTCCTAATTCGCAAAAATACAAGGGCTTAATAGCCCTTGCGATTTTTTTCGTAAATGATTTTTAGTCCTTTGAGTGTCAACATGACATCGAATACATCGATGACTTCCGTTTCTGGAAAGATGATATTTCCAAGACCGCCTGTTGCGATGACGTGCATGTTGGGACATTCCATTTCTTCTTTGATTTTTTTAACAATGTATTCTACCTGTCCAATGTAGCCATATACCAAGCCGGCTTGCATGCTTGTGATGGTGTTGCGAGCCAAGATGCTACTAGGCTTTGTTATCGCTATGTTTGGTAGTTGAGCTGCTCTGCTCCATAGAGCATCTGCACTAATTTGTATGCCTGGAGAGGTGATGGCTGCAACAAACTCAAAATTTTCTGTCACAACATCATAAGTAGTTGCTGTACCAAAATCAATGACGATGACAGGGCCGCCATATATTTCGAATGCTGCCACTGCATCTACGATTCTATCAGAACCCACCTCTTTCGGATTCTCTGCTTTGATGGCCAAACCAGTTTTTGTGCCTGGCCCAATAGTAATGGGTGTTCGGTTGAGATATTTTTCCAGTGCCCTCATGAAAGAATGCATAATGTTGGGTACAACTGAAGAAATGATAATATCTTCTAATTTGCTTGCATCAATGCCGTTTACGTCCAGTAGATTTCTTATAAACAAACCATACTCATCAGATGTGCGTGGTTGTTTAGTAGTCATTCTCCAAGGACCATGAAGCGTGGTCTCGTCCCAAACACCAAGTGTTATGTTCGTATTTCCTACATCAATGGCTAAAAACATAGTAGGCTCCTTGTGATTATTTGTTGACAGCCCTGTATGCTACCACAACAGGTAAAGTCAGAATTGCGGCGACGGCCGCCTCTAAAACCGCGCTCGTTGTGATAATGGAAATTAAGAAAACTCGATAAGAGGCACCTACCATTTCAACGATATCTTGTGCATAAACAAAATAGAGCATGGTCATCACTAGGGCTGTATTGGTAATGGCGCCAGAAGCACCAGCAATCAAGATGGCCACTTTATCTCCTTGAGGCATTTTTGATAAAGCTGAGCTTAGTCCTTTGTAGACAAAATAAGCAACCACACCGATAAAAGTTCTGGGCAACACAGAGACTAGTGGGTTGATGAAGAGCAAATCAAAAGGTGACAAAGGAGCTAATAGCCCTCTAAGTAGCGTTGTCACACCAGCGAAAAAACCCATCAGTGCACCTGCCTTTGGCCCCATAACGATGCCTGTGACAATGGTCGGAATAAAGATCAGCAAAGCCATGCTTGCTGAAGCGGTGGGAATGGCGGTGATAGCCACAAATGCGACTGTCAGTGCCAGCATAACTCCTAAAAAAGTGAGTTTGCGTGTGTCTTTCATTATTGAATTCATGTTTTCCTCCTTGTTCTCGTTCTTTATTTAGATACAAGACAAATCATTATTATTATAGCACATGAAAATGAGATTACAATAAAAGATGGAAAAAGTCATAAAAAAACCACATAGCAAGTGAGCTATGTGGTTAGGATTAGAGGTTAGCCAATGAGCAACTTGGCAATGAATATCAATCCGACAATATAAGTTAAAATATTGACTTTATTAGCTTTTCCAGTCAGAACCTTCAAGAAAATATATGCGAGGATACCAAATACAATACCATCTGAAATGCTGTATGCCAAAGGCATGAACAAGAAAGTTATAAAGGCTGGGATTGCTTCCGTATAATCTTCAAAATCAATGTCTTTAATAGGTGACATCATGAATAGTCCCACCAATATCAAAGCAGGCGCTGTGGCAGCACTTGGAATGAGAAGAAATACATCTGAGAAAAACAAAGCAACACCAAACATGGCGGCAGTGGATAGAGCGGTTAGACCGGTTCTGCCACCTTCTGCAACACCGGCAGAACTTTCAACATAAGTGGTTACAGTGCTTGTGCCAAACAATGCCCCAACTGTTGTACCAATTGCATCTGCCAGCAAAGCTTGCTTTGCATTAGGCACTTTTCCGTCTTCTGAAAGCATTTCTGCTTTGGTAGCAACACCTACTAGTGTCCCAACGGTATCAAACATATCAACCATAAGAAAAGTGAATAGAACGATAAACATATCGAAAGTGAAAATTTGCGAGAACTCAAACTTAAAGAAAGTATCGGACATAGATGGAGGTGCGGATAAGAGCTTGAATTCTTCTCCAACTGTGGTGATACCCATAGGGATTCCAATCAATGTGGTTGCAATAATACCGATTAACAAAGCTCCCTTGATTTTCAGAGCCAACAAAACTCCAGTGATCACAAGGCCGACCAATGCCAACAAAGCGGTTCCTTCAATCACATTGCCAAGTTCAATAATGGTTGAATAAGGCTGGTGGATAATGACCTCTGAATTGACCAATCCGATAAAAGCGATAAACAAACCAATACCAACAGAAATTGCCTTTTTTATGTTAAGGGGGATACTGTCGATGATGGCTTCTCTAACATTCAAGAATGTTAAAACTATAAAAATAATTCCTTCTAAAAATACAGCTGTTAAAGCAAATTCAAAACTTTTTCCCATGCCGATGACAACCACATAGGTAAAAAATGCATTCAAACCCATGCCAGGGGCCAGAGCGAAAGGTAGATTAGCAAACAAAGCCATGACTAAGGTTGCGATCAAGGATGACAAAGCTGTGGCTGTGAATACAGCTCCAAAAGGCATTCCAGCATCCATAAGCATCAACGGGTTGACGATGAGGATGTAAGCCATTGTCATAAATGTGGTGATTCCTGCGAGGACTTCAGTTTTTACATTGGTGTTGTGTTCTTTGAGTTTAAAAAACTTCTCCATTTCTTTCTCCTTGTTGTTTTTATTTAATATTAATGAATTCATTTACATTCTAACTAGATGCGTCATAATAGTCAATAAAAGAAGAATAAAAAGGAATATATTTCGTATTATAACGAAATATAGATATATAAAAACAAGCTAAAGTACGAAAAAATCGTTTGTAAGATGGGTATTTTTATAATAGAATAAAATGATCAAGATAGGAGGATAACTAATGACAACGGACATTTGTGTGATAACTTTTTTATCAATATCCCATGCGATGCGTTTCGAAAAAGTCATGAAGGATAATAATATCAAGATAAGGCTGATACCTGTTCCAAGAAGTATTAGCAGTTCATGTGGTTTATGTGGCCGGTTTGATTGTGATTTAAAAGAAAAGGTTTTGAGCCTATGCGAATCGCATAAAATCAAACATGAGAAGATCCATAAAATCGTACAGACCGACAAGGGTCAATGATAAGCTTGTCGGTCTAACTTAAGAATTCTTATCAATGTCATTAACAAGAAAGTGAAAATTGGAATCATGAAATAGGTGGTCATGATCCTTGTGGGTAGAAAAACAATGAAGCTTCTTCCAAACAGTAGAGATAAAAAATAGGTGTTTAGAAGAAGAGAAGTGATAAACTGTGTTGTACTGACTGTGAAATACAGCTTGTCGAATGTATAAATACCATATTTGGTACCTAAGAATTGATTGATAACAAAAGGAACCACCGCATAAAGAGTCACAGCAATGAGAAAAAAGAAAATGACCACAAAACTCACAGGGTTGCCATTGTAGTGGAGACCACCATCAAAACTAAGAACCCCCCGCAAGTATAATGCGTAAAGCAAACCGATCGTCATCAAAATGATGAAAAGACAGTTGTAATAATTGAAGTTTCTTTTAGTTAAGAAAGCATTTCTCTTGAATACTTTGAACAAAAAACCTGGTATAGCACCAGTCAATGCGGTTGTTAATGTGAATCCTGGAAAAAAAGCACCCCCCATGGGATTGATCATATACCCAATGATATCTGCTACAGCTCCAGCCATGAAACCAGCTGCAGGACCAAAAAAAATACCGGTGAGAATCAATGGAATACCTGAAAAGTTGATTTTAAGGGCCGGTAACCCAGCGATGGGGATAAGAAGTCCTAATATCCTAGCCAAGACGATGCTCAAGGTAGTCATGAGGCTGATGGTGACCAAAGATCTTGTGTTCATAAAACTTTTGTTTCTTAGAGTATTACTCTTCATAATTCATAAACCTCCTAAATGAGCAATACTCCCGCAATAAAATAGCTGATCTACTTTGACAGCGGAAGCGAGAAGACACCGCAGGAAATCCTTTCGTTTAAGGGCAACATCCCATCCCTTAACACTTAACGCATCTTCTCTACTCTGTTTTATACATCATATTACAAATCTAGAGAGTTGTCGACAAAAACTAACGGTTTATGACAACTAGGTAAGATTGAAATCATGCAGGAATTATTATATAATTTACAAGAATAAAGTAGGAGGCAAACTGATATGAAAAAAGATATCAATTGGGAAACACTTGGATTTGGTTATATAAAAACGGATAAGCGCTATATTTCGAAATGGCGGGATGGTCAATGGGACGAAGGGATACTGACTGAGGACAATTATTTAACCATCAGCGAAGCCTCCACAGGCCTTCATTATGGGCAACAGTGTTTTGAAGGACTGAAAGCTTATCGGAGACAAGATGGTAAGATCCAAATGTTTAGGCCAGAAGAAAACGCCAAGAGGATGCAGAGGAGTTGTCAAAGGGTCCTCATGCCTGAAGTGCCAGTGGAAAAATTCATTGATGCTTGCGAGCAGGTGATCAAGGCAAATGAAGCATATGTACCACCCTATGGAACAGGCGCAACACTATACATTCGACCTTTCGTTTTTGGAACAGGACATACGGTTGGTGTCAAACCAGCTCAGGAATATATATTTGGCGTTTTTTGCTTGCCAGTGGGAGCTTATTTTAAAGGTGGGATGAGTCCTGTGAACTTTATTACCACAGATTATGATCGAGCCGCACCGATGGGAACAGGAGCGGTGAAAGTTGGCGGCAATTATGCTTCGAGTATGTATCCCCATAAATTGGCAGCGGACGAAGGCTACGCAGATTGTATTTATTTGGATGCAGCCACGCATACGAAAATTGAAGAAGTAGGAGCAGCGAATTTTTATGGCATCACTCATGATGATGTATTTGTGACGCCGACATCCCCCTCCATATTAGCAAGTATCACCAAGCTCTCTTTGCTTCACTTAGCGGCAAACTATGTTGGGCTCAAAACTGAAGAAAGGGACGTTTTGGTAGATCAACTTGAAGAGTTCAAAGAAGCAGGAGCCTGTGGAACGGCAGCTGTCATCACACCTATAGGCGCAATTATGCATAAAGGCAAAAAAACCGTATTTCATTCAGAAACCGAAGTTGGACCTATTACCCAAAAGCTTTATCATACGTTAGTGGGCATACAATTTGGGGATTTGGAAGGACCAGAGGGATGGACACACTTAGTAACTTAAGGGAGGTATAAGATGTTTGTATCCGATCGAATTCAAGCCATGCAGGAGTCACCGATAAGAAAATTGGTACCTCTGTCTATTACAGCAAAGGAAGCGGGCAAGAAAATATATCAATTAAACATTGGCCAACCAGATATTAAAACACCTGATGAGTTTTTCAAAGCGGTGAAGGCATTTGATGAAGAAGTTTTGTCCTATGTGTATTCTCAAGGATTACCTGAGTTGATTGACAGTTTCAGACAATACTACAGAAATTATGGCATAGATTACGATAAGGACGACATTCTAATAACAAACGGTGGCAGTGAAGCCATTCTATTCTCCTTGATTGCAATTTGTGATTTTGGAGATGAAGTGTTGATACCAGAACCATTCTATACAAACTACAATGGGTTTTGTGAGGCGGTAGGGGTTAAAATTGTTCCTATACCTACGGTGGCGGAGAATGGCTTTGATTTGCCAGATGCGACAGCCATAGAAAAGTTAATAACAGACCGAACAAAAGGAATCCTTGTGGCAAATCCAGGAAATCCGACCGGGAAAGTTTTTACGAAGGAAGAAGTCTACCGAATTAGAGATTTAGCAATGAAGCATGACTTGTATATTTTGGCAGATGAAGTGTACAGAGAGTTTGTCTATGATGGGATGGAATTTGTCAGCTTCGGACAATTGAAAGAGATAGAAGATAGAGTCATTTTGACAGACAGCATATCAAAAAGATACAGTGCCTGTGGTGCTAGGATAGGGTGTGTGGCAACGAAGAACAAACGCATCACAAAAGAAATTTTAAAATTATGCCAAAGTCGTCTTTGTGTTGCAACCTTGGAGCAGGTGGGAGCCGCCAAACTGGTAGACGTTTCGAAAGAATATATGCAAGAGGCTTTTCAAGAGTACAACAAAAGAAGAATGGTGGTCTATAATGCACTTAATGATATGGAAGGCGTATTATGCAAATTACCCAAAGGTGCTTTTTATGTAACGGCAAAATTGCCGGTAGAAGATGCGGAAGATTTTGCCCGATGGTTACTGACTGATTTCCACATCGACAATGAAACGGTAATGATCGCACCTGCAGAAGGTTTTTATGCCACTAAAGGAATGGGTAGAGACGAAGTGCGTATTTCTTATGTATTGAAAGAAGAAGACCTGGTGAAAGCCATGAGGGTTATTAAGGAAGGATTATTAGCATATTCGAAAAGATAGTTTGCAGAATCTAACGCCCGATTGAAAGAGTCGGGCGTTTTATTAAGTGAATTTATAAAGAAATTGAACTGACTTAGGGTTGGTGATATGATAAGATAAAAAGCAAAATAAATCAAGGAGTGGCAGAATGACTTATTTATTGGTTTACATCTCTGGTGTGATGTCGGGTTTTTTAAATGTGATAGGTGGTGGAGGGTCGATGATCACAGTACCCATACTGATTTTCCTGGGTTTGCCACCGGTGGTCGCTAATGGAACAAATCGTGTAGCCATAATGGCTGAAGCCATATCCGGAACATTGACATACAAGAGCAAGGGTTATTTTTATCCTAAAATGGGGCTAATGCTATCAATTCCAGCAGTTATAGGATCAATTATTGGGACATTCATTGCCGTTGGTATTTCTGATGATGCATTCAATAAGGTCTTAGGAATCATCATGTTGGTTGTCTTGGGACTGATTTTAGTAAGACCTGAGAAAAAGTTTCTTTCAGGCATTGAAATCATGGAGTTTATGGGCAAAAGAAAAATCATTGCAATGATAGCCTTTTTCTTCGTAGGGTTATACGGTGGATTTATTCAAATTGGAGTTGGGTTTTTGATGATTGTTGCATTGGCACTTCTGACAGGGATGGACTTGATTAAAATCAATGCACTAAAGACATTGATTGTTGCTGTTTACACTTTGGCTGCTTTATTAGTGTTTATGACCAATAGCCGAATCGATTGGGGGATTGGTCTGGTGCTGGCTTTGGGAAATGGAACAGGAGCATTTCTTGGGAGCCATTTTGCGGTCAGCAAAGGTGAGAAACCCATACGCATCATACTGGCCATAACGGTGATTGTGATGACTGGAAAGCTTTGGGGATTATGGTTGTAACGGTAGAAGAGGCCATTAACTATAAAATTGTCGCCAGGAGGAATGGATGAGTATATCTTTTATTCACACAGCCGATATACATATCGGCAAAAAATTCGACACGGATTTAACACCACAGGAAAGCAAGGTACGAAGGCGTGAGTTGTGGGAGACTTTTGATAAGATAATTGAATTATGCATCCGAAACCGAGTGGAGTTTTTATTTATTGCAGGTGACATGACGGAAGCCCAGTATTGCAAGGTAGAAGACATCGTGAGATTGGTGGCCAAGTTTGAAGAAGCCAAGGAAACCCAAGTGGTCATTGTTCCGGGCAATAAAGATCCGTGGACAACTCACAACTTATACAAATACATGAGCTGGCCTCCTAATGTTCATTGGATTGATGAAACAAACCAGGTAAAAGAACTGCATTTTGAAGATAAAAACTTGTGTGTCTATTCAATTGGCATTAGTTCAATGGAACAGCCAAACAAAAGAGATTGCCTATACGATGTGGATGTGGATGTGAATAGAATTAACGTTCTGCTGATCCATGCAGATGTGCTAGAAAAAGACTCAGGAGCACTTAGAGTAGATCTCAACAGAATCAGTGGCAAGTTTGATTATGTAGCCTTAGGGCATGTTCATCAGTACGCGGAGATAAGAGATAGAATCATTTATCCAGGAACACCAGAACCTCTTGATTTTACAGAAAAAGGACAGCATGGTGTCGTGTACGGGAGATTAGGAAAAGATAATTTTGAGAAAATGTTTGTACCCGTTGCAAAAAGCAGATTCATTACCAAAGAGATATTTTTGCAACCAGAGTTTAGTTCAGAAAAAATTCTGGACATTATAAAGTATTCGGGAGATTACATTTCAGCTTCAAAAGATTATTTCAAAATTATTTTGACAGGAAGCGTAAATAGTGGGATTGATATGGATAGGTTGTTAAACGAGGCATCCAACTACTTTCAGCATATTGGATTTGAAGAGAACTATTTATATGATATTCATTCAGACCAATTGCCCGAAAGACAGGAAGACTCACTGATAGGCCAATACATTAAACAGTACCAAGAGAAAGGATTAAAAACCTTGGAAATGCAAAAATCCTTTTTGTTAGGGTTGAACCTTCTGATGGAAAGTAAGGAGAGGTCAGATGATCATTAAAAAATTGAATTTGTCAGGGTTTGGAAAGTTCTGTAATAAACAGATCGAATTGAAAGAAGGGATCAATTTGATCTATGGCAATAATGAAGCAGGGAAAAGCACGCTTCACCGTTTTATAGAAGGTCAGTTTTTTGGATTAGACCCTTTTGATAAATATAAGCCATGGGATGGGACAGAGTTTCATGGAGAATTGTCATTTCTGCAAAACAATCAAAATGTAACAATTGAAAGAGATTATAATCAACAGACAATTTCAATGAAAGATTCTATAACAGGAGAAGATTTGAATCAATCGTATGTATCAGATGATACAGATAGAATAGAACCAGGCAAAAAGTTATTTGGTGTAGGAAGAAGGTTTTTTAGAAATACTTTCAGCATTAACCAATTAGGAAGCAGAACAGAAGAAGAGTTATTAGTCGAAATCAAGAAAAAAATTGAAAATATAACAAAAACCAAGGATGACAGCATAAATATGTCCAGGATTTTAGATGCACTGGATAAGGTAGGAAGTGGTCTAAATGATGAAGAATCGATTCAGACACAGCTTGAAAAGAATGAAAATGAATTGGAAGAACTTCAAAATAAAAAGAAAATAAGAGAACAGCACAATCTGAAGCTGTACCGAAAGCTGGTGAAAATTGAGATTCTTCAAAAACAGGTGAAAGACGGAAAGCAAAAACTATCAGAAATAAATGAAATTCTTGAAGAAATTGATAATGAAAGTTTGATCGAAACTTATGAATCCGTTTTGAAGCTGGAAGATGAAATTCAAGACTTAAATGAGGCCATAGGCACTTCAGAATCGGTTTTAGACATTAACATGGATGAATATGAAAAGCTAATACGTAGCATTACCAAAATTGAGCAATTAGAAGAAGCCGAAAACGAATTGCAAGTGAAGAAAATAGCAATAGAACAGGAAGTATCAGACATTCGGAATAATTATCAGATCAACAATGGGGAAGAGTCATTGAAAAGCATCCCAACAGATTATCAATTGTATCTTGAACAAACAGGTATGTTGGACAGGTTATCGTCAAGAATTGACGCAATCAAAGAAGAAATAAGCGTTTTCCAATCAAAAAACCATTCTAATATCGTAGAGGCGTTTGAGAAATTCAATGAGAACTTAGGAGAGATCCGTTATTTAAAAGGCTTGTTGAGTAGCGACATATTGAATGTCATGTCACAAAAGATGAAGGTGGAGAAAAGGAAAAGGTGTCTAATAAGTATCTTAGCCGTCATATTGGCAGGTGGTGTGGGTTATGGCGCTTATTGGGCGACACAATTCTTTCAGGATCCTCGTTATTATTTAGGTCTGCTGGCATTAATCTTGCCTGTAGCTATCATCAAAAGCACAACAAGAAGTACGCGACTCATTAGGTCTTTAAAATTTGAGAAACATATTGTCAATGAGGAAAAAACAAGCAGTAAAAATCATTTGGCATATTTGGTAGAAGAAAACAATCAGTTAATTATTGATTCAGATTGCAGCAACTTCAATGAGCTCAAGTCGAAATATGCCACAGCCTTGAGCGAGTTGAACCAAGTTGAAGAGAAAAAAAAGAACCTCGAAACGATAGAAGAAGAATATGATTTCATAAGAAGAAAAAGAGATGAGACAGCTGAATACCTGATGAAACAGGTAAGGCCGTTTGGATACAACGCTTTGAATGATGAAGTCATTGAAGATGTGACCATTCGAATCCAAGAAGCTCAGAAAAAGTTTGAAAAGCTGGAAAACTTTGAAGCAAATGTGTCAGAGCTTCAGTTTGAATTGAAAAAAATGGATAGAGAAAAAAATGAGCATCTTAAAATGGTGGAAGATTTATTAACCAAAAATGAAGTGGATTCAATTTCAGAGTTGAAGCGTCGGATCAGAGAGCAGAAAGATTTGCAAGATAAAGTTGCTTTGAGAAAAGAGAAGGTAGAAAAAAAAGAAGCGTTATTGGATGGGAAAAGTGTCGTTGAGATGAAATCAAAGATTGAAAAATCAAAAAAATCTTTGGAGCAGATGCCTTTCAATAGTAAGGAAGAAGTGTTCCAATTAAGAGCTGTTGTTATGGATGAAAAAGATGTTTTCGCTCAACAGATTCAACAACTTAAAAATGCTTTAAGGCATCATGAGGAGTCTTTGCCTACTTCTGCTGAAATTGAAGAAGCAATTGAATATGGGGAGTATCACAAAAAGAGGCTTCAAAATCAATTCAGCATGGTTCAAGAAACCAAAAATCAACTGATGGCTAGTGCCAAGATGGTACAAGAAGATTTCGAGCCCAAGCTGATACGAAAGATTAGTGTGTATTTGGAAAAGTTGACAGACAGAAGATACCAACAAATCATGATAGACTCAAACTACCAAATCAGCTTATGTAATGCGGATTCAGATAAAACAGTCGATGTGGAGAGTCTCAGTGCAGGTACCATAGATCAGTTGTACTTCTCAGTGAGAGTTGCTTTGATAGAGATGTTGTCAAAAGACCAGTCTGCTCCCATGATTCTAGATGATTGCTTTACTCAATACGATGAGGAAAGGCTTAAGAATGCGTTGGCATTGCTGTCCAAAATTTCAGAAAACCGGCAAATCCTTCTTTTTACGTGTCACAAGCGCGAAAAAGAGCTGTTGGAAGAAATGAACAAAGAATTCCAGTTTATCCAACTTTAAAAGGTATAAAAATGAAGATATATAGTATTGCAGATTTGCATTTAGACGCTAGAAATGAAAAGCCAATGGATGTTTTTGGAGAAATTTGGATGGATCATGACAAAAAAATATTTGACCATTGGCAAAAGGTTGTAAAAGAAGAAGATCTTGTTTTATTGCCAGGAGACATTTCTTGGGCTTTGGCTTTAAGAGATGCAGAAGAAGATTTAAAGAAAATTGATGGCATGCCGGGACGAAAGGTTATAACGAAAGGAAATCATGATTTTTGGTGGTCATCGATGAGAAAACTAAGAGCACTGGGACTTCAGAGTATATTTTTTATGCACAATAATAGCTATAGTTGTGAAAACATTGAGGTTTATGGAACAAGAGGATGGATCTCTCAAAATAGTGAGGACTTCAAAAAAGAAGAC
>Ga0334895_1003254_pt1 | contig 12708 bp, 11 predicted proteins | sample GraSluR3_MG_7_FD_207229 | JGI IMG/M metagenome (GOLD analysis project Ga0334895, IMG submission 207229) | Sludge microbial communities from methane-producing bioreactor in Wageningen University, Netherlands - Granular Sludge_31_05-R3 | ecosystem: Engineered > Bioreactor > Anaerobic >... | reverse complement strand
TTACGGATTGCATAAGGACCTCATGGTTAGGGTGAATGGTGAATGGTTGAAGGTGAGTAGTTCATTATATCGTTGGTATTAGATGATCGAAAAGTGCTATTTTGCTTCAATAATTGATAAAAGTATTCAGGTGCCCTACTATTTAGGGACGCGTGGACACAAGATATTTCACGCTTACCCAGGTTATTATAACGTCATAATTTGGGCAGGGGCTATTGGGGTGTCAGGTAAATTGATCCTTTTTTGTTCCAGGTTTGGAAAATGGTAATAAATGGGCTATCTTGTACGGGCAGCAAAGACCTGTGGACCACTGAAATCCTCATCCCCGAAAATTGTTGTATACTACTCAGAATAAATTCCAGGTTATCATTGACCTTGGTTTTTATATAGAGATAATGACTTTAGGATCAGAGGCAAAATGACTTCAAACAAGCATGGAAATTGGAAAAAAGCAATTTGGATAGCCCTGGTTCCCCTTTTATTGCTGGCGTTTGCTGTGCTGGTGGTCCGGCTGTTGCCCTCAGAAAAGCCGCCAGGGTCTATCCCGGAGACGCTGTCAACCTACATGACTTACGAGGTAATCAATGTATATCCTCATGACCCGAACGCCTTTACCCAGGGCTTGATCTTTCATGAAGGTTTTTTGTTTGAAAGCACCGGGTTGTACGGAGAATCCTCACTGCGCAAAGTAGTGCTGGAGACAGGGGAGATCTTACAGCAGATTAACCTTTCCCCGGATTTTTTTGGTGAGGGTTTAACCCTATGGGACGAAACACTCGTACAGCTGACCTGGCAGGAGGGCACGGGATTTGTTTATGCTCTCAATGATTTTACACTATTGGGGCAGTTCACTTACCCGACCGAGGGATGGGGACTGACTCATAATGGCGAAAGCTTAATCATGAGCGATGGCAGCAGTCGGTTACATTTTTTAGAACCGAGCACATTTCAAATTCTCGGCGGTGTGGATGTGATGTATCAAGACGCTCCCATCAAGCACTTGAACGAGCTTGAATTTATTCATGGCGAAGTATATGCCAATATCTGGCTGACGGATGATGTTGTCCGTATTGATCCTGTTACGGGTGAGGTTGTGGGTTGGATTGACCTGCGCGGCATCCTACCGGATGCATTACGCACGCCCAGCACGGATGTGTTAAATGGCATCGCTTTTGACCCTGACGGGAACCGATTATTTGTGACCGGCAAGAAATGGCCACAGCTGTACGAGATCCGATTGGTGGACGCGGTACCAGGCGATTAAAATAAAGCTGGCCAGATCGTTCTGGCCACTATTTTTGGGTTGTCATTTTGTAACTGCACAGCGTGTGAGGGAATTGAGGGGTGTGGTCTGGTCGCAAAACCACCTCACCACACACCCCACCCTTCAGGAATATGGATTCCTGAGCAGTTCCGTAATATTTTTTGTTATTTAGTTTTTGATTTGCCTTCGATCACGTTCGTCTTGCCTTCACCTTTAATTTCAATGCGGCGGGGTTTGACTTCTTCCTTCTTGGGCAGGTGGATCTTCAAGACACCATTTTCGGTCTCAGCCTGGATATTGTTCACATCGACGCTGCCAGGCATGGAGATTGTGCGAGAGAAGGTACCGTAGCGGCGTTCTCGCAGATGATAGCGGCCTTCCTCTTCCTGCTCGCGTTCATCGAGAACTTCACCCTTAATGGTAAGGTTGTTGTCGGTATAGGTGATCTCGATATCCTCCGGGTTAATCCCGGCCACATCTGCCTTGACGATGAATTCATCGTCGCTTTCAACCACATCGAGCGGCATGCGCAGGTTGAGGGGTTCGCCAAAACCTAGTTCACCGTCATCATACAGATTACCAAGCATGCGCTCCATCGCACGGTTCCATGAGAGCATTTCACGAATGGGATCACGTCGAATTAAATTAGCCATCTTGTTCCTCCATTATTTATTGAATTTGGTTATTTCTATCCTTAATTTAAATAGGAACTATATGATTATCATCAAAGGTTTGTATGCAAAGTATTAAAAACGATTTATATCGCAAAGCGATCTATGGGATTCTCCCCCAAGCCTCCCGGACTTAAACCTTTTCAACCACCCAATAATGAGATAAGCCAAGGATGCGCAGCGGCGTCTTTTCCAGCCATTGCAAGACGGCACGCAGACCTTTCCCTAAGCTTGGCTGGCGAGCGATGATGTTGTCGTAAGCGCCGAAGATGATCGTGCGTTGTATATAACGGACTGGCAATCCCTTGAACAGTACTTCGAGATCTCGGCGGGTGTAAACGTTCACATGGGGAGCGAGCCGATCACGCCAAGAACGCGGCAGGTAATTGATCAAGGGGATGTTGCCGAAATGATAGTTCCCATGCCAGTAAAACCCGTGCGTCTCAAAGGGGTAGCCGCGATTGGGGCAGAAGAGTATCAACCGGCCGCCCGGTTTAAGACTTCGGACGGTTTCGCGGATCACCTGCCTGTCATCATCGACGTGCTCTAAGACTTCGTGGCTCAAGACCAAATCGAAATATGCATCAGGGAAAGGCAGCGCTTCCCCTCTGGCATTGATGACTTTATCGGTCTGGGATTGTGCCTCCTGCAGTCGTGGAAATTCGATGTCCAATCCGGTGATGTCCTGGGTGTAATCCCCCAGGTGATGCAGGTACATGCCCACACCGCAGCCATTCACCAGGACGGTGCCTTCAGCCCGAGTGCCAGCAGCGTTCAGGATCATCGTTAGGCGACGCTGTTGACCAGCGCGCCAGATGTAGGACGGTTCCCCGCGCAGGGCGGCTTTTTGGAGATCACGTTCTGCAGGCATCCCTTACTCCAGTACGCTAAGATCGATATCTCGAATATGGGGAACCCAGGCCATGATGGTGGTGCCCCGTCCAGGATCGGTGGTGATTTCCAGGTCTCCCCCCACGTTGCGAGCCCGAGTTTGCATGTTTGATATGCCATGCCCGAGGGTTAGCTGGATTTTTTCAGGGTCAAATCCCCGTCCGTCGTCGTGCACTTCCATCAGGATGCGGTCAGGTGTCCCCCACACCATCACCTCCACCTTTGTAGCTTGGGCGTGTTTGGCGACGTTGGCGAGTGCTTCCTGACAGATATGGAATAAGGCAATCGCTTGGGGGTCAGGCAAATCTTCTAATCCTTCAGCCGGTCCGCTGAGGTTTGCTTCGACCAAGGAATTGGCTTGAAACTCCTTGACCAAGCGCTCCAGACCGTCCATCAAATTCTCTTCGTACAATTGGCGCGGGCGCATATCCATGATAAAGGCGCGCAGGTCACGGATGGTGCTGTTGAGGTCTTCAATGGATTGATCAATGCGGGTGCGGGATTGATCAGGTTCATCACTTAATAACAGCCGGGCATGTTCCAAGGTCAGTCCAACCGCGTAGATGGATTGAATGATGCCGTCGTGCAGGTCCATTCCAATCCGCTCCCGTTCTTCCAGAACCGCCAAGCGGCGCCCTTGGATGTTGAGGCGGACATTTTCAATGGTGGTGCCCACCCAAGAGGCGATCGAGGTCAACAGCTGCTGGTCCATAGCATCCAGGGGCTGCTCTTTGCTGAGGGCGATGCTCAGCACTCCCAACACTTCGCTGCGGCTTGTGAGCGGGAAGCAGGCAATTTGACGAATCCCAGCCTCGATCAGGGCCTGGTTATTGAGGTAGGGATCATGCCGATAGGGTAAGCTGACAATCGCTGGATGACCGCTGCGCGCCGTTCGGCCGATCAACCCACTTTTTGAATTGAAGCGATCTTGACTCCACAGGGACTGTCCTAATGTGCCTTGATGCAAGATCTTGGTGAGCACCAAAGGATCTTCCCCATTGAGGAAGATTTCGCCGATATCGATATCGAAGTAATTGATGACGCGCTTCAAAGCTGTTTTAAGCAATTCATCCAGTTCTGTGATCGAAGCCAGAGCAGATGCCAGATTATTGAGCAGCGCCAGGTCCTGATTGCGCCGGGTGAGGGTGCGATCTCGTTCACGGAGTTCATTATAGGAGCGCGCGTTTGAGATGGCCACCGCGGCATAAGCTGCCAGGGTTTCAATCACGTATTCATCATCCGGCGTGAAAGTATCCTCTTGGGTTTGATTTGTAAGATAGATTTGACCGAATTGGCGGCTCCCTAATCGGATTGGGACGCCTAAGATCGAGATCATTTGGCCAGAGTTGTCCTGAGAACCCGCCTCTCTCGGGTTTGTTTGGATCTCCATCACACGTACAGGGCCTTGAGCATCAGAAATGGCATTGATCAACCCCTTGCCAATTGGAATGTCCTGCATGTTGACGTCTTGATCATCACCCGCACTCACGCTGATAAAGTCTTCGATCAGCCCATCATCACTTCGCAGACCGATCGCTGCATAAGATGCCCCCGCTTGTTCACAAGCGATGCGGGCGATGCGCAGTAACAGGGATTCAATCGAGATATCCTGCACCAGCTCAAGACTGACCCGGTGCAAAGCCGCCAGTCGCTCCTCAAGTTGTTCGCAGGACAGGGTGGTATGGATCGTCATAGCGGGCTAATTTTACCCTATATGGGGGGTTGTGATCATCACCCTGCAATTTGATAGCTTTTGGGAGAGACGATCCAGTATATATATTAACCGGAAAGGTTGACCTGTGGCCATTCCTTTTCTGTTGGGAGAATTAATGATAAAACTTAACCAGGAGGTTGGATGTAATGCCATCAGATGCAGGTCTTGAAAAGAAATTCTATCGTCTCTCGCCCGCAAATCGCCTGGACCAGCTCAAGGCAGAGGTCGGGTTGTCAGATGAAGAGGCGGCTGCGCTGAGCGGTGAGTGCGGCCTTTCAATTGAAGCTGCTGACCATATGATTGAGAATGTGGTGGGGACCTTCAGCCTTCCGATAGGGGTTGCCCGGAACTTCCTGATTAATGGACGAGAAATCTCCATCCCGATGGTGGTTGAGGAGCCGTCGATTGTAGCTGGGGCATCCTTTATGGCTAAACTGGCACGACCAACTGGCGGCTTTTTTGCTCACACCACACCGCCAGAGATGATCGGCCAGATCCAGATCCTGGACCTGGCTGACCCGCCCACGGCACGTTTGCAGTTGCTGGGGGAGAAAGAGGCTTTGCTGGCGGAAGCAGCCAAGGTAGATCCTTTATTGGTGAAGCTTGGGGGCGGTCCCCGTGATTTGGAGGTGCGGTTAATCGGGGAATCTCCGCTGGGGTCATTCTTGGTGGCACACCTGATTTATGACGTGGTAGATGCCATGGGTGCGAACGCGGTCAATACCGCCGTAGAACGGTTGGCTCTGAAGATCGAGCGCATCACTGGCGGGCGGGTGCTCCTGCGCATCCTCAGCAACCTAGCGGATCGGCGGCTGGCGCGGGCTCGGGTTATCCTGCGGACCTCTGACCTGGCGTTTGCTGATTTCAGCGGCGAGGAAGTACGTGATGGGATCATCCAAGCCTGGGCATTTGCCGCTGCAGACCCCTACCGAGCAGCCACCCACAATAAAGGCATCATGAATGGCGTCGACCCTGTTCTGATCGCTACCGGGAATGATTGGCGAGCTGTTGAGGCTGGCGCACACGCCTATGCCGCGCGGGACGGGCGCTATACCAGCCTGTCAACGTGGGGTATTAACGCGCAGGGGGACCTGGTTGGCACTTTGGAGATGCCCCTGGCCGTGGGCACGGTAGGCGGCGCGACCCGCGTCCATCCGGCAGCCCAAGCCTGTTTACGCTTGATGGAGGTAGAATCGGCTGCAGCGCTGGCTGAGGTGATTGTCTCAGTTGGTTTGGCACAAAACCTGGCTGCCCTGCGGGCCTTAGCCACAGAGGGCATCCAGCGCGGGCACATGAGCTTACATGCCCGGCAGGTAGCTATTGCAGCCGGAGCAAATGACGATCAGATTGAACTTTTAGCAGACACCCTGGTTGCGGATGGGATTGTCCGAATTGACCATGCTAAGGCTATCTTAGAGGAATGGAGTGAACTAAACCATGCCTGACACTGAAAATACAGAATTACGAGGAAAAGGAATCATCAATACCCCAGCTCGTCCGGTGGGGATTATCGGCTACGGCGCCTATTTACCTCGCTATCGCTTACCAAATACCGAGGTCTCACGAGTGTGGCTCGGTGAGCCCCTACCTGGTCCGATCAAAGAAAAAGCGGTGGCAGGTTTGGATGAGGATGTGATCACCATGTCGATTGAGGCCGCGCGCAACGCCCTGGCCCGCGCGGGGATTGACCCCCTGGATTTACGGGCAGTGTGGGTCGGTTCCGAATCACATCCCTACGCGGTCAAACCCTCTGGCACGATCGTAGCCGAAGCGATTGGGGCGTCTGAGCACATCCAGGCAGGCGATTTTGAGTTTGCCTGTAAGGCAGGGACAGAAGCCATGATAGCCGCCATGGGGCTGGTGGGTTCGCACATGGCGGATTATGCCCTGGCTATTGGGATGGATACCGCCCAAGCCAAGCCCGGTGACGCGCTCGAATATACCGCTTCATCTGGCGGCGCAGCTTTTATTATCGGTCCGGCTGAAGAAGCCCTGGCGACGATTGATGCGCATTATTCTTATGTCACTGACACACCGGATTTTTGGCGGCGCTCGTATCAAAAATACCCAGAACATGGACAGCGTTTCACCGGTGAGCCGGCCTATTTCAATCACATCCTGTCTGCCGCCAAAACCTTGATGGAAAAGATGGGTTTGTCTCCTGAAGATTTTAAGTATGCTGTTTTTCACCAGCCCAACGAGAAATTTCCGACTCGAGTTGCCAAGCTGCTTGGATTTAAGCCGGATCAATTCAAGGATGGTTTGTTATCGCCGGTGATTGGGAATACCTATGCCGGGGCGGCCTTGGTCGGACTGACGGCCATATTGGATATTGCTAATCCGGGAGATCGAATTTTTATCACATCCTATGGGTCAGGCGCTGGGTCAGACGCTTTTGTACTAACAGCCCAAGAGGCTTTACCCGAACGACGCGGGGCTGCTTTGAGCACCCAGGCTTACATTGCCCGCCGGACTGTGATCGATTATGCCACCTATACCCGCTTGCGCGGGAAGATCACCTTGAAGTGAGGTAAAAAAATGGATAGATACCATTCAGATGTGATCGTCGCTGGAATCGGTCAGGTCCAGGTGGGTGAATTATGGGAACGTTCATTGCGTGAAATAGCTGCTGCGGCCATCCTGGCTGCTGTTAAAGAGTCAGGGAATTTGGTTCCTGAAGTAATGTATATCGGTAATATGCTGGCGGTCTCAGCCTCTCAGCAAGCAAACCTTGGCGCCCTACTGGCGGAGGATGTTGGCATGATTGGGCTGGAGGGTGTGACTGTCGAAGCAGCGGATGCCTCTGGCGGCGCTGCCCTGCGCATGGCTTACCTGGCCGTCTTGTCTGGGGATGTGGATGTTGCCTTGGCTGTGGGTGTGGAAAAGTACACCGATGTGATTGGTCCCGAATCCGAGTCGATGCTGGCCCATATGCTGGACGGCGATTATGAAGCTGCTGAGGGGTTGACGCCCCTCAGCCTGGCTGGCTTGCTATTTCACCGCTATCTGCAGGAATACAGCCCCGACCGGAAAGCCTTTGCCGGTTTCCCGGAGGTAGCCCATGCCAATGGCGCTACCAACCCGTATGCCATGTTTCAACGGCCGATGCAGGCAGGTGCCTACCAACGGGCAGCAGAAGCAGCCGAGATTTTAAACTTATTTGATGTCGCACCCTATGCGGATGGGGCTGCAGCTGTTGTCCTCGCCCGTGAGGACTGTCTGCAGAAAAGTTGGGATAAACCACGCGTTAGCGTGATTGGGTCCAGCCTTGTGACGGATACTCTCTCGATCCATGACCGCCATCAGCCGTTGGTGTGGGATGCGGCCCGCTTGAGCATTGAGCGTGCCTGCCGAGGGGCGGGTATCATGCCCCGGGATGTGGATTTTTTTGAATACCACGATGCCACCTCGCTGCATGCCGCACTGTCTCTTGAAGCCGCGGGCTTTGCTTCACAAGGGCAGGGCTGGATGCTGGCTGAACCCGAGGTGATCGGCTTAGGCGGGCAGATCCCGGTGGCGACTTTTGGCGGCTTGAAGGCGCGCGGGCACCCGATCGGTGCGACCGGGGTCTACCAGGCGGTAGAAGCGACGCTGCAGCTGCGCGGGGAAGCCGGAGCGAACCAGGTTCAAGGCGCTAAATTGGGCTTGATCCAATGCCTGGGTGGGATGGCGTCGACGGCTGCTGCGCATGTGCTGTCGGTTTAATCATTTTAGACCCTCGGGTTTCACGCTTCAGATTAAGCTGGAAACACAAAGCAGAACTACAAATTTATTTGAGCAATAATTGACATAATTAAAAATTTGGGGGCTTTGTTTTACGTCCAAGGCTTTGTTAAAATTTCATATTAACCTCCAAAAGGAAATTTTCATGTTGCCATGCTAGCAATATCTGTTTCGATTGAGAGTATTGGAAACTCTTGGTAAAATTGTCAATTGATAATTTTTTTATTTTACATAAAATAGGACGAGAACTTATGGGAAAAGCACTGATGATCTTGAAATGGCTTGGCTTAGGTATCATATTATTAATAATATTCATCATCGGAGGAAGTTTTATTAACCACAAAATCCGTTTATCATTAGAAAAATCAGCTTTTCCACCCCCAGGAAAAATGCTTTCAGTAAATGATCATCAGATTCACGTTTATATTGAAGGTAGCGGAGACTTGCCACTTGTTTTTATAGCAGGAAGCGGCACCAGCTCACCGACACTCAATTTTAAACCTCTTTATGCACAATTAACCAATGAATACCAAATTGTTGTCATTGAGCGATCCGGATATGGTTGGAGTGATATTGGATCAACACCTCGCGATATTGATACACTATTATTCGAAAACCGGAAAGCGCTCGAATTAGCAGAGATTAAAGCGCCATATGTGTTATTCGCCCATTCAATGGGTGTCCTTGAAGCGATTTTGTGGGCTAATCATTACCCTGAAGAAGTTGTGGCCATCATTGGCCTTGACCCTGCTGTTCCAGAAGTATATCGATATCTGCAAAAACCCCCTTCGATCATGATCAATTTTCTTGCTTTTTTAGCAAGAACTGGGATTACAAGACTAAGTCCCGATGTGTGTAAAGAGTCATTATCAGTTCATGAAGATTACCTAACAACTGATGATGAGGAAATGTTTTGTGCTCTTTTCTACCGTAGCACGCTCACCAAGAACATGTTGAAAGAAAATAAAGAAGTTGATAAAAACGCATTGCGGGTTGAAGAGCTAGGGATACCGGATGTCCCTCTCTTCTTCTTTATTTCGGATGGTATTGAGCTAGGGATGGAGAATTGGCGGTCATTGCTCATCTCATATATCAAGAGTTCGCCGCAAGGTCAGTACAGATTGTATGATGTTGGACACTATGTACATAATCATGAACCTGGCCAGATAAGCGCTGAAAGCCACATTTTTATTCAAGAAGTGATTAAGGGGCTTCACTGAAATGTTTTCTTCTGCCCCTATCTTATGATAGCAGTGAAGCAATCGCTGAATGTAAACTTCTTTCACCTTGATGCGTTTTGCAGCTTCTCATTGGGTTATCTGGTTCACGTCTGCCATCATTAATGTTTTATGGTGTTTAATCTCATTAAAAATTATCATCAGGATCCATTTCTCTACTGGGTCCTTTTCACCTCCAATGGGACATTTTAATCTTGCTAGAATAGGACATTATCACGGTTCCTTGACGTTCTTTTTTTTATGTTCTGAATCACACAAAATCAATGTTACAATCAAAAATTGATGGCCCATACAGTCAAGGAGGTAATTCCATGAAAGTTTTGATCACCGGCGGGGCGGGGTATATTGGCAGCACGATCTGTTCGGCCTTGAAGGATCATGGTCATTCCCCGGTCATCCTCGACTCTCTCATCACCGGTCAGAAGATCTTTACCGAGGGGCATCTCTTTTACCATGGGGATATTGGCGATCGGGACGCGGTGGCCCGGGTTTTCGATGAACATCCCGATATTGAGGCTACGATCCATTGTGCTGCGCTGATCGTGGTGCCAGAATCGGTGACCAAACCCTACGAATATTACCGCGAAAATGTGGTCAAATCGATGAATTTTTTCTACCAGCTGGCGGAGTTAGGTTACCCGCGGGTGGTATTCAGCTCATCAGCAGCAATTTACGATGTTGTACCCGGCTTTATGGTTACTGAGCAGTCCCCTCTCAATCCCATCAGCCCTTACTCACGTACCAAGTATATGATGGAGATGGTCCTCAAAGATTTCAGCCACGCTTACGCGCTGAAGGGAATTGCCTTGCGCTACTTTAACCCAATTGGGGCAGACCCGCAGATGCGTTCAGGGATGCACATCAAAGAGCCCAGCCACATCCTTGGTCGGTTGGTGGCGGTCGCACTGGGAGAAGCGCCTGTGTTTAATATCACCGGTACGGATTGGCCAACCCGTGATGGGACCGGCATCCGCGATTACATCCACGTGTGGGACCTAGCCCTGGCTCATATCAAGGCCGTTGAACGGTTTGACGAGGTGATAGAGGCGGCAGCTGATCCAGAGGCCCCCTATGCTGTGATTAACCTGGGTACAGGCAAAGGGGTAACTGTGCGAGAGATGGTAGCTGCCTTTGAGCGTGTCTATGGTCAGGAAATCCAAAAACAGGAGATGCCACCGCGTCCTGGTGATGTGGCGGGTGCGTATGCCAATGCGGATAAAGCCCTGGACCTGCTGGGCTGGGAAGCGAGTTTGACGATCGATCAGGGTATCGCCGATGCACTCAAGTGGGGAGAGATCAGGGATAAGGTATTAGGTATGAGGTATTAGGTATGAGGGGACCATCTGAATAACCGGACAAATTTTGGACGGCAAAAAATATACTAATTCCTACTGCCTAGTACCTACTACCTAGTACCTACTACCTCAACATCTCCAACGGCTCCGGCACATGCCCAAAGTTAATCTCCGGCTTGTCGTGGGCTGCGGCCCACTGGCAGGCGTTGATAATCACCTGCTGCACGTTCGGGTCGTAATAGATTGGGTAGGTCTCATGCCCGGGGGCAAAGTAAAATACCCGCCCGAACCCGCGCTGCCAGCAGCATCCGCTGCGGAACACGTCTCCGCCGGCGAACCAGCTGATGAACACCAATACATCCGGCTCGGGGATGTCGAAGAACTCACCGTACATCTCGGCCTGGGGCAGCTCAAAAAAGGGTCCAACGCCCCTGGCAATCGGATGGCCTTGAGCCACCGTCCAGATGCGCTCCTTCTCGCCAATTTGGCGCCAGCGCAGGTTGCAGGTGGTGCCCATCATGCGTTTGAAGACCTTTGAAAAGTGAGCGGAATGCAGGGCGATCAGACCCATTCCTTCCAAAACCCGTGCCTGAACCCGATCGACAATCGCATCAGACACTTCGTCATGGGCCATATGTCCCCACCATATGAGCACATCGGTCTGATCTAAGCGCTCCTGGGTTAAGCCATGTTCAGGCTCGTCGAGGGTGGCGGTTTTGATAGGGAACCCAGCTTCAGCTAAAAATCCGGCGATAGTGTTGTGGATTCCGTCCGGGTAAATCGCTTGGACGTCAGGATCACTTCTTTCATGGCGATATTCATTCCAAACCGTGATTCGCGGTGAACTTTTCATGTATTCCTCCATGTTTTTTATTGCTCGATTTTAACAATGCGACCCCCCTCTGCTGCTGAACGGCAGATGGCATCATAAAGACGGATCATGCGCAAGCCCACCTCTGGTGGGCTGGGATTTTCGATCTCACCGCTGCGAACCTTCAGAAAAATATCCCAAACGCTGGAGGCGGGTGGGAAGGGGATTTTTTTTGCACGTTTCTGACCTGCTTTCTGAATTTGCAGAGAGCGACCCCAGGCACAGGCTGTCAGGATCGCTTCCGTGCAGAAGACCTTGATCTCCGAGCTGCAGGAGGGGATCGTCTCACCGCAGCCGTGCAGCGTTACCATGGCACCGGATGTCAGCTTGGCAATGGCGACGGACAGCGTTTCGACGGGTCGCCCGTAATTATCCATCCAGGCTGCCACTTCGACAAAATCCTGGTTGACCAAATCAGCCACAGTGTTGAGCATGTGGGCACCAGAATCAAAAATGAAACCACCACCCGAAAGCTCAGGGACCTGGCGCCAGGTGCCTTGGACGAATGACCCCCAATTCTGCCAAATGGTCGCGCTGACGGAGAGCAGCTCACCATAAGCGCCATACCGGATGCCATTCGATGCCTGGCGGATCAGCGGTGAGAGGCTGCCCTGAAAGGCGATCACCAGCGTCCTACCGGTGCGATTGCGGGCGTTGATCAGACTGATCGCTTCCTGTGTATTGACCACCATCGGCTTTTCCAGCAAGACGTCCAGACCTGCCTCAAGTGCAGCCAGGGTATGGTCATGGTGCATGGTGTGGGGTGTGGCGATCAGTACGGCATCCATCTCGAAGGAGGATAGAAATTTTGCTAGGTCAGGTTCGTTAGGTGGGATAGGATGACCGGCATCCGCGATCAGTTGTCTGGCGCGTGTGACCGACTCGGGCAGGGGGTCGCATAAGGCGACGATTTCCGTGTTTTGGACTTGAAACATATTGCGGATGTGGAAATGGCTGATGCCGCCGCACCCGATGATCCCGGTTTTGATGGTTGTGGGTGACATGGACCTCCTTTTAGGGTCAGTAATATAGGTTTGCTAT
>Ga0334895_1003253_pt1 | contig 12708 bp, 8 predicted proteins | sample GraSluR3_MG_7_FD_207229 | JGI IMG/M metagenome (GOLD analysis project Ga0334895, IMG submission 207229) | Sludge microbial communities from methane-producing bioreactor in Wageningen University, Netherlands - Granular Sludge_31_05-R3 | ecosystem: Engineered > Bioreactor > Anaerobic > Unclassified... | reverse complement strand
GCCCGGAGCTGCAGGCCCCGATCTGCAGATCAACAATTTCAGGGGCATCGGTGTTTTGGATGATCACCGGGTTGTTGACATACACATCCTGGCAATCGGAAGAGTCTCTTACGCGCACGGCGTAGTTTCCGGCCGAAAGCCCTGTGAAAATCCCTTCGTTGGCATAGTAGTTCGCCCCGTTATCGATGGAATAGAAAAGCATATCTCCCAGTCCCGACACGGCATGCACGGTGATGGAGGCATCCTGCTGTCCGCAGTGTTCAATGGTATATCCGAGGCTTTCGATGAGTACTTCTCCGGCGTCATGGATGCTGTAGGGGCCGAAACCGGTAATGCATCCGTTGCCATCCAGCACCTCCAGTGTATAGTTGCCAACCGGCAGGTGGTAGATATCCAGGGAGGTGGAAACGGTATCGCCCATGTCGTCCAGCCAGTGCCACGACAGCGGTTGTTGCCCGTTGATCAAAAGGCCCCGTATCACTCCGGTGTTTCCCCCGCAGGTGGTGGGTTTGATCTCCAGCCCGGAGGTGTCGGCCAGAGAAGGAGGATAATACGACAGGTGGATGGAGTCAATCTCAAAGCAGCCGGCATCATTTTCCACCCTCACCCAGTACCAGCCCGTATCGGATACGTTTATCTGGGAGCTGCCAAAAGCCCCGTTGCTCCAGAGATAGAAATGGGGGCCGCATTCGGCGTTAAGGATTATATCACCACCGTAACAGAAGGTCGTATCCGGTCCCAGGTCGGGCTCGGGGGCATATTCAACCTCCACTTTCCGTGATGTCTCCTCAATGCGTCCGCTGGGGTATTCAACATATACGGAAACCTCATACGTGCCGCCATCGGTAAACTTATGAGTGGCATGTGGGATGGTTGAAGTATTATTTATCCCCGACAGGGGATCTCCAAAATTCCATTCAATAAAAGTCGGTTCCGGAAAGAACCAGGGATCGAAGGTAAAGGTGTCGCTTTCGCAGATGCCATCGAAATCGAAACGGAATAGATAATCCGACATAAAATTGGGAAGAGTCAGTTTAGCTAAACTATCGTTTAAGGTTACTCCAAGAGGTTGATAATCGCACTCCATGCCTAATTTCCATGGTTTATTGATAACACCTGCCCAGTCTGATAAGGCATCGGGGTTATCAGTAACACAATATATTCTGCCATCTGAACCCAATTGAATGGCACAACCATGGCCTTCTCCTATTTTTACAGCTGATTGAGGGAATAACACAGGATCGTTAGCCAGGTTCATATCGTATTGGTAAATATGGCCAATTTCATCTACAAGAATGTCCTGACCGACATATAATATTTTTGAATCCGGTGAAAAATCACAACCAAAAGGCCTATATGGAATATTATATACAATTGAGTTTCTCAAGCTGAATGAATGAAGATGGTTTATACTACCTGATAGCGCATCAAACTCACATACCTCTATAAAAGAATCACTGGATGAAGCACCATAGTAACATGCAATTAAATACTTCTTGTCATAAGAGACTTTCATGTATCCCCATTCCGGACCTCTATCTGGTGCTGGACTCAGTAAAGGGCTTGGATTTACACCTTCAGAATTAACTAGAAAAGCGGCGTAGGAATCTTGAACGTGTTTTCTGGTAATAATCCATATATCATGCTTGTTTTGATGATAACAGGCTGTGATTTTTTGTCCAGCATCCCATGTGTTATGGAGAGTATCCGTTGAAATAATTCCGCCTAATCCATTGTTCTGGTTTATGTCTACAGTATTGTAAAACATTGGAAAATCATTAGCTTCGTGACTGTTTTTCAAAACAAAAACATAAAATATACTATCACATGATGGTTTAGGGATGATGATTACCCCTTGTGATCCTGGCCATAAATCAGATCCGTTCTGAAAGATTTTTTGATGCTCCCGATTCCAAATTGATCGACCATTTGAGTATAATAGCAGGTTGCCATTTGTATCACTGATTGATGCACAACCATCAACTCCTGAGAAATTGTAAATCTGACCTATATTGTTATATATAGGCTGCCCAGAATTAAAATCAAAACCACAATGATGGCCAAAAAACCAATGATTTGCTCTCTTATTAGGTTGAGAGACACATGAAATACTAATTAATAAACTTAAAATAAGAAGATTAGTCCTTATTAGCATTTTTAAATCTGTAATAAGATGCTGTCTCATTGTATTTAGAGTCAGCATCTTTGTTGAGTTTTTTAATCCATAATAATTGTAGTAAGATAATATCCATCGATAAGATCTTGCCCATCAACTGTTGCCGATTCGTAACCAGTGCAACACTCTCCACCTGAGTCATAATAATAGACTCTTGCATAGACATAATAACAATCCTCACAATTCCATACGACAGATTCTGTCCCTGATGTTTCAAATGGTGGAGTTTCGTTAATAACATCAAATTCCCTATTATCAACAATTGTCTCTGGAGTAGGTGTTAAATCAACAATTGTAATAAATACAGATTCCCAGTAATTGTTCCGCAGTTACATTCTGTGTCATTAACATCAACATAAACTTCCCACTGTGCATTTGCACTATGTATTCCTATAAAGAATATACCAACAAAGGCAAATAGAAAAATTAATTTCTTCATAACTAACTGGTTTTAAAATTAATAATTTAGTTTAAATAAGTCAATCTATTTCATTCAGCTGGCAGGACCGGGAGTGATTGCCTTAGGTTTAATAAAGAATTATTTTATCCTTGCCCTCACCTCCATTCTTTGTTGATATCTGATTACATTAACTGGTATTGTTTTTTATTTTCAATTAAAGGGTTTTTTTGCTCCTCATTATACCTGTAAAGTTACACAAAATATAACAGCCTGTCAAGGTTGGCACTCGCCAGCGGACCTCCTGGCTAAGGGGCTGAATTTAGAGCGTTGCATCTGCCGGCTTTCTGCACAAGGCCGGCAGGAGGAATTTGCTTGCTGACAGTAAAACGCTAAAGGATCCTTCTACCGTGTCGTTTCACTCCACGGTATCAGGATGACAGCTTCATTTAAGAATCTTTGCTGCATTATCTGATTAGCACTACGGTTCCCGATGTGTCAAAATTCCGATTCGAGATAGCATATTCAACCCTGAACACATACGTCCCTGCAGGGGCTTCGGCACCTTTTATCGTCCCATCCCACCCTTGCATAACATCTTTGCTTTCAAACACCGTCTGTCCCCAGCGGTTGAAGATCTTCATGCTGAAGGAGGTGAGCTTGTCGGGCTGGCCGATGGCTTTGAACTCATCGTTGAGGCCGTCCCCGTCGGGAGTAAAGGCATTGGGAAGAATGATCAGCTCACCCGGGGGTTCTTCCGGTGGGGGTGGCGGAGGCGGCGGAGGCGGTGCAGTGACGAACTGCACGTAAACAGAATCTTCGCCCGCACATCCATAGAGGGATTCGATCATCACGCTGTACCAGTCTTCGACTTCGGCGGTGATGTGCTGTTCCGTTTCTCCGGTGTTCCATAAATAGCTTGTAAAGCCGTCACCGGCATCGATCTCAACGGGCTCTTCGGTGGTGATGGTATCCTGCCCGGCAAATGCCGGAACAGGGGTCGGATGGATCGTTATCTCAACAGAATCTTCCGAATAACAGTCAAGGGTGTCCGTTACACGGAGCGACCAGGTCCCGGAATGCGAAGGCTGGGCATTGCTGATGGAAAGGATCTCGCTGGTACTTGTTGATCCCCACGGGTCTGACCAGAGATAGCTGACTTCCCCGTTGCTCGACCACAACATGGGGCTGATCTCGATATCTTCACCCTGGCAGGCTTCAATATCCTGTCCAAGGCTGAAAAGTACTTCCTGGTATATTCTTACACTGCCCAGGTAATAATCCACCGGGATGGTCAGTCCCATGGAGTTCAAAAACAGGCTGGCCCCGGCACTGCCATCCCAGGCCACCATGCTCAGGCCCGGGTCCAGCGATTCAAAGACCAGGTCGGTGATTACTGTATTATCAGGCAAACTTACCGAAGGGGCATGCCAGAGCAGTTCCACCCTCCCTTCGGCCGGGAAGAGCATCACTTCCAGTGAATCTTCGATCTGCGTTTGTGTATTGGCATAGCCCGTGCAGGTGAGCAGGGTCATATCATACAGCAGGGTGGTCTTAAAATAAGCCACATCATTGAAATTGCTCACGTATAGTGGCACAAAGGCCGTATTGCCCGGGCAGACCTCATCCTCCCCGGCCACCGCCTGCAGGCGAAGGGTGATCTCTTCGGGTACCTCAACCACAAAAGTGGTATCGCAGCCCGCTTCGTCCATCACCACGCAGGTGTAAAATCCAGCCAGAAGGTCATAGAAACCTCCATCATTCACCTGGAAGTTTACGCCATTGTCGTTGGAATAATACAGGTCATCGCCTCCGCCAATGGCCGTGATCTCAATGTAGCCGTTGCTTTGCCCGGAGCTGCAGGCCCCGATCTGCAGATCAACAATTTCAGGGGCATCGGTGTTTTGGATGATCACCGGGTTGTTGACATACACATCCTGGCAATCGGAAGAGTCCCGTACGCGCACGGCGTAGTTCCCGGCCGAAAGCCCTGTGAAAATCCCTTCGTTGGCATAGTAGTTTGCCCCGTTATCGATGGAATAGAACAGCATATCTCCCAGTCCCGATACGGCATGCACGGTGATGGAGGCATCCTGCTGTCCGCAGTGTTCAATGGTATATCCGAGGCTTTCAATGAGTACTTCTCCGGCGTCATGGATGCTGTAGGGGCCGAAATCGGTAATGCATCCGTTGCCATCCAGCACCTCCAGGGTATAGTTACCCACCGGGAGGTGATAAATATCCAGGGAGGTGGAAACGGTATCGCCCATGTCGTCCAGCCAGTGCCACGACAGCGGTTGTTGCCCGTTGATCAAAAGGCCCCGGATCACTCCGGTGCTTCCCCCGCAGGTGGTGGGTTTGATCTCCAGCCCGGAGGTGTCGGCCAGAGAAGGAGGATAATACGACAGGTGGATGGAGTCGATCTCAAAGCAGCCGGCATCACTTTCCACCCTCACCCAGTACCAGCCCGTATCGGATACGATGATCTGGGAGCTGCCAAAAGCCCCGTTGCTCCAGACATAGAAATGGGGGCCGCATTCGGCGTTAAGGATGATATCACCACCGTAACAGAAGGTCGTATCCGGTCCCAGGTCGGGCTCGGGGGCATATTCAACCTCCACTTTCCGTGATGTCTCCTCAATGCGTCCGCTGGGGTATTCAACATATACGGAAACCTCGTAGGTGCCGCCATCGGTAAACTTATGGGTTGCATGTGGGATGGTTGAAGTATTGTTGATCCCCGACAGGGGATCCCCGAAATTCCACTCGATGTATGTTGGTTCAGGGAAGAACCAGGGATCGAAGGTAAAGGTGTCGCTTTCACAGATGCCGTCGAAATCGAAGCGGAATAGGAAATCTGTTACGAAATTTGGAAGACATTTTTTTGATAAACTATCATTTAAATTGATTCCATACCTCTGATATTCACAATCAGGTCCTTCTAACCATGGTTTATGGATAATCCCTAACCAATCATCAGATCCGTCACATTGATCCCCTGCACAATATATTCTGCCATCTGATCCTAATTGAAGGGCATGCCCATGGCCTTCACCTATTTTGACAGCGGATTGAGGAAATAATATAGGATCATCAGCATATTGCATATTATACTGGTATATATGACCAATATTATCGTTCATTATATTTGGCTGATGTAAACAAATATTGAGTCTGGAGAAAATTCACAACCAAATGGCCTATATGGAATCATAGGCGCAATTGAGTTCCTCAAACAAAATGTATGAAGAAATGTAACTATTCCGGTTGAAGGGCTAAATCTGCAAACCTCTACGTATGCCTCATCTGAATGAGTTCCACCGTAATAGCAGGCCACTAAATATTTTTTATCATATGAAATCTTCATGTAACCCCTTACATCTGGACCGTAACTAAAATCTCTGTCAGGAGCAGGGCTTAAAATAGGAGTTGGATCAACACCATCAGAAGTGATACGATAAGTAGCAAAATTGTCATCGATATATTTTCTTGTAATCACCCAGATCTCATTCTTGTTCTTATGATAACATGCTGTAATTTTTTCAGTAGCATCATAGGATTGTAGAAGTGTGTCCGTTGATATAATTCCACCTAATCCGTTATTTAGACTAATGTCAAGTGTGTAGTAAATTATTGGTAATTGTGAGGATTCTGTTAGTCGAGCACCAAAAATGTAGAAAATACTTTCACTCCCAGGCAATGGAACTATTAAAACTCCCTGGGATCCAGGATCAAATTCTTGATTGTAGCTGTAATTAATTATCTCATGAAATTTATCCCAAACTGCAATTCCATCAGTGTAGAAAAGTAAATTCCCATTCGTATCACTTATAGATGAACTTCCATGAATACCTGATTGAGAATATATTTGGCCAAGATTATTATAAATTGGTTGCCCGGAATTAAAATCCAAGCCACAATGATATCCAAAATACCAGTGATTCGTTCTCTTATTGGGTTGAGAGGAACAATTGATGCAAATTACAAAGCTAAAAACTAATAAAACAACTCTATTAGACATTTCCTGTATTTTAAAGGGATGCTGATTTATTATTATTTGTCAGCATCCCTTAGTATTGCTAATCCATTACATAGTAACAATCCTCACAATTCCAAATTATCGTCTCATCTCCAGAAGTTTCAAAGGGAGGGGTTTCACTGGTGACAATAAATTCTCTATTGTCGACGATTGTTTCAGGAGTAGGTGTAAGGTCGATTATGGTGATAAATACGGATTTTTTTGTAATTGTTCCACAATTACATTCCGCATCATCAACATATACATTTACTTCCCACTGTGCACTTGTACTTTGTATTCCTGCGATAAAAAAGCCAATTAAGGAAAATAAAAAGATTAGATTTTTCATGGTAATAGGATTTAAATTTAGTAAAAATTATCAATCCATTTTCATACAGCTAGCCAGACTGGTTGTTGATTGTATATAACCTGCCTCAATTATTGTTTAGCCTGGTTTCTGACTCCTTTCTGTGTTGATGGGTTTGGCATTTAGGTTATGTTTTGCATCATTTTCAATGAAACGAGTTTTTTATTTCACATTATTAATGCCTATAAAGTTACGTATAATATATCAGCCTGTCAATGTTGGCCCCGCCAGGGGACATTCTGGCTTTGGGGCCGATTTAGAGCGTTGCATCTGCCGGCTTTCTGCACAAGGCTGGCAGGAGGAATTTGCTTGCGTTGCTGCAACAGCTGGGAGGTCCCTCGTCCCCCGATCCCGATTACTCGGGAGGGGTCTTCGGGATGACAGGCAGAAGAAACTAACTTTTGCTTTAACGCACTAAAATAACAGTTCCCGATGTGTCAAAACTTCGACTCGAGATAGAATAATCAAGCCTATAAACATATGTTCCTGACGGGGCTGGTTTGCCCTGATAAGTGCCGTCCCAGCCGAGGGAAATGTCGCTGCTTTCAAACACCATCTGCCCCCAGCGATTGAAGATGGTCATGCTAAAGGAGCTGAGGTTGTCGGGCTGGCCGATGGCTTTGAACACATCGTTGAGGCCGTCCCCGTCAGGAGTAAAGGCATTGGGAAGAAGGACCAGCTCACCCGGGGGTTCTTCCGGTGGGGGTGGCGGAGGCGGGGCAGTGACGAACTGCACGTAAACAGAATCTTCGCCCGCGCATCCATAGAGGGATTCGATCATTACGCTGTACCAGTCTTCGACTTCGGCGGTGATGTGCTGTTCTGTTTCTCCGGTGTTCCATAAATAGCTTGTAAAGCCATCGCCGGCATCGATGTCAATGGGCTCTTCGGTGGTGATGGTGTCCTGACCGGAAAAGGCCGGAACCGGGGTCGGATGGATGAGGATCTCAACAGAATCTTCCGAATAACAGTCAAGGGTATCGGTAATGCGTAACGACCAGGTCCCGGAATGTGTTGGCTGGGCATTGCTGATGGAAAGGATCTCGCTGGTACTTGTTGATCCCGACGGGTCTGACCAGGTATAGCTTACCTCTCCATTGCTTGACCACAACATAGGACTGATCTCAATGTCATCACCCTGGCAGGCATCCACTTGTGATTCCAGGGTAAAAAGCACTTCCTCATAAATGCGCACGCTTCCCAGGTAATAGTCCACCGGGATGGTCAGTCCCGTGGAGTTCAAAAACATGCTGGCCCCGGCGCTGCCATCCCAGGTCACCATGCTCAGGCCCGGATCCAGCGATTCAAAGACCAGATCGGTCAGTACTGTGTTATCAGGCAAACTTACCGAAGGGGCATGCCAGAGTAATTCCACTTTACCTTCAGCAGGGAAAAGCATCACTTCCAGTGAGTCTTCTATCTGAGCATGGGTGTTGGCATAGCCCGTACAGGTGAGGAGGGTCATATCATACAGCAGGGTGGTTTTGAACCAGGCTACATCATTGAAATTGCTTACGTACAGGGGTACAAAGGCGGTATTGCCCGGGCACACCTCATCCTCACCGGCCACGGCCTGCAAGCGAAGCGTGATCTCTTCGGGCACCTCCACAATAAAAGTGGTGTCGCAACCAACTTCATCCATCACCACGCAGGTGTAAAATCCAGCCAGAAGGTCATAGAAACCACCATCGTTCACCTGGAAGTTTACGCCATTGTCGTTGGAATAATACAGGTCATCGCCTCCGCCAATGGCCGTGATCTCAATGTAGCCGTTGCTTTGCCCGGAGCTGCAGGCCCCGATCTGCAGATCAACAATTTCAGGGGCATCGGTGTTTTGGATGATCACCGGGTTGTTGACATACACATCCTGGCAATCGGAAGAGTCCCGTACGCGCACGGCGTAGTTCCCGGCCGAAAGCCCTGTGAAAATCCCTTCGTTGGCATAGTAGTTTGCCCCGTTATCGATGGAATAGAACAGCATATCTCCCAGTCCCGATACGGCATGCACGGTGATGGAGGCATCCTGCTGTCCGCAGTGTTCAATGGTATATCCGAGGCTTTCAATGAGTACTTCTCCGGCGTCATGGATGCTGTAGGGGCCGAAATCGGTAATGCATCCGTTGCCATCCAGCACCTCCAGGGTATAGTTACCCACCGGGAGGTGATAAATATCCAGGGAGGTGGAAACGGTATCGCCCATGTCGTCCAGCCAGTGCCACGACAGCGGTTGTTGCCCGTTGATCAAAAGGCCCCGGATCACTCCGGTGCTTCCCCCGCAGGTGGTGGGTTTGATCTCCAGCCCGGAGGTGTCGGCCAGAGAAGGAGGATAATACGACAGGTGGATGGAGTCGATCTCAAAGCAGCCGGCATCACTTTCCACCCTCACCCAGTACCAGCCCGTATCGGATACGATGATCTGGGAGCTGCCAAAAGCCCCGTTGCTCCAGACATAGAAATGGGGGCCGCATTCGGCGTTAAGGATTATATCACCACCGTAACAGAAGGTCGTATCCGGTCCCAGGTCGGGCTCGGGGGCATATTCAACCTCCACCTCACGTGAAGTTTCTTCTATGCGGCCGCTCGGGTATTCTACGTAAACAGAAACTTCATAGATGCCGCCATCTGAAAATTTATGCATAGCATGTGGGATAGTGGAAGTATTACTTGTCCCCGACATAGGATCCCCAAAGTTCCACTCAATGTATGTAGGTTCAGGAAAAAACCATGGATCGAAGGTAAAGGTATCGCTTTCGCAAATGCCATCGAAATCGAAGCGAAAGAGAAAATCTGTAAAAAAATTCACATAGGGTCGACCAATGAGCCCTTGATTGAAAAAGAAAGCATCGGGTTGGTAGTTGCACGCTAAACCGGGCTTTTCAGGATTGTGAATGATTCCTAAATAATTATTTGACGGATAAAAGGCTGCTGGATCTCTAGCAGAACAATATATCTTTCCATCCGGGGCAAGCTGAATATTTAAGCCTTGGGGTTCACCTATTTTTATTATTGATTGTAAAAATAGAGATGAATCATCAATAAATTGCATGTCGAGTTGATAGATATGTGATGTTGAAAGACCAGCTGATGGCAAGTACGCGGCTAAGTATAAAAATTTTGAACATGGAGAGAATTCACAATTATTTGTTTTAATGGTAGGCATTCCTGAAATAAAATCCATTAACCTGAAAGAGTAAAGAAATTCAATGAATCCAGACTCACAGTTAAATTTGCATACCTCAATTTTAGATTCATCTGATGTCTGTCCCATGAAACAGGAAATAAGATATTTCTTATCATAGGAGATTTTCATGAATCCCATGTTAGAATCATATAATGGACGCAGGGGTGCTGTGCTTAATATTGGTTCAGGATTAACACCTTCTTCATTGACCAGAAATGCCGCATATTGGCTTGTTTGAAATTTCCGGGTTACTATCCAGATATCCTTTTTATTCTTATGATACGTACCGGTGATCATTGAAGCAGCGTCCCAACCAGCATCCAGAGTATCCTTATCAATCACCTCTCCCAATCCGCTATTAGCTTTCATATCAATAATATAATAAAACATTGGATTTTCATTATCTAAAGTTCTTGAAGTAAAAATGAAAAACATGCTATCTGTACCCGGTTTAGGGATGCAAATAGCTGCTTGAGAACCTGCATAATATGATGCCCCCCCACTACCATTAACCATAAGCTGATGGTTTTTATTCCAAACATATGCTCCATTAGAATAGAAAAGAAGATTACCACTAGTATCGCTCATTGTGGAAGTAGCAGCCCATCCAGTACCAGAAATTTGACAGGATGTATTTTCAATGGGTACACCACTATTGAAATCCAGACCAAGGTTTTCCTCAAAAAACCAGAAATTTGTTCTTTTATTGGATTGAGAATATAAATCAATTCCAATATTCATTATAAGGATTATTATAATTATTAAGATCGATGTTGTTTTGCTAGTCATCACTAATCCTCATTATATATTAATAAGCAATAATAGGGCCCTATTATTGCTTATTTCATCTTGTTATTCCATTGTAATATCAATACCTACATTACAACCAGTAAGCTGGTCTCCATCAACGAGTTTAGAATCCCACCCGGTACAACATTGACTTGGATCAAAGTATGTTATTCTTACAGAAACAAGATAACGATCTTCAGCATCCCAGATTATTTCTTCAGTTCCTTCTAATTCAAAATAGTTACCTCCAACTGGTAGTGGTTCATTATCATCTACAATGTAATCCTCAATAACTACGTCATATATTTGATAATAAACTGTTTTTGTTGTAATTGTACCACAATCACAGAGAGCGTCACTATAAGTTACATCAATGCACCATTGTGCTGTTAGATAATTAGTTCCTAAAAAGAAGAATCCTGAAATAAGAAAAATTAATATAAAAATTGATTTTTTCATAGTAAAAGTAATTTAGAAGTTAATAAAAAGTCTGAACAAAACGATTTTGCCACAATTTGATCAAGTTATTAGACTTCGAAATTCATTTTTCCATTTATTTCCTATATTTGCTATACCTCCTTTCTGTTTTGTACTTTTATGATATATTGCAATTGTGTCATTCAATAAAACGGGATGGGGGTTTTTATGTACAGTTCTAACCTTTCTTTTTGCATTCAACAATTTACATATATATTACATATATATTTGATTATTAAATCTATAAAGGTACTGATATTTCAAGCAATTGTCAAGTATTACTGATTCATATCCTGGCCGGCACAAATCCCGCAAATCTTTGTAACCGACCACCATATTTAATCCAAATTTTCTTATCCGCCGCATCCCCGAAGTGAGTAGCTTCTTCAGGCAGTATCCCGGATGATAGGTCCTCACTTCGTTTGTCTTTTTTGAATCGTCCGTCTTTTTCAACTACCTGAGTATTATTCATTGAGATCAGCAGGTACTTGCATTTATTTCCGTTAAAACGGACTTTGGGAAATTTTGGATTATTTTCTTTTAGGATATTACCCCACAGCAAGTATTTGTCATGATGGGGCGGCTCCATGCAAGACCGCTCGTATTACCATTGACAGGACCATAGTGCGATTGGATTAGTGTGGGTTTCCCAACTTAGCGACGGAATTTTGTTGAACGACTTCACAAAAACTTTTTCAATGAAATACAAAAGGATTACGCAGGGGGAATTTCAATTATTCATTAGACCATTAATAATATATGTCAAATCTCAACGATTGAAACACCCGACATCACCATCGCCCCACCCTGACCCTCCCCGTTTATTTATTTTCTCGCTGAATAAGCTGTATCAAGGGGAGGGGAATGATCATTTTTTCGACTTCACACCCCGGGTTGCGACCCGGGGCTAACAATGTTTAACCCCGTCGGGGTTGGATGCCTTGCGCAGCTGTGTTTATGTTTTGGCCTCACCCCTTAGGGATCATGAAGGGAATGAATAATCCCTCTTTCTCCGAAAATCCCGTAACATGCACTATATGTGCTTGTTGCGGGATATTTTTATTCTCCGCGTCAAATGGTCGTCAAAATTATATAAGGTATAGTAATCAGTATTTCAACGATATACCTTAAATATTTGCTGAGAAAGCCAGTAAGTAAAAATTGTCATGCTGAGGAGCCCCGATTACTATGACAAAACCAAATTATTTGTCCAGGATTTTTTATTATTGACAAAAATTTCTTTGTTAAACGGGACCATTTTTGTTATTAGGTTAAAAATGCATTTTGCAATCATATTCATAAT
>Ga0334895_1003250_pt1 | contig 12714 bp, 8 predicted proteins | sample GraSluR3_MG_7_FD_207229 | JGI IMG/M metagenome (GOLD analysis project Ga0334895, IMG submission 207229) | Sludge microbial communities from methane-producing bioreactor in Wageningen University, Netherlands - Granular Sludge_31_05-R3 | ecosystem: Engineered > Bioreactor > Anaerobic > Unclassified... | reverse complement strand
CTATGATGGCTATGACGTCACCGCGGCGCCCCCCGAAGAGCTGCGCCGCATCCGCCGCAAGATCGGTATGGTGTTTCAGAATTTCAACCTGGTCACCCGTTCGTCGGTCCTCACAAACGTGCTTTCTGGCAGGTTGGGCTATGTGAGCAACTGGGCTGGCTTGATGCACCGGTTCAGCGCGGAGGATATGGCCCTGGCCATGCGCAACCTGGAGCGGGTAGGCATCGCGGAAAAGACCTACGCCCGTGCCAACGAGCTCTCGGGCGGGCAGCAGCAACGGGTGGGCATCGCCCGAGCGCTGATGCAAGAGCCCGAGCTCATCTTGGCAGACGAACCTGTATCCGCCCTGGACCCGGCCACTTCGCACTCGGTGCTGCGCCACCTCGAGGCCGTGAACCGCGAGGACGGCATCACCGTGATCTGTAACCTCCATTTCCTAGACCTCGCCCGCCGCTATGCCACCCGCATTGTGGCCCTCAAGGCCGGACGGCTCATCTTTGACGGGCAGCCTGACGAGATCGACCGCGACCGCTTTCGAGAGATCTATGGCCAAGAGGCTGAGGAAGTGGGCGTTGACTAGCGCTAGGGGGCAGCATGCCAAAGAACAACCGCGCCCGACAGCGTAGACAGGCGTTCCTGCTCGACTGGCTCATCTGGGCCTATGCCGTGGCAGGGGGCCTGTACTACTTTCGGAAGCCTCTCGCCTCGGCAGGCGTCTCAGCTTGGGTCTATCTGATCGCCGTCCCGATCGGGGCATTGGTAGCATGGCTTCTGGAGCGCGGGGGCACTAGCATCGGTGAGCGGGTGGTGGTCGAATCGGCCGACGAGTCGCTGGAGGAACGCGCATCGCAGCGGCGCACGCCCTGGTACCAGACCCAAGTCGGCATCACGGGGCTGCTCATCGGGGTGCTGACGTTTGTGCTGGGGTGGCAGATCACCGAGATCAACCTCTACTATGTCTTTACCCGAGCCGACCGCATGCAGAACATGACCGAGCGGCTCTTGCGCCCTTACTGGCCGGTCATCGGCTCGCTGATCGAAAAGATGATCGAGACCATCTTTCTGGCGCTCATGGCCACGGTCATCTCGATCCCCCTGGCGGCCCTGGTGAGCTTTGCCGCTGCCCGAAACATCATGTATCGCATCACCGCGCGATGGGGACGATCGCTAGGCGGCAGCGTCTTGGGCCTGGCGGGCGCGCTGGCAGGCTGGATGCTGATCTCGCGGTTGTTTGGCGGGGCCGAGAGTGAGGTGCTAGACATTGCGCTGATCCGCGGCTTGCTGCTCCCTTTGGCAACATTGGTCGGGTTGTTGGTGGGCGCTAACATGGGCGCGCGGGTTGCCCGGCTAGCCGAGCCCCACCCCACAGGCTTGGCGAGCAAGGCCATCATGGCGATCTTTGGGGCGGGATTGGGGGTGCTGGCGGCCTGGATCGTAGCTTCCTTGGTGGCGATGGTCGTCTTTGGCGCATCGTGGAGCATCTTCCGTCGAGATCTCGCGCCGTGGCACCTGGTGGTGCTGGCGCTAGGCGGCGTCGCGGGCGCATTCTATGCGCTGCAGCGCCTGCCCGAAGAGCAGTTCCCGATAGGCCGGCTGATCTATGGCGTCGTTCGGTTCATCCTGAATGCCACGCGCTCCATCGAGCCCTTTGTGTGGGCGCTGATTTTCGTGACCTGGTTCCGCTTGGGGCCGTTCCCTGGCATGGTGGCGCTGATGGTGCATTCGGTGGCGGCGCTGGGCAAGCTCTACTCGGAGCAGATCGAGTCCATCGATCCTGGCCCGTTGGAGGCGGTCCGTGCCAGCGGCGCAACCGAGCTTCAAACAGTGGCCTATGCGGTGGTTCCGCAGATCATCCCACCCTTTATCTCGTTTACCATCTATCGCTGGGACATTAACGTCCGCATGAGCACCATCATCGGCCTGGTGGGAGGTGGCGGCATCGGACAGATGCTGTTCCAGTATCAGAATCTGGCCCAATGGCGGCAAGTGAGCGTGGCCGTGATCCTGATTGTGGCCGTCGTGATGATTCTGGACAGCGTCAGCGCCAGGATCCGGGAGCGGTTGGTCTAGGCGGGTGCTGATCGCGCCCCTCTGTCGATCGACTACCCGACACCACGACAACGGGGGCACGTCCATGTAGGACGTGCCCCCGTTCTTGACCGGGCAGCGCTAGAGCGACTGCGCCTCGCCCAGCTTGATAGCCTCGAACATCTTGATGCTCTGTAGCGGCCGCACCATGCCGAGGATCACGATGCCCAGGGCGACGCCCACAATGCCCCACACGCGCCAGACGCCTTCCCAGGCGATCTGGACGATCAGTGGCGGCAGCGGCAGGGTCTCGGCATAGCTCACCTGCAGGAATGGCAGGAACAGGTTGCTCATCCAGATCCCCACTGCCGCTCCGGCGAGCAAGCCCAGAGCGACGATGATGGTCTGCTCCAGGATCACCAGCAACCACAGTTGCGTTTGCGTCAGCCCGATGGCTCGCAACACGCCAAACTGGATGGTCCACTGCCGCAGCGACAAGAAGGCATAGAGCATCAGGCCGAGCATGCTCAAGAACGAGATGATCATAAACCCGATGGAAAGGAACCCGAACAAGCCGACGCGCTCGAGACGGCTCTGCTCGCGGTTGATCTGATCCAAAGCGCTGGTGATGGTATGGATACGGAATCCAGCCTCTTGCAGCCCCTCCTGCAAGACTGCGGTGTCGACGGTACGATCGACATCCAACCAGAGCTTGCCCGTCAAGGGATAGCCTAACTGCATCTCGAGGTAGCCAATGTTGGCCAGAATCAGTAGCGGGGTGCTGGTCTCACTCTCGGATGGATAGATGGTGGGGAACAGCTCGACGGTGCCGGCAACGCGCAGCTCCAAGCGGGTCCCTTCGGCGTTATTGACTCGCACGCTCAGCGAATCACCCACATTGAGCCCCTTGGCAGCGAGAAACGCCCGGTTCACGATGCAGGCGCGTTGATCGTAGGCCAGCTCGTTCATCAGCGCCCCCAAAGAGCGCTGAGCAAAGTCATCTCGGAAGAACGCCACCGATGGAAGCGTCGTCCGTTCCACACCGATCACGGTGCCCCGATCGCCAGTATCCGCACGGATGCCCATGCTGACCACACGGCTGGCAGTGCGCACCCCCTCGACGTTCTCGGCCTCGCTGGAGGGCATGAGGTAAAGCTGAACGGCGGTGGTCTCGCTCCCCGCCTCACCGTCTGCGGTGGGCTCTGCGTTACCAAACATGCCCCCAGATGCAGAGCTGCCGGTGAGCCAGGCAGCTTCATCTACCGAGACCTCGGCGCCAACCGCATAGAGGGCCCGTTCGGTGACGTTGTGATCCAGCGTCTTGGCCAGCGAAGCGGTGTAAACCGAAAGGCCGACGGTGATCACCAACAAAAGTAACACGCCATAGTAGGTGGCTGAGCGTGACAATCGCCCAAACGAAATCAATGGCACCGTGCCGGGCAAGAGCCGGCTGAGCCAGTGCAAGAGGTTCATCACAAAGGGAAAGACGCGGATGAACAAAAGCCCGATTGAAATAACAAACAGGGTCGGCGCGATCAGCAGCAGGGGGTTCTGGAGCGGATCCCCTTGGCCGCCCAGGAGAAAGCTGAGAGCGCCCTCTTGCTGCAGCATGTACAGCCCATACAGCGACGCGCCAAAGAGAATGATGTCCAGAAAATATCGCTGCCACCAGGGCTGCTCCATGGAGCGCGCCAGGAACTGCTTGAACGTGATGATCGTCAGCCGTGCCCACTTGAAGGCTGGCAGCAGGCAGGATATGGTGCCGACCACGATGCCCAACACACCTAGCTGGATGCTGGTGGTGGTGGCGCGGACCAAAAGCGGCTCTGTGCGCACAAACTGCAAAAAGCCTTGCGTTTGACCGATGAGCTGCGCCATGAGCCTGCCCAGTGCCAGGCCGGCCGCCAAGCTGATGGCGCCTAGCACCAAGCTCTGTGCCAGATAGAGCTGTAGCACCTGCGGTGTGCTGGTCCCCCGGCTCTTGAGCAAAGCGATCTCGAGTCGCTGCTGTGTCACCGACAACGTGGACACAAAGATGACGTACCCCAGCGATAGTAGGATGATGGGGATGCTGAACGTCAGCAACACCTTGCTCTGCAGTGCCACCGAACGCTGATAGCGCTCCAAAGCCCATGCCGGCGAGATCGGAAAGTTGACGTCGGGGAGCAGGATCGACATCTGCGCACGGATCCGCCCGATGGCGCTGATCACACGCCGAACGTTGCTGGCCTGGACCTCGCCGCCGTCATAGATCTGATGCCACCCCGCATAGGTGAGGCTGTACGGCTGCTCGGTAACCACGATACGGCCGAGATACGTAGCCTCCTGCATGATCAGGAGGTTATCAAAGCTGGAAGGCTGGAGGAACCAGTACAGGTCTTGGGAGTCCGTAGCGACCCAGATGCCCACCAGGCGGATCTCGTCCTCAAAGCGCCGCGCTTGCATCAAGTCGGTGCTCTCTTCGCGGCGGTAGATGACAAACTCGTCGCCAACCTGCACTCCCAGCTCGTTGGCTTTGGCCTGCGTCATAATGACCGGGATCGGCTCGCCGGGGCCGACCGGCCCCGGGAAGGCGCCCTCAACCAGGGTGATATGGTTCTCAATGTCGCGCACAAAGCCCGTCTGCAGCCGCGTAAGCGCGCGACGTCCCGCGTCACCGGCGTAGAGATCGGTGCCCTGCGGAAAGAGCGAGAACAGGTCCGAATGCACGTACAAGGTTGATTGCGTGAGCGGAAGCCCCATGGTAGCCGGCGCACTCGAGGCCAAGTAGCGATCGGCTGCGGCAACCTGCTCCCAACGCACATCGCGGCCAGGGAGCCGACTGTACAGATACATGAACGAGAACGCCGGTCGATTCCGGATCTCTAGCGATCCGAGCTCATCGGCTAGGATGCGGTTGTTCGCGGCTTCCACATACATGGGGATGGACGAGCTTAGCGTGACCACGGTGATGAGGCCGACGAGCATGCCGATGGTCAGTTCGGGGGCGCTGCGGAGCCTGCGGAACGCGAACCAGAGGACGCCAAAGAACCTAGTTACCGCTGTCGAGATGCTCTTCATAGAGTCTTTCCATCATCTCCCGAATACAGTGCGTAGGAACGCCTCTGCCCCATGCGCGCCCAGTGGGCTGCCGAGGCAGAGGCGCTCTCAGACGGGCTCTAGACCTTGAGGGCGCCCGAAGTCAGGCCCTGGATAAAGAGCTTGCTGGTAAAGGCAAACATGATCAGCAGCGGGATAGCGCTGATCGTGTACGCCGCGTTCAGCGGCCCCCAACTGGTATAGTACTGCCCCTGGAAGCCCCACAGGCCGAATACAATGGTCTTGTACTTGTTGCTGGAGATGGTGACCGACGGCCAGATCACGGCATTCCAGGTACCGGTGACGTTCATGATCGCCAGGGTGCCCAAGATCGGCGCGGACAGGGGCAGAACGATCTGGCGAAGCACGCCAAGCTCGTTGGCGCCATCCAGCCGGGCGGATTCAAAGAGCTCGCCGGGCAACCCCTCGAAAAAGGTCCGCAACAGGAGGATGCCGAACGGCTGGCCACCCGCGATCCAAGGGAGGATCAGAACCCAGTAGCTATCGAGAAGTCCGAGATCGCGAACCAGGATGAACGAGGGCACCAGCGTAAGCACACCAGGGATCATCATGAGAGCGATGATCATGATGTACATAAAGTTCTTGCCCGGAAACTCGAACCGACCAAAGACGTACGCGCTCAAAGAGCAGAACGTCACCACGCCGACGGCGGTGACGCCGCTGGTAAAGATCGAGTTCCACACATAGCGGCCTACCGCCTGCCACGCATAGCGATAGTTGACAAAATGCATCGGCAGAGTGGGCACCCACCGCGCGTGGATGAACTGAGGGTTGTCTTTGACGCTCATAAAGAGCATGGCCACGAACGGATAAAAGGTCAGGATCACGAGGATCCAAAGGATCAGATGAAGCACAGGCTGCTGCTTCTTGAACTGTGCCCACCAGGTGGTCTGTGTTAGGACGTGTTCCATAGTCTGGTTTCTCTCCGTCGGTTACGCCGCGCACTGGCGGGATAGACTAGCCGGTGATATCGCTGGCGGACTTGACATAGTGCATGTTGATATAGGTCGCGCCTAGGATCAAGATAAAGGTCACGAGCCCGATAGCACTGGCATAACCAATGCGGTTGTAGGAAAAGGCTTCCTGGTACATGACCAATCCAGGCATCATGCTAGAATAGCCGGGGCCACCATTGGTGAGAATGAGCTGAGCCTGATAGGCCTGAAGTCCACCAATGACACCGAGGATCAAGAGCAGCTTGATCTGACCCATCACCAAGGGCAGGTCGATCCGGAAAAAGCGGCTGACCCCCTCGGCGCCGTCCATCCGGCTCGCATCAAAGATCTCTTGCGGGATGCTTTGCAGGCCTGCCAAATAGATGAGCACGTTGACCCCGCTCACCCAGGGAAAGCCCATGACAACAAACGACGCGAGCACCGTCCTGGGGCTGCCCAGCCAAGGCTGACGCCATTCCGGGCCACCGATGGCCTCCAGGATGATGTTGACGATGCCGACGTTGGGGTCGAGGATGAATCGCCACAGCAGAGTGCCCACGAGGCCAGGAACGACCATCGGGATTATGAAAAAGAGGCGGTAGAGGTACCGCCAGCGGTCGTTGGCCACATTAAAGATCATCTCGGCCACGATGAGCGGGACCGAGATGCCGATCAACAGGTTGAACCCGAGCAGAATAAAGAGGTTCTTCCATGAAGCCATGAACACCCTATCGGTGAACAGCTCCCGAAAGTTCTGCAAGCCGATGAATGTGCGCTCCCTGAAACCATCCCACTGGAAGAACGAGTTGTAGATGGCCGAAATAGGCGGAAAGTAGCTGAATACCAGGAGCAGAGCGAACGTGGGTACTAGGAAGAGGTAAAGATGCTTGGTGCGCCAGAGACGTTGCCATACCGACATAGCCATTCTCCTTACGTGTCTGATGCGGCGCTGTCAACTCTGCTGCTGAATGCAGCGTTGGCAGACAATGCCTCTGGCAGAAAAGAGAGCGCTAGCCCGCATGATGAACGCGGCAGGGCACCGTGCCCTCACGTACGTGGATGCACGGTACGCTGCCGTGTACGGCCAACATGCATCATCACGGACGCCACGCACTCCTCTCGGACAACGAGGGACTGTCTGCCGGACCGGTGCCCCAGAGGAATGCACCACCCGCTGGCTCTTCCGCTTAGGACTCGGCCATTATAGCCTATGAATGAGTGAGGTGTCAAAGGTTTTCCCGGGGAGGGTGTTGAAAACCCCGTACGAGGTAGCGCTGAGAGAAGAGCGAGAGATCGATTGGGAAGCAGCCGTCGAGCGACTCTTGCCGATGCACAAGGGCCGTAGACGCGTGGGGCGACCGCCTTATCTGACGGTGCTGGTGCTCGATCTGCAACTGCTGGGCAGCGCCCATACCCAGGAGGGGCGGAGCCGATCACGCCGGTGATGGCGATGGGAGCCCAGCCATAGTGCGCCTAGCAGGCGAGGCGTCTTGGGATGTCTGCGACAACTGTCCTTTCCCTCCCGATTGACGGATCCCCACCCCTCTGCTAAGATGGCCCCACAGTGCACCTAACGAGGACGAGATGCTGACCAGCGTGCGCGCCCTGCAGAAGACTCATCTCCAGCGCCGAGCGCTCTTGCTCCGCCATTACCTTCGTCCGCTGCGCCTGGCCGCCGCGGCCAAGGGCTGCATGGGGGGGCTCCCCCCTAGCATGAACGCCTGACCTCAATCCCGTCCCTCGTGAATCCGAATTCCCCTTCTGCGCCAGGCCAGATGCTTGGTGCTCGCCAAAGGAGCATGATGAACCAAAAGATACTGGTGGGAGTTGCCTGGCCCTATGCCAACTCGCACCTGCACCTGGGACAACTCGCCGGCGCCTACATCCCGCCCGACATCTTTGCCCGCTACCACCGCCTCCGCGGCAATGATGTGCTCATGGTGTCGGGCTCAGATACCCACGGCACGCCGATCACCGTAACCGCCGAGCAAGAGGGCGTCAGCCCCGATGAGATCGTCCAGCGCTACCATGCCAGTTTCCTAGAGTCGCTGCAGGGCCTGGGCATCTCGTTCGACCTGTTCACCCACACCGATACCGAGAACCACTGGCAAGTCACCACGGACATGTTCACCCGCATGCTGGAAAAGGGGCACATCTACAAAGAGAGCATGCGCGCCTTTTTCGATCCCGTGGCCGAGCGCTTTCTGGCCGATCGCTACGTCGAAGGCACCTGCCCCTTTTGCGCGTTCGATAACGCCCGCGGCGACCAGTGTGACAACTGCGGCAAGCCGCTGGATGCTCTCGAGCTGATCGATCCGCGCAGCCGCTTTTCAGGAGCCAAGCCCGAGATCCGCGAGACCGAGCACTTTTTCCTGGATCTAGGCCATTTCAACGACCAACTGACCGAGTACGTGCTCGCGCAAGGCCACTGGCGCCCTAGCGTGCGCAACTTTAGCCTGAACCTGCTCCGCGAGGGGCTGCACGGGCGCGCCATCTCGCGTGACATCGACTGGGGCATCCCCGTGCCCGTCGAGGGTTACTCGCACAAGCGCATCTATGTCTGGTTCGATGCCGTCATCGGCTACTATGCCGCCAGCATCGAGTGGGCCCAGCACGTCGGCATGCCCGAGGCCTGGCACGACTGGTGGGATGAGGGCAACGATGCCCGCGCCTACTATTTCGTGGGCAAGGACAATATCTTTTTCCATACCCTCATCTGGCCCGCCATGCTGCTGGCCTATGGCGGCCTCCAGCTGCCCTATGACGTCCCCGCTAACGAGTGGCTGACCCTCGAAGGCCGCAAGCTCTCCTCCAGCCGCAACTGGGCCGTCTGGGCGCCCGACTATCTCTCTCGTTATGACGCCGATCCCTTGCGCTACTGCCTCACGGTGCACGCCCCCGAGACCTCGGACTCGGACTTTACCTGGCAGGATTTCTACGACCGCAACAACAACGAGCTCGTGGGCACCTGGGGCAACCTGGCCTATCGGATGCTCAGCTTTGCGCAGCGCAATTTCGACGGGATCGTCCCCGAACCAGGCGACCTGACCCCAGAGGACCAACAGCTCTTGGCGGCCTCCGAGGCGGCCTTTGACGAGGTCGGCGGGCTGATCGAAGCCTGCCGCTTCCGCAACGCCGTCGGCAGCGCCATGGCGCTGGCCCGCGAGGCCAACCGCTACCTGGACGCCGCCGCTCCGTGGAAGCAGCTCAAGAGCGATCGGCAACGCTCAGCCACCACCACCTATATCACTCTGCGTGTGGTGGATTCGCTCAAGGTGCTGTTCGCGCCCTTCCTCCCCTTTTCGTCGCAACGCCTCCACGGGGCGCTGGGCTACCAGGGCAATCTGATCGGCGAGCAGCGAGTGGAGCAAGCCCAGGAGAACGCCCATCATCATACGGTGCTCACCTACCAGCACACGCTGGTTGGCGATCGTTGGCGCCCCAGCGAGCTCGCGCCAGGGCAGCCCCTAGGCGAGATCAAACCGCTCTTTATCAAGCTGGATGATAGCATCGTGGCGGAAGAGATCGATCGCCTGCACAGCGGCTCACGCGGGGCATAAGGAGGCGCTATGGCGACAGGGCAGATGCGCTATACCATCACCGATCGGGTAGCGCGACGCGCCCTGATCGCCATCTTGGCGCTGTACCTGCTTCTGGGCCTACAGTTTGCCTTCGGCACGCCCTTGTGGCAGGTTCCCGACGAGCCTGCCCACTATACCTATGTCCAGCACATCGCCGAGAATGGTCGCCTTCCCGAGCTGCGAGAGGGCGACTACCCTCACGACTATCTCGAGGCCGCAAAAAGCGTCCGCTTTGCCGATACCGACATCAGCCCCATCCGCTACGAGTCCCATCAGCCGCCGCTCTATTACCTCTTGATGACGCCCGTGTACCTGGCGGCGCAGGCCGTGGGATGGCATCCCGCCTACGCTATCCGCGTTGTGTCGCTGCTCTTGGGCGGCGTCGCGCTGCTCTTGGGCTACCACGTGGCGCGCCGCATCTTTCCGCGTGATCCGCGCCTCGCCTTGGGCGCCACCGCCCTCGCCGCCGTCTTGCCCATGCACCTGACCATGGTAGCGGCGGTGAACAACGACGTGCTGGCCGAGCTGATGATCGCGGCAGTGGCCCTCCAGCTCGTGGCGCCGTCCGCCCAGCGCTGGACCTGGCGCCGCGCTGTGCTGCTGGGCCTCACCCTCGGCCTGGCCGCGCTCACCAAGCTACAGAGCTATGTCGCTTTCGCCCTGGTGACAGCGGCCCTGGCTTGGGACGCGTCCTCCCGTCACCAGCGCGACGACGCCCTGCGCCCCATACGCGCGCTGGCGCTAGGCGCTGTGATGCTTGGTATCGCCATCGTTGTCGTGGCGCCCTGGCTGCTGCAAAACGCCAGCCTCTATGGGTGGGGCGACTTGCTGGGCCTCCAGCGTCACGATCAAGTGGTCGTCGGGCAGCTAACCACAGGTGAGTTCCTTCGCGCCAACGGGATGAGAGCGCTGCTGGTCGGCTTTCTGCGGACCACCTTCCAGAGCTTTTGGGGGCAGTTCGGCTGGATGGGCGTGGTGCTGCATCCACGGGTCTACCTGGTGGCCACGCTCCTTTGCGGGCTGGTGGCCTTGGGCGTAGTCGGCGCGCTCTGGCGCATCTTCAGAGCGCGCGTATCGCTAGAGGCATCCCAGGTACGCGGCGTGTTCTTGCTCGCTGTCTGGGGCCTGGTCACGTTGGCGGGCTACCTCTGGTGGAACGTGAGCTATGTGCAGCATCAAGGCCGTTACCTGTTCCCCGCCCTGGTGCCCCTGGGGGCAGCCTTTGCCATCGGCCTGCGGGAGCTGTTCACAGGAAGCCCCAAACTGCCGCTGGGAGTGCTGGCCGCCGCGTTGCTGATCCTGGCGGCTGAGGCGCTGCTGGGGGGTGACCTGCGGGCCTTTGCTACCGCGCTGGTGGTGGGGGCTGCCTGCCTGCTCCTGGTTGCCAACTGGTGTGAGCGCCGTGCGCCCGGCGCCATGATGGCCTGCACCTACCTGGGCATCGCGGCCTTTGGCCTCTACTGCCTCTATGGCTATGTGATCCCCCTCCTCTCCCCCTGACCCGTCACACTCGCGATAGAAACCCCTCAACGAATCCGCCGAACCCAGATACCGTCCTGAAACATTGCTGGTGTACCCTCCCTATGAGTCGTAGCATCACCCGTTCACCACACGCGCAGGGGGTAGGCGGTGCAGCAACTTCGGTTCTCCGTTGGGGTCTCACTTCTCATGGCTGTCTTTGTCATCGTACTTTCGGGGTTCCTGGTAACCACACGCAGTGACTTTTTCTACATCCTGTTGGGATTCACCCTCGGCCTGGTCGCGGTCTATGCCATCGAGCGCTTCAAGGCGGCCGACACCAAACGCCAGAATCAGGCGATCCCCCGCCTCTTTGTGAGCCGTCCCGCGACACGCGACTCGTAGCGACAACCTGCAGGCCGTATCGTGCGCATCTGCCGCCTGGATTCCACCAAGCGTGCAAGCAGAAACGGGGCGGCCCCAAGGGGCCGCCCCGCTCCGCACCGCCCAACAGCGGTCTAGTACATGTCGTCGCCCATGCCGCCACCTGCGGGCGCGGGCCTTTCCTTCTCGGGGAGGTCCGTGATCAAGGCCTCGGTGGTCAGGATCATGGCCGCGATCGACGCAGCATTCTCCACCGCCGAACGGGTCACCTTGGCCGGGTCGATGATCCCCGCCTCGTACATGTTCACATACTCGTCCGTCACCACGTTGTAGCCGATGGCCTTGTCGCCCGAGTCGGCCTGCCGCCGCCGAATCTCGGCCACCACCACCGCACCGTCCAGCCCCGAGTTGTTCACGATGCCCCGCATCGGCATCTCCAGGGCCGTCCGCACGATCTGCACGCCCGTGTTCTCATCATCAAACGCCAACTTGACGTCGTCCAGCGCCGGCACTGCGTTCAGCAGCGCCACGCCGCCGCCCGCCACGATGCCCTCTTCCACGGCCGCCCGCGTGGCCGATAGCGCATCCTCCACGCGATGCTTCTTTTCCTTTAGCTCCACCTCGGTCGCCGCGCCCACCCGAATGATGGCCACGCCACCCGACAGCTTGGCGAGGCGCTCCTGCAGCTTTTCCCGGTCATAGTCCGAGGTCGTGGTCTCGATCTGCGCCTTGATCTGCTCGATCCGGCCGCGAATCTCGTCCTCTGACCCCTGGCCCTCGATCACCGTCGTGTCATCCTTGGTGGCCACGATGCGGCGCGCCTGACCTAGATCGGCCAACTGGGTCGTCTCCAGCTTGCGCCCCATCTCTTCCGTGATCACCTGGCCGCCCGTCAGAATGGCGACATCCCGCAGCATCTCTTTGCGGCGGTCACCGAACGCCGGCGCCTTGACCGCCAGCACGTTCATCACGCCCCGCAGCTTGTTCAGCACCAGCGTGGCCAGCGCCTCGCCGTCCACGTCCTCGGCCATCACCAGCAGGTTCCGACGCCCGGCCTGCACCATCTTTTCCAGCACCGGCACCAGATCCGACGCCACGCTGATCTTTTTGTCGTACACCAGCACATAGGCGTCGTCCAGGATCGCCTCGCCCGTGTCCGGGTTGGTGATGAAATAGGGCGAGATGTAGCCACGGTCGAACTGCATACCTTCGACGTACTCGGTCTCGAA
>Ga0334895_1003245_pt1 | contig 12735 bp, 7 predicted proteins | sample GraSluR3_MG_7_FD_207229 | JGI IMG/M metagenome (GOLD analysis project Ga0334895, IMG submission 207229) | Sludge microbial communities from methane-producing bioreactor in Wageningen University, Netherlands - Granular Sludge_31_05-R3 | ecosystem: Engineered > Bioreactor > Anaerobic > Unclassified... | reverse complement strand
GGCGCCTTGGAGGGCCCGCAAGCCGGCACGGGTTTTTCCGGGCGGTACCGGTTCCGGCACATCCTGGTGCAGAGCTATCTCTATGACAGCCTGGATCCTGTGGAGCGCGGCTATCTGCACCGCAGCGTAGCCGAGGCGCTAGAGGCGCTGTATGGCGGAGACGAAGACGAGGTGGCCGTGCAGTTGGCGCGCCACTATGAGCAAGCCGGCGCGAAGGAGCGGGCTGTAGCCTGGCTCAGGCGGGCAGGAGATCGGGCCGCTCGGCTGGCAGCCTTTGCCGAGTCGAGGGCGCACTATACTCGAGGCCTGGAACTGCTGGCGGGCATGAAGGAAGGGGCAGAGAGAGATGCCTCTGAACTCGCGCTGCTCCTGGGAGTCGGTGGATCAATGTACGTCACTGTGGGCGCAGCGGCCGGGTTGGAGCCTCTCGCCGAGCGGGCGCTGGCCCTCGCCGAGAGGTCGCACGATGTGATGGGCTGCATCTACGCGCTCTCCATGTTGGCTGACCACTACACTTACAGGTGCGAGTATCAGGCGGCGGAGATGGCCGCCGCAAAGCTGGTGGAGTGGGCGCAGCGAACCGAGGACGATGCCGTGCTCGCATGGACGCACTCACGATGGGCAGTGTTGCATGTCTATCAGGGCCACTTTCGGCGCGCAGTGCAAGAGCTGGAGCCCATGAGGGCCTTTTGGAACGCCGCCGACCTGGCTGCCCTGCGCCAGAGGCTCGACCGCGGCGGGCTGCCACTGCAAAATGGGCTTTTTGTGGCCGTTCTCGCACAGATTCCGCTGGGCCACTGCGCTGCGGCTCTGGCTCTGGTGCGCGATGCCCTCAGCCTGGCGCGCGAGACCGGCCATGAAGTGGAGCTCTGCCACGCCCATCTCGTGGCGGTGCTGACTTATGTAGGGCTTCGCGACTATCAGCAGGCCCTGCCGTGGGCGCAGGAGTTCACCCGGAGGGCTGCCAGAAGCGGATTCGATTCCTGGCACATGGCGTCTGTGGTGAATGAGGGTTGCGCGCGGGCGCACCTGGGAGAGGCGCGTGAGGGGATCGCGCAAGTGCGCGCGGGCCTGGCGCAGGCAGAGGCAGCGGGCGACAGGACCCTCCTCCCCAGCATTCTCTCGCTCTTGGCCGAGTGTTACCTCGCCGACGGACAGGCGCAGCAGGCCCTGGATACAGCCGAGCGCGGGCTGGCTTTCTGCGCCGAGTTCGGGTGCGGGCTATCGCTGTCGCCGCTGCATCTGCGGCGCGGCCAGGCGCTCCTGCTGCTGGCCCCGCCAGACGTGGCCCGCGGCGAGGAAGCGTTGCTGGAGGCCATCAGCGTGGCGCAGCGACAGGAGGCGCGCCTCTACGAGCTGCGTGCGTCGGTCGCCTTGGGCCGCCTGTGGCAGAGCCAGGGCCGAGTGGCCGAGGCACGCGAGCTGGTGCAGCCCGTGTATGATTGGTTCACCGAGGAGTTTGACGCGCGTGATGTGGTGGAGGCGCGGGCGCTGCTGACGGGGTTGGCGGCGTAGCCGCTACGCTGCTAGGCACGTGAGTGTGGCGTCAGCACCCAGAAGGGAGGGCAGCTGCTCTAGCCACATCGCTGCATGGTTCGTCAACGCTTTCGCCCCGCCTTGGGCGCCCGTCCTCATGCGCCTGCATTCTGATGCGCGCGCATCACGGCATAAGTCTTCTCTAAAAAGCGCGATGGGGCGGGGCACAAGAGGAGTTTGGCTATCCTAGAGCTCTCAAAACCACAGGATGCCAGGGGATTAGGAAAAGACTCGGTTAGCGTTGAACGATACATCGTTCAACGCTCCTCTTCCGCCTCATGTCAATAGCGAGCCAGAATTCCCCATTTTCGCCGAGGTAGAATTCCCCAGATCAGGTGTTCGGTTCTTGGGTCGGACGTCCTTGCGCGTTGGCGAGCTCGGTGAAGACGCCCGCCTTGCGCTTCTCACGCAGGCGATAGCTCTGCGCTCTCGTGCTGAGGGCTGCAAAAGGCGCAGCAAGCGATGCTACATCGCGGCGGTAACCTCCGGCCAGAGAAGGCGGCTCTACCCATCGCTCCTGAACACTGGGCGCTTGTGCTAGCGGGTAGACAGCTGGCCAGAGCGGAGGCTTCTGTCTGAGCGCCTCAGGGATCCCATGCTGGGCGTGGGCGCTCCTACGTGACTTTTGGGCGTGACTCAGTGCGGCGGCACGACCCGGTGGTGCTTGACGCCCAACTAGCCAACGCTAGAATGGCCCAAATCCGCCAGAGAACAACCAGCGGATTCGGCCAGTTTTCGCGCGAGGTGTCGAGAGAAACGATTAACGGGGTTAGGGTCTTCTTACAGTTTGCTGTTCGCTTGTACGCTTGGCTGGCTGGGCTCGCAGAAGGCGACCACATCGGACTTCGAATCCGTAGGTTGCAGGTTCGACCCCTGCTGGGCGCGCTAGGACCGTAGACAGTAGTGAATCGTGTTTGAGAGGAAGATACTCCAAAGAAACGTGATGGCCCCTCCCGAGACCATCGGTGGGAAATGCGCCGAATCCGCTGGTTGCTTTGGCCAGTTTAGGCCATTCTAGCGCTGGCTAGCTGGGCGTCAAGCACCACTGCGTCGTTCCGCCACACTTGCTGCTCGCCCGAACGCCACCTTGCAGACATGCAGATCGCCGCTGGGCGTTTGGCATGCCCCTGTCTCCGCATACCCAAGAAATGCTCTTGCCTACTGATCCTCTCCACGCGAGCGGCGACCAAATTGGCGGATACTGTACGGCTTTGCGAGCTGAGCTCCGACGCCATCCTGTCAGCCAGCGAGAGAGCGCCAGCCGCATCGCGCAGGTACCCGCCCGCGCCAGTCTCGTCGGCGTGCCATGGCGTGAAGGGAGCCTTACCGATGAGGGTCTAGACCCGGTCGCGCACGCCGTCCTCGGATAGCGCGTCGATGGTGTCACGTACGCTGGCCGAGAGCGTGGTGAGCAACGCCGAGAGGCTCTGATTCTGCGGCTACTGGCCATGGCTGATCTGAGCCCCTCGCACGACGACACCATCCGATGCCAGTGGCTGCCCAAGCGGCATCAGGTGGACGACAGCCCCAAGGGCATCCTCAGAGCAAAACGGAGAAGGGTTGGAAATCCGACGGGGTTGGCTCTCTCGAGCCTAGCTAGCCAAACATGCTAGAAAGCAGCAACCTCCCAAAAGACCCTCACTCTGGCCATTTTCCACTTCGACGCTGTCCGCGAGAACCGCCGGAATCCGCCGGTTGCTTCTGAAGTATCTCGTCAGCCATTCTAGGGACCGCGAGCTTGGGCGTCAGTCTCGGATTACTACTAGTTCATTCAGAGCGACTCGTGGTCTGTGGGGCGGGTGGTTTGTACCTTGAGAGAGCATGGGGCCTTTGCGGGGCGGGTCGAGGACGGTGCCGGAGGCGAAGACGCGCCTGATCGAGGAGGTGCCCATGCTGGAGCGGGTGCTGGAGGCGACGCGCCAGGTTTTCCATGCGTTTGCAGAGAACCCTAGGGCTAGCCCACCGCCTCGGCGCGGGCGATGAGTTCATCTTGCTCCACGGTCGATAGCTCCCCGAAACGGGCGTTGAACCCAGCTACCCGTACGATAAGGTCGGGATGGCGGTCGGGATGCGCGCGCGCCTCGCGCAAGGTGTCGGCGTCCAAAACGGCGAGCTGAAGCTCCTGGCCGCCAGAATCAAAGAAGCCGTCGACGAGCGCGATGACCTCGTCCAGAGCGCCGGGCTGCGACCACCGTGTCGCGGGCAGACTGATGTTTAGGTTGTAGCCGCCGGGCCAGTGTAGGGCGGCGTTCATACCGCAGACCGAGGCCATCAGGGCGGTGGGGCCGCGGCGCGCGCTGCCGAGCACGGCACCGACGCTATCGCCCAGCGGGTCGCCAGCACGCCGGCCGTCGGGTGTAGCTGCTAGGCGGGCACCTTCCAGATGGTGCAGGCTGCGGGTGACCAGCTCGGGCAGCAGCCTGGGGATGCCCAGCACCTGCTCCACGCGACGGCAGGCCCGGTCGCGCACCTCGAGCCAGGCCAGGGCCCAGCGATCGGTGGCGCTGTCGTCGTTGCCCCATGTCGCGGCGCCGCAAAGGGCGCGTCGCAGCGGCTCATGGCCAGCATAGTCGGCCTCCAGTGCGGCGGCCAGATCGGCCGGCGTCGCCAGCTTTTCGTCATAGATCACACGGGCGATGGCGGCCAGGCTGTTGACCGTGTTGGCAAAGCCCGCGTCGCGCACGTTGATCGACATGTAGGGCAGGCCGCCCACCAGATCCACGCCGCTCTCCAGACAGCCGTCCATCAGCGCCGAGGTGAACGGCGTGGGCGTGCACGCCGCTTCGCGCTGGCGGGCATCCAGCCGCCAACGCACTTCTGCCAACAGCTTTGCCGTCGCACGCTCTTCCAGCGCGGCCAGAAATGCCGCCATGCTGGGCAGGGCGGCGGCTCTCTCGATGAGCAGCTCGCGGATCAACCCAGCGCCGTGGATGGCGACCGACTCCCACATCAGCTTGCCGGGCACGCCCAGCTCGTTGCAGCCGATGATGGCATAGTCGGCCGCATCGTTGGCGGCGATACGAGCGGACACCAACCCTGCGATGGTAGCACGGTCGCCCACCAGCATGGGCATGTTGCGTCCAGCGGCCAGCATGCCGGCGGCCCGCTCCTTGATGTCTCGCGGCAGGCTGCCGTGCCAGCGCAGAAACAGCACCGGCTCGGGCGTACTGATCAACTCCCACGCGACCATGAATGCGCGTGCTAGAGGGTTGCTGGCGTCCCTACCATCGACTTGGATGCCACCTAAAGTGATCGGCTGTGTCTTGCTATGGCTGCCCCAGAGGGCGTTGCCCTCCAGCACGAGCATAAAGGCTGCAAGCAGCTCGGAGAGGTCGTCATTGTCGCGAGCGGGGTCGTAGTAGGGCAGCAAAACCTGATCGAGCCGCCCCAGCGAGACCGAGTAGCCGTGGCCTTCGATATGGACGGCCATATGGAGGAGCGCGACAGCCTGCAACGCCTCGAACAAGTCGCGTGGCGGGTAGGCGGGCACACGGCGGCAGGCAGCGGCGACGCGGCGCAAGCAGGCGGCTCGTAGTGGATCGCCGCCACGGCGGGCGGCGATCTCGGCGGTCCCAGCATAACGGGCGGCCCAGGCGATGACGGCGCGGCAACCGACCGCCATGGCGCGGCGGAAAACGGCCTGCTCGCTGCCGTCGTCAGGGGCCTGCTCGGCCTGGCACGCGATGGCGTCCAGGCCCGTGGCGAGCACGCGCGCGTGGTCGGGGATCAGGTGCCCGATCCCCGCGTCGCCGCCCAGGGCACGCTTCTTCCAGAAGGCGCGCAGGTCGTCCGGAACGACGTCGTCGTCGAGCAGCGTCGCCAGGGCGGGCTTTTCCACCAGCGCTTGGGCTGGCACGCTGAACCCATACTCGGGCAGCAGCATCCAGGCGCGTGGGCCTGGGGAGACGTTGCCGGCGAACAGTGGATTGGTGTCCAGGTCCAGCGTCATATGGTGCAGTATGTGGGCAAAGGCGCGGGCGCGCCGTAACGGCATGGGCGCGCCCGCGTGCAGGCGATAGGCCTGGGTGACCAAACGTGCGCGCTCCAGGGAGACATGGTCCGGCGCCGCGTGGATGCATTGCTTTGTTTCGGCCAAAAGCGGTCTCAAGGATGTGCGCATGATCCACCTCGTGAGCCCAGTATAGGCCGCCTGTCCCCCGCTCACAACGCACTGCGCTCCCTTGCTCCGTACGAACGTCGACACACCTGAAGCCGGTGGAAGGGGCTCTGATCCGGCTCATGTTCGCCACGTGGGCGCAGGTCGAGTCGTTACCTGGACGGTTGTCACACCGATTCCCGGACCAGCATTCGGCTCGGCCCTATCCTTACAAGGCCTTGAGGTAAGTGACGGCGGGCATGGCGGTGTACCCGGCCTTTTCGTAGCATCTCCTTGCAGCCGCGTGGCCTGGGTCTCCGCCCGTTCCGACCTCTGCTAGCTTCATCCCGCACTCTTGCATCCTCTGGAGTGCCGCGTTGTTTAGCGCCGTACCGATGCCGGCATTCTGAAAGTCGGGATGGACGGCGAGCAGATGAACAACGCCGACTTGGCTCTCGTCGTTCAGCTCGTACGCGATGAATCCCGCCACCCTTTCCTCGACCTCTGCAACCAAGACCACAGACGCTTCTTGCTCACCGCAGATCCGCTCGACGACTTGCCTCTGGCTCGCTCGCCAGTCGGGATAGAGCAACGCAAAGATGGTGGGGCCCAGGACCAGCTCAAATGACTCAAAGACGGGGACCCAAGCTACCAATGACAACTGAACTAGCTCCTTGAGGTCATCATACTCCATTGGACGAATATTGAAGTTCACTGCATCTTCCTCTGTAAAATGAGATAGACGTCATTTTTGTCGATATACTATGCGTCGCTACACTCATCGACAAGGCACAAGCCAGCACCTAACACACATGCAGCAAGTGGGGCGCTCTTGCCGCAAAAGGGCGGCCCGACTCACTGCGAGCACGTCACGATGCTCCGCGCGCCACGACAAAGACGCCTTCGTATCCGGCCAGGCCGAGTGTCAAGGGATCGCTGGCAGCTGAGACATCGCCCGTCAGCGGGCGATACAGATCGTAAGGACCTGCGACGCGCAGCGTGGGCTGCAGGGTCAACGGCTCGGGGCTATTGCTGATGATGAAATACAGGTCACGTCCCTCCAGCACACGGTGGGTGCAGAGCACGTCGGCGCTAGGCTGCGCCAGAACTAGGTCGGGCGTCACGGCCCCACGCACTGCTGCGACGATCTCGTCCATGGTGACTACGGTGAGCAGCCCTTCGGCTACCAACGCATCGATCTCGAGGTGAAGTTCGGCGGTCTCCTCGGGGCCTTCGGCCAGGCTCGGCAGCCGCCCCACTGCGATGGCCGCCCCGCCGCCACGGCAGAAGGCCGCCAGGGCACGGCCCGCCGCCAGCGATAAGGCGCAGGCATCGGGCAGGATCAGCAGGCGATAGGCCTCGTCGGCCACGCGTAGGGCGCCGTCGTGTTTGTCGGCCTCGATCAGAGCGCGCTCGTCCACAGTGTCCAGGTCGATCTGCGCCGAGAGCAGTGTGCGGATCAGGTCTGGGTAGGCTTCGTTCAGCTCTCCCATGTAAGGATCCCGATGCGCCTGGCGAGTCTCCCAACCGCCCGTTGGCGGTTGCAGCGCCGGTAAATAGTGGGCCCACATGGAGCGGATGGGATACAGCACGGCCACGTCGCACACGTGCCGTCCGCCCGTCAGCAGCGAGGCCAGCCGTCCCATATAGTCGTTGTACTGCCGCCAGGCCTCCTCGCCCAGCTCGCCCCAGCCAAAGTAGGAGGTGATCTGGTTGATGCCCAGCACGTACTGGAGGTTTCCTTGGCCTAGGCGCTCGGGGAGCGTCGCATGCCGCCCGGCGTTGCCCTGCACCCAGTCCGAGCTCTCGCTATGGATCTGCTTGGCGCCGGCTAAATGCGCCACCGAGCTGACCTGCTTGGGCGTCATGAACGAGTTGCCGGCCAGCATGTCCTGCGGGTCCGAGTTGAGCATATCGATGCCGGGCAGGTCCATCTCGCGCGTTGGCGGGAACAGGCTGCCATGGTAGGTCACGTGGCTGAGGAGCGTCTCCTCGGCCATGATGTGGCCGGACGAGGCGATGCCGTGCTCCTGGCACCAGCGCAGTATCTGCCGATAGAAGGCTTCGGTGTACAGCTCGGTGACCACCTCATAGTAGGCCTGGCGCGCGTAGCGGGCCTCTTCGGTCGTGGAGTAAAAGAGTTGGAAGAGATGTGGCCGCAAGTCATAGCCCTTCATTGACTGGAACGAGCCGAGCAGCGTCTCTACCCACGGCACCGCCGGCGGTCGGTCGGTAAAGATCGGGGCATCGATCACGGGGATCTTGCCCTCGAAGCGGTCCGGCAGCTTGTGCACATAGGTGGTCATGAACGACGGCTCGTCGGTAAAGACGGCTACCGTCCGATCCCACAGATCGCGCGGCGTCTCGCGATAGTACTGCTCATGGGTCAGCTGGAGAAAGGCGCGCACGGCATCTGGATTGAGCAAGTTGACATAGTGCTTGAGCTCACAGACGTTGCCGGAGGCGTGGGTGCCCTCGTACATCACCCGTTCCGCCAGGAAGAGCACCGTCCAGCGACCGGCGGGGGCGTCCCAGTGCAAAGAGTCCCATTCATCGATGCGTTCGGTCAGATCGGTGACGTCGGCAGTGGTGGCGGTGTCGGGATCGGCCATGGCCCCCGCCCAGACAACGCGCCGGCAGCTGGGCGGCAGATCCATGCGCACCGTCTCCGGGCCGTGCACATCCAGCCGGTAACAGGCCAAGCCCAGGGCCGTGTACTCGGGATTGGCGCGGGTCACCATGCCACCGGCCGTGCCGCTGGGGTAGCCCTTTTCGTCGTACCACCAGAGCACCATGTCCCGCTTGGCGGCTTGTTCCAGGCCGTAACGGTAGATCCCCCACTGACGCGGGCTGACGAGATAGTCAGAGAAGCCCACGTTGGCCACGATGCCGCCGGTACCCATCTCCACCAGCTTGTCCAGCCGGCGGTTGATGCCCTCCAGGCCGGTGAGCTCCTCAGGGTTCTCGAGCGAGCGATCCAGCCCGTGCACGATCTGAAGTGGGCGATGATAGTTGGACGGATTAGCAAAGCGTTCACGGTCGAATACCGACATTTCTTCCTCCATTGGTTCGTCGATCAAAAACGCAGGCCCGATCTCCGCGAGACTGCGCGCACGCGTGCAGCGAGTACACTAGATGCTCAGTTCCCGTATGCGATCGAGGTACCACTGATAGTCTGCTAACGGCACACCCGGCGTGACAGCATGGTCGGTGGCGATGATGTAGCCGCCCTCTCTCATCATCGGGATGCAACGCTGGATCTCGGCTTCGATGGCTTCGCGGCCGCGCTCCAGCGTTAGCTTGTTAAAGTTGCCGACGATTCGCAGCTCACGCCCGTGCCTTTTTCGTAGTTCCATGGCGTCGCCTTCCCACGTGCCTACCTCGACGGGCATTTGGAGGTTAACCCCGGCCTCGAGCCAGGGGCCAACCAGAGCGCGGACATCGCCGTCGCAGTCGACGCCGTAGAGATGCACGCCGTAACTCTCCAGCTTGTCTCGGATCTTGGCATAGGCGGGCGCCACGTACTTGTCAAAGAGCTGCGGGCTCACCAGAGGGCCACTGCGTCCGCAGATGTCCTCCCAGCCAAACCCGAGGTCAACCTGAATGTGGGGCAAGATTAGGTCCATTCCCCAGCATACTAGATCGGCGATCGTCATGGTCATATCCGCGTACACGTCTGGTTCGTCGTACATCAGAAAGGACATGTTTTCGACGCCCATCCAGTTGCGAATCCAGCCCATGATCGAGCCGGTGCCAAAGGTGAGTGGCATGCCCGAGTTCTCTGCGTCGGCGATCACCTGCCCAAGGTTCTCGGGCAAACGTGCCGGGTCTGGCTGGAGCCGTAGCTTGTATGTCTCCCAGTCCTTGCCCGTCTTGAGCGTATAGTCGAGGAACTGCGGGATGCTGCAGCTGTTCTTCCAGGCCTTGCAGATGACGCCATCGCTCATCCGCTTGATCACATAGGTCTCGGTCTCCTCATAGATCTCTTCCTCAAAGGGGGGGAGCAGGTAAGCATCGGTCCCGCCGAAACGGGCTCCCACCCCACGCCAGTGCGGCGTGGCATCGAGGAACTCGTGTAGATCGGCACCCTCGGTCAGCCCTTCCTGGTGCCAGCGGCGATCGGTCTCTGGCCAGGTTGCCCAATGGATGACTGGCATACGGTTGTAGGTCCCATAGGACATGATCTCGCAGAATAGATCGCGATACCTCATCGATGATAGCCTTCCTCAGGATGTGCTCGATTAGCCCTTCAGCCCGCTCCAGACCATACCTTGCTGGATCGATCGTGAGAACAGGGCGAACACCAGAACTGTTGGCAACGATGCCATGACAGCGCTAGCCATAGCGTTACCGTATTGGGTTCCTGCTGCGCCTGAGCCACCCATGGCCATGTAGATGGCGATGGTGAACGTCCACACACGTGGCGAGCGGAGCACCAAGTAGGGCCAGAAGAAGTTGTTCCATGAGCTCAAGAAGGTGAGCAACCCTATCACCGTAAACACGTTCTTGGACATGGGTAGCACTAGCCGGAAAAAGATCGAGAACTCGGAGGCGCCGTCGATACGGGCCGAGTCAAAGATATCGCCCGGCAGAGCGTCAAAGAACCCCTTGAACAGATAGATGGTGAAAGCACCGGGTATGGCAGGGATGATGACACCCAGGAGTTTGTCGTGCAGACCCAGCTTGCCCACCAGCTCGTACATGGGGATCAAGGTGGCTACACCCGGCACCATCATGGTGATCAGGAAGAAGATGGTCCAGATGCGAGAGAACCGTGGCGTGAGGATACGTGACAGCGCATACGCAGCCATGCCGCTCACCAGCCATTGTAGCAAGATGTCGGAGAGAGTGATCTTCAGGCTATTGGAGAGATAGCCCGCAAAGGTCATGCCAGGCGCCAGACGCGCTGGCGCCCGCCAAGCGCCGATAAAGTTATTGATCAGCGCCGGCCAGTAGCGTCGCGCTGAGACCGCCACAGGGTTGCCGGTGGTCATGAGCTGGGTACCAAAGAGCTCGGCCACCTGGGCTGTAAACTCATTGGCCTCGCCTGCGTTAGCTCGCGTCAGGCCTCCTTCGAGGTCCATATCGAACTCGATTGGAAAGAGAGCTGTATCCAGTTCTCGGCGCACAAGGCTATCGCTCAATCGTTGGGACGCCCAGATTCGCCCACGGTACCAACCAAACTGATGTGAAGGCAAGAACGTCTCGGCCACCTTGCGGCCATCGAGATAGGCCTCGGCCCTAATGGCGCCCAATCGTATGTTAGCCAGCCAGTCCGGCACGCGCCAGGTAGCGATGGCCATGTCCTCACGGATGGCTTGCTCGATCGTCAACCCTTCGGGCAGCGAGACACCCGTATAGTCCAGCTGAACCGTGTACACCAGTGGCACCTGGGGCACAAAATCTGGCGGCATCTTCATGATGTCGACCGGATCCTTAAAGGTGCTGGTGAGTAGCCAGAAGAGAGGGAACATGGTGAAGGCGACCCAGAGTGTGCTCAGAATGTAGCACACAGTGCGATAGGTCTTGTCTTGCCATGAAAGCTCAATCGTTGAGGGTCCGCGAAGCCCCGTGATCGACTCTCCTTGCGGAAGACCGGCGTCGGTGCGATCCATGGTTCCCCCTTTACATCCGCTCTTCGCGCATGGTATACAGCCGGCCAAGGGTGAGGATCAGAGTCATGACCAGAATGACCACCGCCCAGGCCGAGCCGATGCCGAACTGGTTCTGGACAAAGGCCCGCTGATAGACGCCCATGACCAGCGTCGTGGAGGCGTATCCCGGCCCGCCGGCGGTCATGATCCAGACGTCGTCAAAGGTCAGCAGGCTACCGGTCAGCGATAGTACGAAGAGGATGCCTACTATCGGCAGGATGCTGGGAAGAACGATGTACCAGGCGCGCTGGGGTGCGCTGGCTCCATCCATGATGGCGGCCTCGATGGTTTCCACCGAGATGTTCTGTATCGCAGCGAGGTAGATCAGTATGCCCATGCCGCCGCCCAGCAAGCCTGGCAGGCGCAGGGTGAGCTTGACCAGTTGTGGGTCACTCAGCCAGAGTTGGGTGGGCAGCCCCAGGCCTTGCATCACCGCGTTTGCCAAGCCGGCTTGCGGGTGCCAGATGTACTTCCAGACCATCAGCGAGGCAATGCCTGGCACCGCCACCGGCAGGACGTACAAGAACCGGTACACATAGTGTCCCAAACGAAGCTCGCTGAGAAGTAACGATTGGACGATGGGCACCCAGAAGCCACATAAAAGGCCAAAAGCATAAAGAGCGAATGTATTAATGAGAAGAATACGAAATACCTCTGACCGAATGGTCAGAACAAAATTCTGAACCCCCACATAAGTGCCAGGTGGATTAGCCACATCCCAGCGGTACAAACTCATGAGCAAGCCACGAATCAGAGGATAGTACCGTAAAAGCAAAAAAGCAACCACCGCCGGGGTCAGGAACAGGATGCCCGGTATAGTGCGTCCTATCCGTTCCAAGGTCCGCGAACGCGGCTTGGTTCTGGTTGACATGCTCTCGTAGACCGCCATGGCCTCCCTCTCTCTACACTAGGCGCGGGCGGCGCATCACCGTCTGCCCCCGCCCGCGCCACTGTCTCTAGAGGCCCCAGTCGGCACCCTCTAGACTGAATCTGACACAGACGTCACCCGCTCATCAGACCGGCCATATAGTCATCGAGGAACTCGGCCTGGCAGCGCTCCTCGGCCTTGCGCAGCTCGCCCACGATATCCGAGTTCGGATCACGCATGATCTCGTCCAGCGCCTTGTCCAGATAGTCCCCGCCCGCAAAGTCGGGCGCGGGCGACATGCCGCCAAACTCGAGCATCTCGATCAGCGGTTGGCCCCACCACTCGGGCACACCCACCGATACCTCGTTCCAGGGCATATCGGCAAAGGGCGAGGCGAAGACGCCCTGCATCTCGTTCTCGCGCCACCACTCGGCCTGCTTGCGCATGTTCTCTTGGCTGCGCATAAAGCAGATATAGCGCGCCGAGGCATCCCTCTCCAGGGCGCCCTGGCGAGCATTCACGGCATAGCTGATGCTTCCGACGCCGACCCAAGGGTCGATCAGGCTGGTTCCGGCCATGCC
>Ga0334895_1003238_pt1 | contig 12769 bp, 7 predicted proteins | sample GraSluR3_MG_7_FD_207229 | JGI IMG/M metagenome (GOLD analysis project Ga0334895, IMG submission 207229) | Sludge microbial communities from methane-producing bioreactor in Wageningen University, Netherlands - Granular Sludge_31_05-R3 | ecosystem: Engineered > Bioreactor > Anaerobic > Unclassified... | reverse complement strand
GGTGGAAAGAAGCTTTGGATATATGAAATTGTGAAAATAAGAAATGATAGCAAGATAAATATCTTTACCACATCGTAGATGAAGAAATGTACACTTCCACCTATTCTTTCGTTTATGTCCATTCCGAACACATTCTCTACAAGCAGTTCTACAAGGTTGTACAGCCACTCCATTTTCAACAACTGGCTGTTAAGCCAACTGAAAATTGCCATTTTATCACTCCTCTGTCTATTCTAGTATTGATATGGGATTACACTGATCCAGGTACTTTTCCTTTTCGGAAAGTCTTTTAATATCCTCCTGCACCTGGGGATAGTCATGAACATTTTCCAGAATCCCTTCAATTATCCCATTGAGTATTTCATTGTCCTTCTTCAGACTGTAAAAGACAAACTTTTCCTTTCGTTCGTCCTGGACCAGATTCAGGTCCCTTAATTTGGAAAGGCTTTTTGATATCTTGGGCTGGGACATGTCAAGAACCCCAACAAGCTCGCATACACAAAGCTCTTCCTTGTGAAGAAGAACAACAACTCTAAGTCTTGTCCCGTCTGACAGGACCTTAAAAAGGTTGGTAAGTTGATCCATAATTGTCTCCTTTCAAGAGTCATATTCTCATATGCACTTATGAGTATATGTATATGTTACTCCCTTGTCTCATACTTGTCAATCCTTTTGGGTAAAATTCTTCAAAGAAAAACGCCAATGATTTTCCCATTGACGTTTTTCTCAAAATCTTAATATTTAGATTCAATTTCCCTTATCCTGTTGTAGATTTCCTCATTGATTGGAGTGGGAACACCGTGCTTTTTCCCCAGCTCCAGAACCATTCCGGAAAACAGCTCAACCTCTGATTTTATCCTGTTCAGCCCGTCAAACCTCATTGAAGGCATCCCCTCAGGGTTCAGGGAGTCAATCAGGGATACGTAATAATTGATGTCCTCTTCCGTGATTCTAATGCTCTCCTTTTCTGCTAGCTGGACAACCTCCCTCATGGCAGCGATCATCATTTCTCTTGCCGGTCCGGGTTTCTGGATTGTATCGTAGTTTCCCTCATGGATCATAAGCACCTGGTTTACACCTACATTGAGCATGAACTTGCTCCATAGTCTCTGCATAACATCATCTTCAAGGATATAGGGGAATCCCGTCCTATCAAAAATCTCAAGAACCTCCTTAAGCTTTCTCTTTTTCCCTTCCGTCTCCTGGTCTATTCCTATCCGGACCAAACCCATTTTTGTGTAGTCAAGATTATGTCCGCTTCTGATGGGGTCCATCCCCTCTGCTATGGTGTAAAGCACCTTTTCCTCACCAAAGGCTTCACCTATGATCTTTTCGCTTGTAATACCGTTTAGAAGCGAAATGATTATTGTATCCCCGGATACCCTGTTCCTTACTGTCTGGATTGCCTCCTCAAGGCCTGTTGACTTAACTGCGAATATGAGAAGGTCGGCAGGCTCACCTTCCTCATTTCCAGAAGCCAGATTAAAGTCATACCTCTTTCCGTTGATGAGCCTCTCCACTCCTGAGTACCTCTTGAGCCTCTTTTCATCCATTACAAATTGAACATTTTCCCTTCCTAGCCTATCCATAAGAAGGCTGCCAAATATCAGTCCAAGGGACCCCATTCCCACAATTGAAACCTTTTCTATAGCCAAATTTCTACACTCCTTTCGAGAATCTCAGTAAATATTAAATATGATTATACCACTTTATCTGCATAAATATAATACGCCAACCAAATTTTGGCTGACGCATTAAAGTTAAATGACAAGGGGTTTAAATATCAATATCATAGCTAGAATGATCTTGGATTTCTGGTTTTCATTAGTGCATCAAAGATTATTCCGTGACCCAGTGTTGTTGGATGTGGGTCAATCAATACTGGTGGCATTTGATTGGTCCATGTGAGCTTAAAGGCCACAGCATCAGCTTCCTTGGAAGACGCCTTCTCTACCCTGGCCAGGGTTACCCTGTTCTGGGTTCTCATCATTGCCATGTTCATTGGTCTGACAAGCTCTTCATATCTGTCATAGAGTGCCTTGTTGTCATCCTTTTCGATTGGGTTGTAAAGGGTCATGGCTATAATCTGGGCATCCGGGTTTATATTTTCAATTTCATCCAGAATATCTGGCCAGTCTGATAGGAATTGGGCGGTTCTTGCTTCAAGCATCCAGCCCAGACTTCCCGGTTCAGAGCTTAAGGCTGATTCTGTGAATGCTGCAAGCTTAATATTCCATGACATCTCGCCTTGATAACCAATTGTATATAGAAGAGCCTGCATAAACTCCTCTGATGTATCATAATCTAATGGATCAACATCATACAACTCAGCCACTGCACCAATAACTGGTGTCAGCATGTTATTGCCTCCGATGCTTATGGTAATAACATCGGCCTGCATTACAAGACCTTTAAGCTGAGGACTATCCTGCAATCCCTTCAGCAGCTCCATGCTGTCCAGTCCTTCAACGCCTGCATTATATGCTCCGCCAGCTCCTGGATATGGCCAGTTTCCGTCAAGTCCAAAGCTATCCTCAAGATAGGCTGCATAAAGTTCGAAGTAACTCATTCCAGGGTCTGCACTAAGTCCAACTGCTATTGAATCTCCTATATTCAAGTATTTAAGTCCTTCATCCATATCCGGTCTCGCCGCCGATGCCTGAACTGGCAACCCTATAAGTAATACCAATATCATTATGATAGGTAAAAATTTTCTCTTCATATATTCATCGCCTCCATAATACAAAACAACAAAAAACCGACCTTAGATGGTCGGTTACGCCCCGGTTCCCTTAAGAGCATAGGCGTCCAGCTTACTCTTAAGATCATTGCCCCCTTGTCTTTTAACTATGTATTTTCGTTAGACTTATACCCATCTGATATATGCCGCAAACCAGAGGCAAGGAGAAGATTGAGTGACTGCCCCTTGCCTTGGTCCATTCTTGCTTCCTTGGAACTATTTCTTCCAATCCACACTGACAGGCTTCTGAAGCCTTTCGCTTGTCTTGGGTGCCTTGCTTTCATTGAAGTACACGTATTGTGTCTCAGGGTCAAGGTAGAAAATACCTTCCCCCTTCAGATATAACTCTTCAGCTGTTGGGAACACGCCCCTTATGTTGAAGTAGGTGAGGTTCTTGTTTCCATTATTGAAATACATGTTTTCAAAATCAACATATGATACCCCCTCAGCTCCAGGATATCTGGTAAATCCTCCTTCCTTGAATGGCTCAAGATAGACCCTCATCTTTGTTGAGTCTCCTTTTCTTAGACTTGGAACCTTTACTTCCTTCATTGGAATGAATACATCATAAACTGCCTTATAGCCCTGGACGTAGTTGACGGTGTATCCGTTCAGGCCCTTTTCAAAGTGATTTACATAGGTTGTCCGGTTTTGCCAGGCTGCATCTGAGCTGTAGGCATAATGTGAAGGAAACTCCAGGTATAGTCCAGTAGCTGGATTGACTATGTCATAGTAGCCAAACTCAAAGGTGACATTCGTCTCGATCATTCCAGGAACAGTGGGCTTTTCTGTGGGGTTGCTTATCTCAAGGTCAACATAGGCTGGTCTGTACATATAGTCCGGGTCAAGCTTTAGGAATGGCGCATCTATGGGGTTCTTGTCCGCATAGTTGGCAGCCTGATCAAGCTGCTTGCCCATTTCAACTGTAATGTCCTCAACCAATTGTTCAGTCCAGTCATTCTGTGGAATTCCAGTTTCAGTGAGAACCACCTGGACATAGTAATCCATGCTCATTTCAGCCAGCTGGTCGAAGTTTGGAAGTGTCGGTGGAATTCCCAGCCACATGAGTCCGTAATTGGCCCAGGCCTCCAGAGTGGCCTTAAAGTAGGCCTTGAATGGCTCTCCCAGAGGAAAGATGTTTACTATGGACATTATAAGCTTGTTCTTCAGCCTTGCATATGCATCGCTTACCTGGTTTACGATTGTCTTTATGACACCTGCAAGATCCTTGAAGAAGTTTACCACTCCCGCAAATAGCTGCTGGTACCAGGCTTCGTCCTTATCTTCCGGTTTGGGAATGTGGACCTTTGTATTAAGTGCCAGTACCCTTGGAATCATTTCCTTTTCGTATTCCTCTGGAGTATCTATTCCCTTGTCCTTGTAGTATGCTATATGGGTCATATATGGGTAGAGGATCTCCCCGGTCTGGGAATTCTTGAATTTCGACTGGATCTCATTCCATTTGGGAGCCCTGTATACATAATAGTGCTCCATGTAGTTCTTATCAGGCCATCTTGGCTTTACATACTCCTTGATGCTTATGTCGGGCAGGGAGTATGGAAGCTTGGTCACGTACTTGTATGGATTGTCGCTGTAGTAGGTTACGGGCTTTCCAAACTCGTATTCCATAGTCAATGGAGATGAGTATTTTACCTGGTACTCCCCGGGAATGATTGAAGGTTTAAGCGTTACGCCCCTTACATAGTATTTGATGGCGTCCCCTTCCTTCATTTCATTTACAGGCTTGGCAAACTTGGCTATATCCACCATCACTGTATTTGGATAGTTGCTGTGAACAAAGGGAACAGGAAGGTCATACTCCACCTCATGGATGATATTTGGTGTATTTGGCCACGCTCCTCCTGTGGTTGGGAACTTTTCAGTGGAGAATTGGAGTACTATCCTTTCAACTGACGGGTCGATCCCATTGAAGTGGAACAGCCTGTTGTTCTCTAGTCTAGGTTCAACTCTGAAAATCGGTCTAAACTCAGGATAGTTGGGATACTCTCCACCAACTATCCCCCCTGATGCCACAGGTGTCCACAGCTGAAAGTCAGCGCTGATTTTACCGTCAAAATTGACCTCAGGAATCCTTTCTCCATAGATGACAGCTATGCCCTTTCCAGGGTCTCCTATTGGCTTGCCCAAACTGTCAATGGGGATTGCCCTTACGTAGTAGACGGACCTGTTTGATGTTATGGGCTTGTATCCGGTCTTAAGCTTTAGGGCATCCAGATTTATTGTTGTAGGCTTAATAAGGTCCGTATTGATTGTATCTGTCTTTATGATGTCGGTGTTTATCAAGTTGGTATTTATTAGGCTTGTGTTTACGGTAACCTTAATAATATCGTCTGTTGAGGCCAGCTTAATGCTTGAAAAGTCAATCTGAAACTCTTTTGTCCCTGCCCCCACTTCACCGGAGGCCAGTAGTCCAACAGGACTTTTCCAGTTTGTCTCAAAGCCATTGAACTGAACCTGAGAAACCTGCCAAACTACCTTGGTGGCAGCTGCTGCATCATTCAGGTTAAAGTAGAACCACCTCTTCGATTCCCCTTCCCTGTCCACAAATGCCGTCATGGTGGAATCTGTGTAGACATTCTTCTGCACTTCAGTTGCCATTAAGTTGATGTTGATGGGCTGCAGAATCAAGGATCCGGTGCTTGGCTTGCCAAGTGGCTTTGCTTCGCCGGTGGCAACGTAAAGGTCGATCCTGTCATCATATTGGGGAAAGAATAGATTTCCACCCTCCATGGCTCTGAAGTTCTCCAAGGGATTGGTCAGGTTTAGGATATTGCTGTAGGTTGAGATGATCCCCGAATTGTCCTCAGGCAACAGAATTCCAGGGTTTTGCAGTATCGGTCCCTGGGGCTCCCCATCCTTGAAGCTTACATAGGTCCTTTTCATAAGTACGATTGCCTGTTCCCTGGTTGTGTTCTGGAGGGGTCCAATGAGGTTGCTTCCTATCCCCTTCATTATGCCGTTTCCATATGCGAACCTTACTGAGTCCATTGCCCAGGATGCTATCTGGTTCTGATCGGAAAATGGAAACTCCCCTGTGTAGCTCTCCTGTATCCCAGTTAAGGCAACCTTTAAGGTCCTGTGTATCATTACACAGATCTCCTGTCTTGTTATGTCCTTGTATGGGGCAAATTCTGTTGCGCTCACACCCTTCACAATTCCCAGATGAAATGCCTTTACAATATCCTCATTCTTTGTGTCCTGGAAGGGATTAACTCCTCCCATTGCCTGGTTCCCTGACAGGGCTTCATAGAGCCTGACGGCAAGGATGCAGAACTCCTCTCGTGTGATATTCTTCCTGTAGCTATTCATTACACCAGGATATGTCAGATCAAGGTTGTATGCTTCAATAAGCTCCTCCTCTGCCCAGCCGCTCTGGGTTCCATCAAAGATTGATGATTGCGTTTCCGCCACAAGGCTTGAGGAGCTTCCAAAGAGTATAGCAAAGACCAACAGGAAGCTTACGGCTTTTTTAATCTTATTTTCATCTCACTCATTCCTTTCCTTTTCTGATTGTGCTCTTCTCAGTGGATTTATACCCACAATCGTTCATCGCATTAAAGTTTTAAAGTCATCGGCTTGAAATTTACAAAAAAACTGCAAACACAGTGATGATTGTTTGCAGTCCTTGCTTAATTCTATAGCTTTGGTATCACTTTCTCTATGAAGATTTCAACAAGCCCGGGATCAAACTGGCTTCCGGCATTTTCCCTCAGCTCCTTGACAGCATCCTCAAGGCTCATGGGATTTCTGTAGGGTCTGTGGGATACCATTGACTGGTAGGCATCCGCTATTGCAATTACCCTTGACTCCAATGGAATCTCCTCACCCTCAAGTCCTTCGGGATAGCCCTTTCCATCAAAGCGTTCGTGATGATAACGAATGGCCTTGGCATACTTTTCATGGTGTCCTAGAATTCTGAGTATTTCATAGCCTGCCTGAGAGTGCCTCTTGATGATTATCATCTCTTCATTGGTCAAAGGATCCCTCTTGTTCAATATCTCCTGGGAAACGATAATCTTTCCGATGTCGTGAAGCTCAACAGCCTTCCTGAAATCCTCAGCCTCTTCCTTCGACTTCCCAGTCTCCCTGTACAGGCTGGCTGCCATCTGGCTGGTTTCTTCATTGTGCTGCTTTTCATCCTCAAATTTTTTCCTGTTCTCCTCCAGGAAATCCAGAATGATTTTCTTCTTCACATCCTTGTTGTTCAAGTGTTTGTTTTCATACATATAGGAGTCCGCATACCTTAGATTGTCATCAATTGCTTCCCCTTCACTTGTCTTTGTTGAGAATCCAACAGCAAGTGAAAGCCTGAGTGATTCAACCCTGTGATCATGACCATTCCTTTGGATCCGCTCCTTGATCTCCCTGGCTTCCTCTGCCGAGGTCTTGGGAAGGAGGATTAGGAACTCATCCCCGCCTGTTCTGGCAATGATGTCATCGGCTCTGAAGGTCTCCCTAAGGAGATTTGCAGCCTCCCTGATGATGCGGTCTCCCATTTCATGTCCAAAAATATCATTGGTCAGCTTCAGGTTGTTCATGTCAACTATCATGACTGTGAAGGGAAGATTCCTTACGGTATCCAATCGCTTGATGGCATCCTCTACATATCTTCTGTTGTAGAGTCCGGTCAGTTCGTCATGGAAGCTAAGGTATTCAATCTTTTTCTGCTTCCTGACTGATTCGGTAATATCCCTAAAGACTATAACATATCCCTTGGTCTCTCCACTTTGGAGTCTTACGGTGGCAATGCTGTTATTGAGGATCACTTCCTCCCCGGACTTGGTGATCATAAGACCCCGCCTATGATTCCCGTTTCCGGTCTGTCGAGCCACCATAAGGATATCCTCAGGTTTTCTGGTCTCTGGATGATGCAATAGAAATACATCCTTCAGCAGCTTTCCCTGTGCTTCCTTGAAGGCCCATCCGGTCATTTCCTCAGCTGCCGGGTTGAGTACTGTAATCCTGCCTTCTACATCGGTTGATATGATTCCATCCTCAACTGACAGTAGGGTTGACTGGAATATCTCCTTTTCCAGGAACAGCTCCTGCTCAGCCTTTTTCTGGGCAGTGATGTCAGCCATGCTCCCTAGCATCCTTACGGGCTTTCCGTTCTCGTCCCTAAGGAGCGTTCCCCTGTCCCTGATCCAGATGGTCCTTCCATCAGGAAGGGTCATGCGATGTTCACTGTATAGGTTTTCCTGACCACTTATGGCCCTGGCTATGTTATCTCTTAGCTTCTCCTCATCCTCCGGATGGACCTGAGCCACAAACTGGTCTATTTTGTGATAGTCCGTATCGTAGGGAACTCCCATGATTTCACACCACTTCTTGTTGTGCCTTACTACTCCCTCTTCAAAGTGCCAGTCCCACAAGCCCTCACCAGCTACATCAAGTGTTATGCTCATGGTTTTTTCCCTCTCCTTGAGCTTTAGCTCCATGTGCTTCTTTTCAGTGATGTCATCAAGAACTATTGCAAGATATGCTTCCCTAGGCCGATATACAGACAGGTTCCACCATCTTCCAAGCTCTTCTACATGGTATTCAAATTGCCTTGACTCACCTGTTTCAAGAACCTGGTCTATTTGTCCCGTGTCCACCCTGTTGCTTATGGATACAAGTTGGAAAAGGGATTTGCTTAGAATTTCATCCTTGGGCATTGATGACATGACCTCAAAGGTATTGTTTGCATCCACAATTTCATAGTCCTGAAAATCCTCATATCCCCTGTTGGTTGCTTTTACAAGAAGAAAGCCTTGATTCATTTCATCTATAAGGGTTCTCTTTTCCTTTTCATTTTCCTCGGCAGCATTTTTAAGCCTTTGCTGCTCCCTGATGAACTGCTGGATGTACCTTACACCCAGAAACTGGATTATAAGAAACACAACCGCCAATACAATGATATACCTTAGGTAAATGTTTTTCCTAAACTCTATCAATGGTCCCAGAACCTCATCCTCAGACAAGCTTATGGCTACTGTCTTTCCCATAGAGTCACTGTGGATGTAGGAGGTCACCCTTCCATCCTCTCTGGTAACGGAATCCTCATACTGAGCAATGAGAAACTCAATTTTGTAGCCGTCTGCTTCCATCTCTCTAATAATCGGACTGATATCCGTCAAGACCACATCAAATCCAAGTATATCCTCACCATCCATTATTGGCGACTGGACCACAACAACCCCATGGGAGAAGTGGTTCAGCACAACCTCCGTCTCATCCCAGTTTATATAGTTCTTGATGTTTTTGTCAGGGCCAACCACATGGACAATGCGCCCATCCACTGTGACCCTTCCGGCAGTCCTTGACCTGTCAAAGGCTGCAATGCCCTCCTCATATCTTGGCACTGTGTATTCCCTTAGCTCCTCAAAGTCCATATCTCCATTGAGGTAATTCCTTATGGCGTTTTTTATGTTGGTCCTGCTTGATAGTGACCTGGTACTGTTGCTTATGTTTATCAGCCTTTCGTTCAGTACCTGGTACTTGTTGTATGTTGTCAGCTGAAAGTCCCTTAAAACTCCCTCTTCAAGGCTAGAGGATATGGGTTCGTTTATTCCAATATATATGGACAGGAAGACCACAGCGACTATTATTAAGATTAACATTCTAATTCTCTTATGGATCTGCTTCAAGTCTTCCCCTCCCCTTTTCTAATTGATAATGTAATGATTGCAAATTGTGTATAATTGTCTGATAATAAGTAAAAATACAAATTTTCATACCTTACAATTTTATCATATATTTATCAATTAGTCATTATGAATATTATTTTGTCAATCATCAGGACTGTTGTCTTTGTCCTTAAAGGATGAAGCAGCATATGCGCTTTACCGTAATATTGTATTGAAATTATGTTCACAATCTGTTACTATTAAGTTGAAAAGATTCATATGGACTCCGATTCTGTCTTTCCCACATCATGATTGACGCAAATCGGAAACTCAGAACACTGGGCCAGAAAAGAGATTTTCTGACCTGCCATGCTTGCAAAGGGGTTGTTCACTTACGGTGGATAGCCCCTTTATTGTGTTTTTGATAATTTGAAGGAGGGATTTAAATGAGTACACTGACGGGAAAAATCCTTAGGATCAACTTAAGTGACAGAAGTACGGAAACTGTACAAATCAATGAGGAATGGAAGGATCTCTATGTAGGCGGCGAGGGCTATGCGGCAAGGATTCTTTTCGACCATCTTGAGCCTGGCATGGACCCAATGGATGAAAGGAACATGCTTGTTTTTACCACAGGTCCCTTGACCGGAACTAAGGCACCCTCGGCCGGCAGACTTTGCATCGGCTACAAGTCTCCCCTTACAGGTACCATCGGCATGACAAATGTTGGCGGGCACCTTGCACCAATGATAAAGAGGGCAGGCTATGATGTAATCATAATCACTGGCAGGAGTGAAACCCCGGTATATGTCTACATCAAGGACGAAGGGGTTCATTTCAAGGACGCCGCTGCTCTTTGGGGCAAGAATACTGAGGAAACCGAGGATGCAATCCGCCAGGAGCTTGGGGAGTCCAAGGTGAGGATTGCAGAGATCGGTCCGGCAGGTGAAAGGCTTTCCCTTATATCCTCAATAATGATCGACAAGCACAGGGCGGCTGGCCGTGGAGGTCCTGGAGCCATAATGGGGGGTAAAAACCTTAAGGCCCTGGCAGTATACGGGACCGGAAAGCTTGAGGTGGACAACCCTGACATGATGGACCAATTCTCCAAGAGGGCTCGGGAGGAGCTTGACGCAGAAGCCTTTGTACGGGAGGAGCTCAAGCCCTTTGGCACCCCTTCCTTTACTGATTCCATAAATGCCCTTGGTCTTCTGCCCACCAAGAACTGGCAGCTGACAACCTTTGATTCCGCCATGGACAAGATTGGTCACAAGGCATACCACGATACCCTGAACGTAAAGGCATGGGCCTGCTTTGGATGCCCCATCGCCTGCGGCAGACACACTGAAATCATGGAGGGACAATACAAGGGCGAAACCGGAGGAGGCCCAGAGTACGAGACAGTTGGCGCCTTCGGCTCCAAGTGCTTTGTTGATGATCTTAATGCAATAACAAAGGCCGGCTATATATGCAACCGCATGGGCCTTGATACCATATCCACCGGGCAGACCATAGCCTCTGCAATGGAATGGTTTGAGAAGGGTTTGATTGACCTGGAGACCACAGGTGGAATCGACCTGTCCTTTGGAAATGCCGAGTCAATGGTTAAAATGACAGAGATGATCGCAAACAGGGAAGGCTTTGGGGACGTATTGGCTGAAGGTTCCCTGAGGGCGGCGAGAAAAATAGGTCCAGAGGCTGAGAAGTACGTATTCCAGGTCAAGGGAATGGAGCTTGCATCCTGTGGAGTAAGGGCCAGCAAGGGAGAATCCCTGTCACACCTTATCTCCCCAAGAGGCGCGGACCACCTTAGACCATATGCTTCAGTAATCGATGCCTTTGGGTATCTTGAGCCGGAGCTGGGGATAAATGAAAAGGTATCCCCATTTGAGGATGAGAAGAAGTGGTGGGTCAAGCCCTTTATGGAGCTTTCAATGATGACCAACCTCCTTGGGGTTTGCCTCTTCGCAAGTATAACCCTTGCGGTGAAGGGCAGCACCTGGACAGGGCTCTACAATGCTGCCACAGGGGATGAAAAGACCCTTAAGGAGATGATGGGAGCCTCTGAAAGGGTAATAAACCTTGAGAGATTGTTCAACGCCAGAGAGGGCTTTGGACGCAAGGATGAAAAGCTTCCTGTTAGACTTGCCCAGGAGCCAGCACCTGATGGCCTTGGAAAGGGCCAGGTGGCAAATGCCGAGGTCATGCTGGATGAGTTCTACGAAAGCATGGGCTGGGACAAGGAGACAGGACAGCCCACAGAGGAGACCTTGAAGAGATTGAAGCTGATGTAGCAAAATACTGGGGATGATTTTTATTCTATCATCCCCAGTGTTTTATTTTTTTTCTTAGCTGGTCTTGATATGGAAAGTATCAAAAGACCTGTAAATACCAGACCCATACCAAGACCTGAAAGAACTGACAAGCCTTCCTTAAGGAAAAACACTCCTAAAAGAGCTGCTGTAACAGGCTCAGCCAGATTCAGTGTCGCTGCCTTGTGCAATTTTATCCCTGATAGTCCGTATGAAAAAATTATGTATGCAAATGCACTGGTGACCAAGCCCAGATGAAGGGCTACACCAATTCCTTGTGGAGTCTTAAGCCAATCCAGGCTATAAATCAGCAAAAAAGGTGATAGGATTAATGCTCCTATTGTAAATATTACCCCCGTAACCATCTCAGGGGAATAATCTCCCAGCAGGTTCTTTGTGGCTGCAGTGTATACTGCATAAAAAAAGCCTGATCCCAGTGCCAGAAGTATTCCATTCATATCAATTAACAGGGCTCCCCTGCCCATAACCAATAGGATGCATCCAATTACTGAAACCATTGTTGAAGCTAGCCATTTAAAACCCGGAACTTCCTTGTTTACAATTATTGATATCAGACCAGCGAATATTGGTGCACTTCCAATGGCAACAACCGTTCCCATTGCCACCCCAGTCAATTTAACAGCTACAAAGAAAGTAAGCTGAGCCGAAGCCATGCTTACCGCTCCAATATATGTACTGACTTTTGAAAACATCTCCCGTCCTACAAGTTTCCCTCTCAGGAATGCATACAGCATGATTGCTCCCCCGCCTATGGCCAGTCTCACTGCACCAATTGATAGAGGCGTGGCTTCTTCAGGTGCAAAATGTTGTGCCGTTCCAATTGTTCCCCAAAGAATCGCTCCTAACAATGCCATTAAGCTGTACCTTAACTCTTTATGGTCCAAAAGATATCCACCCCTCATTTATGCAGAAGGACGAATATCAATGTTTGCAAACAAAAGACTCGTCCCGGCTTTTTTTGTATTCTCTTTAATACACTAATTTAAGCATAATATTAAAGCTCTGTCAATTATGTTCAGAGAAACATCTGGCAGTAACCATGAATGTAAAAGACATACCATTATCCT
>Ga0334895_1003225_pt1 | contig 12827 bp, 14 predicted proteins | sample GraSluR3_MG_7_FD_207229 | JGI IMG/M metagenome (GOLD analysis project Ga0334895, IMG submission 207229) | Sludge microbial communities from methane-producing bioreactor in Wageningen University, Netherlands - Granular Sludge_31_05-R3 | ecosystem: Engineered > Bioreactor > Anaerobic >... | reverse complement strand
AGATATTGTAATAAGCAGCAATTCCAATCATAGCAGCGTTATCACTGCGGAATTTTTTTTCCGGTATAAAATAATTTTTATTTAATTTTCTGACAATATTTCCGATTTCTCGAGTGATATATTTATTGTTACTAACCCCACCGCCGATAAAAACTGACTTTACTTCTGGGTATTTTTCAATAGCTTTTATTAACTTATGCGATAGTGATCTGGATATAGCGTTTATAAATTCTCGCGCAAAATTATAAGACCAAGCAGTGTCTTTTTTATGTTTTTGACGCAATTCTTGAATTTTGTATAAACAAGCAGTTTTAAGGCCAGAAAAACTAAAATTAAAGTCACCAGAGCGCATCATTGGAATGGGTAGTCCAAAAGTTCCAGCTAGTTCTGATACTGGTTTTTTACCACCTTTTTCTTTCCAAGCTTTTTGAGGATTATTCCAATTATTTTTAGCTTTATCAGCTAAACTACTTATAATCGGTCCGCCTGGGTAGCCTAAATTTAGCATTCGAGCTACTTTATCAAAAGCTTCTCCAGCGGCATCGTCTAGCGTTTCACCTAGTATTTTATAGTCTCCAATTTGTTTAACATAAACTATTTCACTATGATTTCCTGAGATTAAAAGTCCTAGAGCTGGAAATAATTTTTCTTCTTCATTTATTTTTATTTTTCCTTGGCTATTTTTGTTTAAAAGCAGGGAAGAGAGTAAATGTCCTTCCATGTGATTTATGGGGACAAGTGGTTTTTTATTTCTGCTTGCTAAAATTTTAACAAAATCAACGCCAACTTCTAAGGCAATAGCAAGCCCTGGTCCATAAGTAACAGCAAAAAAGTCAATTTCTTCTTCTTTTATTTTAGCTCTTTTTAAAGCTTCTAAGTATACCTTGTCTATGTTTTCTCTGTGGGCTCTTCGGGCAATATCAGGTACAACTCCGCCCCATTTTTGATGAAGCTCTACTTGTGAAGAGACTACGCTGGATAAAACAATTCTGTTTTTTAAAACAGCCACCGAGGTGTCATCACAACTAGTATCAATTGCTAAAATAATTATTTCTTTTTTGTTTGTTTTTTTATTCATAGGTTTCTATTTCTCGTGAGTCTTCGTCTAAATATTTAAAGGAAATATTTATAATTTTTCCATTGGCATTTTTAATTTTCTTTTTTAAATCCGTAAAAAATTTGTCAGCCCATTCAATGGAAATAATATTATCTGCTTTCAAATAATTGTCTATACCAATAGTCTCTAAGTCTTTGATATTTTCTAAGCGCCAAGTGTCAATGTGAACAAATTTTCCTTTTCTTTGTCCTAGTTTGTAATCATATTCATTTAAAATAGTGAAACTAGGGGACTTAACCATTTCTTTAATTTTCAGTTTTTGGGCCAGTCCTTTGGAAAATTGGGTTTTGCCAGCTCCAAGTTCACCCATTAGGAAAAAAACTAAAGGCCTCTCTAGTGGCTCATCAATAAATTTCAACATATTCATAGAACCAAAATTGAGCATCTCTTGAGCGCTAGTGGTTTTGGCTTTGAGCACTGCTTTTTTATGAGAGATTTGTTTGGAAAAATCAATTTGTCCTTGGCGCATAACATTGAGATTGTTCATGGTAGTGTCAACTACAGTTGAAGTTTCTTTTTGTTCTAGTTCTCCGGCATCAATTATTAAATCAATCAAATCTTGGCTTTTCTGGGGGGCGGTTTTTAGTAAATTTTTTATACTATATGGCTTGGGTAAATATGAAGGATTGGCTGAAGTAGCAGTAAATGGTTTGCCAAATTCTTTGATAATATCTAAAATTAATTGATGATCAGGAATTCTAATACCCAGTGTGCCGTACTCAGACTCAACTTCTTTTACTACCTTGCCTAAACTTTTGGAGACCACGGTTATTGGTCCGGGGAGGTAATTATCATATAAATTTTGGGCAATTTCGTTAATTTCAACATATTTTTGAGCCATTTTCGCGTCAGATACTGCAATAGACAAGGGTTTTCCTTCACGTCTTTTTTTATATTTATATAATTTGGCTATAGCTTTTTTATTGGTAGCATCAGCTCCTAGTCCGTAGCAAGTTTCGGTTGGGAAAACAAAAATACCACCGCTTTTTAAAATATCAACGGTTTTTTTAATAATTTCAGAGTAATTTTTCTTGTTGTATTTAACTATTTCCATTGTTTTTATTATAGCAAGAATAAAAATAAAGGCAATTTACAAAGGTGATTTAATGCTTTTTATTTTTGGGTTGCTTACTTGAGTATAAATTTGAGTAGTACGGATATTTTGATGCCCAAGAAGATTTTGAATATATCTAATATCAACACCATTTTCTAGAAGGTGGGTGGCGAAGCTATGACGTAGTGAATGAAAGCTAGCGTCTTTTTTTATTTTTGATTTTTTTAGGGCACTGGCAAATATTTTTTGAGCAGTTCTGGTAGTTAATTTTTTACCTTGTTCACTAGTAAAAAGATAATCATTTTTTGATTTTTTGTTTATAATTTCTTGTAAATCAGGAGTTATTTTTTCGGGGAGCAAACTTATTCTGTCTTTTTGTCCTTTAGCATTTTTTATGTGTATAGTTAGCTCTGAAATATTTATATCTTGAACTTTGAGATTGATTAACTCTCCAACTCTTAACCCAGCGCCATAAGAGATAGAAAGCATTAATTTGTGCTTTGGATTGGAAATAGAATTTAGAATTAAATCTATTTCATTTTTAGAGAAAACAATTGGCAGTTTTTTAGCTTTTTTAGGTGTTTTTATTTCTATTTTTTTATTTATTTTAGCTATATTATGATAATAAAATTTTATAGCCCCGATATAAATACTTTGGCTTTGGGGTGATATTTTTTCTTGGTAAATTAGTAGAAAATTTTTAGTGATATCTTCATTAAAAACATGAAAATTGCTTTTTTTGAACAAAAAATACTCCTTTAGAGCGAAAAGATATATTTTTATAGTCCTAGGGCTGTAGTTTCTGATCTTTAATTCTCTTTCAACCAAGTTTAATTGAATTTGCATATTTTTGGGGATTAATTTATAATATTAATATAATTAATGTTTGTATATTATAGCATATATTCGTAAAATATACAATATTAGGTATAAAAAGCGAACATAGTTCGCATAATAACGAGTTATCTGAAATATTCCTTTTCTTTTCTGGGCTAACGCCCAATTGTTTAAAAAATTTTAATAATGAAAAAAAACTCTCAAAAAATTATTATATTAACTTTTATTTTTTCTATAATCATTTGGATTATTATTATTTTTATAGATTATAATATAGTTTTTTCTGACTTTAAAAAACCAATTTTTACAATAGCGACAGAGACCCAAGATGATGGTGGCTCTGGTACATATAAGGGCTTGGGTTATTCTTTTAAAATAAATGGAAATTTTATGCCGGATGATGAATTTCCAGGCATAACCCATGTAAAATTTTATTTATTTGGAAATAAAATCAAAGAATCCCTTAGGGATTAGCTCATTAATTTTTTAAAACAAGTTTTCTTATTAGAAAACAAAAGAAAAAAAATACATCAGCTAACAGCGTATATCTGATTACGGCTTTTTACAAAAACCTCCACCCAAATTCAAAAAATAATTATTAACTTTAATAAGGTATTTTTAGAACTTCAGATATCGAGGAAACGTTATGTGAAATAAAATTCTTTTTCTTTTTTAAATTTGCTTTTTATAATAAAGAAAAATAAGTTTTTTTATTTATTTATATAGGGGTATAAGGTGTTTTTTCTGCCCACAAAGGGGCAGTAAAAAACGATTTATTTATAAATTCTCAATAACCTCATTTCTTGGTATAATACAAGTATTAAAAATAACATTATTTTCATATGCCTAATGAGAAAAAAACTGAAAATTTATCTCGAAAACTTCTTGCAAGAGTGGGTATTTTTGATAATGATAATTTCATTGTTGAGGAACAAAAAAGCGACAACCCAATCATTCAAAAATTATTAAAAAATGCAAGCAAGTCAGGTACGGGACTTGGTAAGCCTGAATTTATTATTCGCAAAAAGGATGACAATGATTTTTTGATAGTTATAGAATGTAAGGCTAAAACAAAATATCACGAATCAAAAAATAGAGATTTATACAAAGATTATGCAGTTGATGGCGCTCTTTTGTATGGGAGCTATTTATCAAAAGAATTTAATGTTATAGCTATTGGAATTAGTGGTGAAAATGAGGTAGATATTAAAATTAGCACTTTTTTATTTATAAAAAAATCCCCCAAATATACAGACCTATTAGACGAAAATAATAAAAAAATTCAAACGATACTAACATGGGAGCGCTATATTGATCGTGCAAAATTTGACCCTATATTGGCTAAATCGAGACATTCAGATTTGATGAGATTTTCTCGTGAGCTACACGATTACATGCGCGATTACGCAAAAGTTACGGAGGCTCAAAAACCATTGTTGGTCAGCGGTATTTTGCTTGCGCTAATGGATAAGGGATATGAGGTTGCATACAAAAAATATGAGGGCGAGGAATTGGCAGCAGAAACATTCAATTCAATAAAAAAAATTATCGAGAAGGCAGAGCTGGGCGATACGCACGAAACAAAAAAAAGAGCAGTTATTAATGCTTTTAGTTTTATTGAACATCATCCTGAATTACAAAAAATTGATGCAAAAAAAAATGAATCTCCACTCTTACATATTATTCAAGATTTGCATGTTCATGTAAAACCTTTTACAAAGGACCATTACGATTTTGATATCATTGGTAATTTTTATGGTGAATTTATTAGGTACACTGGTGGTGATGGCAAGGGACTTGGTATAGTTCTTACGCCAAAACACATAACCGACCTATTTGCTGAATTAGCGAAGCTTGATAAAAATTCTGTTGTTCTTGATATATGCGCAGGGACAGGCGGATTTCTTATTTCTGCGATGAAAAAGATGACGGATAGAGTTTCTGCTGAAGAAAAAAGAAGAATTTTATCAAACTCATTAATTGGAATAGAGCAAGAACCACAAATGTTTGCCCTTGCGGTATCAAATATGATTTTACGTGGTGATGGAAAAACAAATCTTTATCAAGGGTCATGTTTTGATAACGACCTATTCAAAAGCATACAAGGAAAAGCAAATGCTGGTTTTATGAATCCGCCATATTCACAAAAGGGAGATAATTTACACGAATGGGATTTTATAATAAGAATGCTTGATGGATTAAATAAAAATGCAACAGGCATAGCCATTGTCCCAATGTCAGTCGCTATTGATACTAAACACCCACTTCGAGAAAAGCTTTTAAGTGAACATAGACTGGAGGCTGTAATGAGTATGCCTGATGATTTGTTTTATCCCGTCGGCACAGTTACTTGTATTATGGTTTTTACAGCGCACACGCCACATGACAGCGATAAACATCATGAAAGTTGGTTTGGATATTGGAAAAATGATGGATTTAGAAAAGACAAGAAAGAGGGCAGAATTGCCACAAACAAATGGCTGGAAATAAAAGAGAATTGGATTGCTGCTTTTTCAAGTAAAAAGGAAATTGCAGGCTTTGGAATACGTAAAAAGGTTACTGCAGATGATGAATGGTGTGCTGAGGCATATCTTGAAACGGATTTTTCAAATCTTAATGAATTAGAGTTTATACAAAATACCATAAAAGTAGCTTCATTTTTATTTAAAAATGGAAAAAGCGAAATGGTAGAATTTTTGTTGAAAAATAAAAATTCTAATAAGGCAATACAATCATTAAATACTGGTGATTGGAAATCATTTAGTTTGGGAGATTTGTTTAATTTTGAAAAAGGAGAAAGGTTGACGAAGCTCGATAGAATAGAAGGAAATATGCCGCTCGTGACAGCTGGTGAAAATAATAATGGCATAGCCGAATATATATCCTTTGAAGAATTTAAAGACAAAAAAAAGATATTTGAAAATAAAATAACTGTAGATATGTTTTTTAATGTTTTTTATCACGATTATAAATATTTTAGTGATGACAACATACACACTCTCTTGCCGATAGGTTTTGATCTTGATAAATATAGTTCATTGTTTTTAGTAACCGTGTTGAGTAAGCTAAAATACAAATACGCATATGGTAGACAGGTAAGGCTTATGAGATTACCTTTTGAAAAAATTAAATTACCAGTTGATAAAAATGGAAAACCCGATTGGAAATTTATGGAAAATTATATAAAGTCATTATCATTTGCCTCGACTTTTTAATTGCAAAACAAGCAAGGAGTTTTTGATTTTGAGCATTCACCCCTTACCCCTCTGCCCAAAATCAAAAACAAAAAACTTATTTATCATTTAGAATAAAAGCAAATTTAAAAAAGAAAAAGAATTTTACATCACATAACAAGGCATATCCGGTTCAAAAATTTTGCACCTTATAATAAATTAAGGAAAGCAAAATTTTCTCTCCCAAATTTTTCCTCCGCTACGCTTTAGAAAAACTTCGGATATGCCTAACGTTGAGCAAAATGTTGCTCGCTTCGCGAGCTCAAAATTTTACTCAATGCGTGCGCTTACCAGCGCTGTTGGGCAAAGTGTTTCTTCGCTTCGCTTCGCAACACTTCGCAAAACCGACGTCTATTCAAAATTTCATTTATTTTTTTAAATTATGTTAAAATTAGGGCAAATTTGCTCTTTTATTTTTGCTTAAAATATGCTATAATATAGTATATAAATGCAAAAAATATGCCAAAAAATAAGACTATAAATGTAAAAGGAACCAAAATCACAATTATAAAACAAGATGATTCTGTCTATGATTATATTTCCTTAACTGATATGGTTAAGGCTAAAGATGGTGATTTTTTTATTTCCGACTGGTTGAGAAATAGAAATACGGTTGAATTTTTGGGTATTTGGGAAAGAATTTATAATCCAAATTTTAATTATGGCGAATTTGCCATAATTAAAAGTAAAGCGGGTTTAAATAATTATAAAATAAGCGTAAAAGAATGGACCAGGAAAACAAAAGCTATAGGATTAAAGGCTATAACAGGAAGATACGGTGGAACCTATGCGCATAGAGATATTGCTTTTGAGTTTGGAATGTGGATTAGCGCGGAATTCAAAATTTATCTCATTAAAGAATTTCAACGTCTTAAAGAAAATGAAGAGAAAAGCCTAAAGCTAGGATGGGATATTCAAAGAACACTTGCAAAGATTAATTATAAAATTCATACTGATGCCATCAAAAATAATTTAATTCCGCATGAGTTAACAAAAAGTCAAATTAATATGAAGTATGCCAATGAGGCAGATTTGCTTAATGTAGCATTATTTGGAATAACCGCAAAAATATGGCGTGATCAAAATCCAAAACTGAAAGGAAATATTAGAGATTACGCTTCAATTGAACAGTTGGTAGTTTTGTCCAATTTAGAAAGCATAAATGCTTTATTAATCAATGATGGTCTTTCTCAGCAAGAGAGAATTTTAAAATTAAATAATACGGCAATAAGTCAGATGAGGTCACTTTTACTAAATAATAATATCGAAAAACTGGAATCACTAGGGTAGTTTATTTATTTTAAATCGCCATCTCAAAACCATGTTTTGATCTAGCGACTTCAGATCAAGCGCACGCATTATACGTAATTCAAAAAATATTTTCTAAGAGCGTTTTCGCTCTTTTATTTTACCCAAAAATATGCTATAATATGCTTATGAATCAAGAAAAAATAACAAAAATAGCAATATTTCAAAGAAAAGAAATAAGAAAAATTATTCATAATAATGAATGGTGGTTTTCGATTATTGATATAATAGAAGTTCTAACCAAAACTGAAAGATCAAGAAAATATTGGAGTGATCTGAAGAAAAAACTTGTTTTAGATGGTTATTATCAGTTGTCCGAAAAAATCGGACAACTGAAATTAGAATCTTCCGATGGCAAAAAATATCTTACTGACCGTGCTAACACTGAGACTATTTTTCGTAAAAGCAAATAAGCCAGAAATACTTTTCTATGGACAACTACGAAATTATAAGACATGTAATACATTATTCTCTTCATTTTTTATTTCCATTTATATTCGCCTATTTATTTTTTAAAGAAAAATGGAAAATTGCGGGACTAATAATGGTCGCTACCATTTTAATAGATTTAGACCATCTCTTAGCTATTCCAACTCTTGACCCCAGTCGTTGTAGTATTGGTTTTCATCCTTTACATACTGTTTGGGCTTTGATTATTTATTTTTTAATGCTATTTATTCCATCTTGGAAGTGGCGCGCAGTTGCTGTTGGATGCATTCTACATTTGGGGACAGATACTCTTGATTGTATTTTGGGTGGGATGTGGTAATAAATATAGTTAAAACATAATAATCACACATGTTTTCTAGCTAAAAAGATTGATTATTTGGAAAATAATTAATTAATTTTTAAAATTATGAACACAAAACTAACAACAAAGAATTTTTTGATAACTATTTTGTCAATTATTCTTGTTTTGCTTGTTATTTTTTTTATTGTTATGTCCAAGATAAAAGAAAATAGAGAAAGGGATAATCAGTTTAATGTAAGTAATTTTGAAGAATGTGTGGCAGCTGGAAATCCGGTTATGGAAAGTTATCCACGTCAATGTCGACATGGTGAAGAATCTTTTTCCGAAGATATTGGTCAAATTGTTGGCGGAGATAAAGATGAGCATGGTTGTATTGGATCGGCTGGATATTCTTGGTGTGAACCTAAAAATGAGTGTCTTCGAGTATGGGAGGAAAAATGCTATGCTAATATTGAAGAAGAAATTCAATATTTTCTGGCGAACAAATATAGTAAATCAACCGAAGAAGTGATTGTTAATATCACAAAACAAATTGAAAGCCATGTTGCTGGAAGTGTTAAGTTTGGTCCAGAGGTTTCGGCAGGTGGTTTGTTTTTAGCTGTACAATTTGGAAATATGTGGGAGGTGGTATATGACGGAAATGGAAGTATTGATTGTGAAAAAATGAGAATTGAATACAATTTTCCAGATGAAATATTAAAACCTAATTTTTGTGATTAATTTATTTAAATAAATAATATGTTCATCAAATTATACGCAATTGCATTACCAGTTTTTTTTGTCATAGATATGATTTGGCTTGGTTTGGTAGCTAAAGACTTTTATCGTCTACAAATTGGTTCACTTATGAAGAGTAATGTGAACTGGACTGCAGCGATTATTTTTTATTTAATTTTTATTACTGGTCTTGTGGTTTTTGTTATTTCTCCTGCTGTAGAAAAAAATTCATGGATACAGGCGCTTTTATTTGGTGCATTGTTTGGTTTTGTTTGTTATGCTACTTATGATTTAACAAACTTGGCCGTTACTAAAGATTGGCCACTTTTAGTTACTATTGTTGATCTTATATGGGGAGCAGTGCTTGCCGCCTCAGTATCTATAATAACTTATTTTATTGCTAATAAAATTGGATTATGAATTATTTTATAACTCTTGGTTTGTTATTATTTGTTTACATGAGTTTGTGGTTTGTGGTTTCTTTAATCAAGAAAAGAAATGATGTAGCTGATATTGGATGGGGGTTAGGTTTTGTGCTTATGGCTTGGTTTTCTTTTTTTCTGTCCGATAATATTGATTTCAGGGGTTTATTGGTTTGTATTTTGGTAAGTATTTGGGGTTTTCGTTTGGCATGGCACATATACTCACGCAATAAGAGTAAAACTGAAGATTATCGCTATTTGGCCTGGCGTCAAGAATGGGGTAAATGGTTTTATGTTCGTTCATATTTTCAAGTTTATATTTTGCAGGGCATATTTTTATTTATTATTGTTATGCCAGTTCTTCTTATTAATAAAAACATAGAAATTGCGTTTGGTTTTTTTGATTTTTTGGGTGTTATTTTTTGGCTTGTTGGTTTTTTCTTCGAAGTTGTTGGAGATTTGCAGCTAGCTCGATTTATTAAAGATCCTGCAAATAAAGGAAGACTAATGAAAAGTGGACTTTGGGCTTATACAAGACATCCAAATTATTTTGGTGAAGTTACGCAGTGGTGGGGAATCTGGTTTATCGCACTCAATGTACCAAATGGTTGGTTAGGAATTATTGGGCCGCTTACTATCACTTTTTTAATTCTAAAAGTGTCCGGAATCCCAATGTTGGAAAAGAAAATGTCTGAAAATCCTGATTTTAGAGAATATAAACGTAAGGTTAGTATGTTTATTCCAATGCTTCCAAGAAAATAGAGGTATATAGTATTAAAATTTATTTGTAATATTTTTTATCTGTTTATGTTGTTATTTGAGGTTGTATTAATATTTGGTCTTATATTATTAAATGCTTATTTTGCTTTATCTGAAATAGCTCTTTTAAGCGTCAAAAAAAGCCGTCTTAAATATTTAAGTCAGAAAGGAAACGAGAAGGCTCAAAAGGCCCTTGCCTTAGTTCGTCAATCCCCAGAAATGCTCTCCACTATTCAAGTGGCTATTACCACAATTGGTATTTTTGCTGGAGCTTTTGGTGGTGCTACAATATCAGAATATCTTGAAAATTATTTTTCCAAAATTTCATTTCTAGCTGTTTATGGTGAACCACTTAGTGTAATATTGGTTGTTATAATCATTACATATTTTTCGCTTGTTATTGGTGAATTAGTTCCAAAACAAATAGCTTTATCAAATTCAGAAAAATTATCTTTGAGAGTCGCTGGCACAATAACAATTCTCATGAAAATTTCTAGGCCTTTAGTTAAATTATTAAGTTTTTCTACTAAAAGACTACTTAGACTGCTAAGTATTAAAATGGCTCCAGAAAATGTTATCTCTGAAGAAGAAATAAAGCTTTTAATGGCTGAAGGTATTGAGAGCGGCGCTTTTGAAAAGTCGGAGTTGAAAATGGTTGAAAATATATTTTATTTAGGAAATCGTCCTATAAAAGATTTTATAACACCTAATGAAGAAATTACTTGGGTAGATATTAATGATTCTATTTCAAAAATTAAAAATAAAATTAAAACAAGTGATGCAACCATTTTTCCTGTCAAAAATGGAAACTTAAATAATCCTGTCGGAGCGGTAGAAACTAATGATATATTAAATCATTTGTTAACTTATAGAGATAGAGATGTTTATTTAAAAAATTTAATACAACCAATAATGTATATAGAGGCTAACCTACCTTCTTTGGTGGCTATTGATCGTCTTAAAAAATCATCTATTAAGATTGCATTTGTTTTTGACAATGTAAATAGTAAAATTTTAGGAATATTAAGTTTTCATGATATATTAGAAGCTATTGTTGGTGATTTTCAGATCAAGCATCAATAATTTAATTTGTATTTATTGTTAAAAAATATAAAATATGAAAAAAGTTTTAGTTTTGTTATCTATATTTTTAATTATCGGTTTTTTTTATTTTTGGGAAAATAAAGATAAAGAAGAAATAGAAAAAGTTTCTATAGTTCCTGATATTCACAAGGGGATAGCCGGTGTGAATCAACTAAAGGAAATTAGAGATGAAAATTCAGCTTCCGGACCACTTTTTTATACTACCGATGGTGAACCAATTAATATATCAAAAACTACCGAAATTTTTAATTACAATTTAGATTATTTTAAATCCGCCAGCTTATCTTGTGGGCGGATTTATAATTCTGTTCATTTTGAAAATTTAATTAGTAAGTTTGAAGGTTCAAATAAAATAGTTTATAATTTTACCTACAATGAAGAAGAGTCGTCTAATTATAAAGTTGTAGTGATGCCAAACAAAATGAAATATACTGATTTAGAAGATTTTCAGATGGATTTTGGTTTTTGTGGTGGCGATTTGGATATTTATCCTAAAAAGCTTAATAATAATTGGTTGCTACTGGTTAGTTCTTGTAAAAATAGTGATTGTGAAAGAGTAAAAAATATAATTGAACCAAATTTAGATTTTAATTATTAATCTTATTAATATGAATGATTGTGTTTTTTGTAAAATAGTTAAAGGAGAGGTTCCTAGTACTGGTGTTTATGAGGATGAAGTAGTTAAAGTTTTTTTAAATATTAACCCGGCTTCAAGGGGTCATCTATTGGTTATACCTAAAGAACATTTTGAAAATGTTTTAGATTGTCCAGATGATATTTTGTCTCATGTTATTAAAATTTCTAAAAAAATTGCTAAACTAGCTAAAGAAAAGTTGGGAGCTGATGCTATAAATATTGCCAATAATTCAGGAAAAGAAGCGGGGCAAGAGGTTTTTCATCTTCATTTTCATGTTGTTCCTAGATATAAGGATGATGGTCTGAAGCTTGATTTTATTGGTAAAAAAGAACTTAAGGATGATTTGGAAGAGATAAAAAGAATTATTATTTCTTAATTGTTTTTTTGCTTATTTTGATTTTATTATGGATGATTACGAAATTATAAGACATATAATACATTATTCTTTTCATTTTTTGCTTCCTTTTATATTTGCTTATTTATTTTTTAAAGAAAAATGGAAAATAGCTGGGCTAATAATGGTCTCGACTATTTTAATAGATTTAGATCATCTTTTAGCTAGTCCAATTTTTGACCCCAATCGTTGTAGTGTCGGATTTCATCCTTTACATAGTATTTGGTCTTTGATCGTTTACTTTTTGATACTTTTTATTCCATCTTGGAGGTGGCGATTTTTTGCTTTTGGGTGTATTTGGCATTTATTAACTGACAAGATTGATTGCGTTTTGGCAGTAATTTTATAATTAAAATATATATAATATAAAAATATGAAAAATAAATTACAAATATTATACATTCATGGAGGCGAGACTTTTAAAAGTAGAAAAGATTATTTAAATTTTCTAAAAAAATATAGAAGTTTCTCTAGAAGAAAAGAAAAAATGGTCG
>Ga0334895_1003224_pt1 | contig 12828 bp, 7 predicted proteins | sample GraSluR3_MG_7_FD_207229 | JGI IMG/M metagenome (GOLD analysis project Ga0334895, IMG submission 207229) | Sludge microbial communities from methane-producing bioreactor in Wageningen University, Netherlands - Granular Sludge_31_05-R3 | ecosystem: Engineered > Bioreactor > Anaerobic > Unclassified... | reverse complement strand
TTATCAGTCCGGCAAGTGCCCTTGCCCTTACATGATCGTCTCCTTTCCTGTAGAACTTAAGAAGTATTTCTGCCTTTGCAGTCTGAAAAAACCTCAGAGCGCTTAAGGTGACTGCGCTCATAAAGAGAGAGGTTTCGTGCCATCTGAACTTGCCACTTTTTGCAATGATATCAACCAGGCTAAGTTCAGCATCTCCGTAGAAGTCTGATATCCACAGATGATTAAAGATATTTCTAATGAGTTGTTTGTGCTGCCTGGCTGGTTCTGATCCGTGGTCGGTAGTTACTTCTCCTGTCATTCTGAGCCACTCATCCAGCTCGTTTTTAAACAGCAGGTCGTCAACAGATTGTATTGTACCGGTTCCGGTCAGGAGCTGTTTTTTTTCACTTTGCTGTTTCACCCAGTAGGTATGCCATCCTGAATAATGTGACAATATGTCTTGTTTCACCATGTCTGCCATATGGAGTATGGACTGAAGCAATTTACGGTAGACATTCTCTCTTTCAGGGTCATTGATGCCTTCAATAGTATATTTGAGCATATTCCTGTAAGTGAGCGTAAGTGCCTCGAAATCATCAGTAAACTTCCCCGGGGAGCCTTTTTCCATCAGATCTTTTAATATGTCGAGGCTCTGTTTCACCCTCCTTTCTGCTATGAGGGAGACAATTTTCCTGTGCTGCTCTATAATCTGCTTCATCTCTTAATCACTATCAAATATAGAGATAAAGCAACAATCCTGCCGCAATTAATTTTGAGGCAGTTATGTCAGACTGTTTTTTATGACAAATGATTTTACAACCTTTGGGAAGTATTATGAAGGGCACAGACCATAATCGCCGCAGGTGGCTTCCGGCAAGCCGCAAAGAGCTGGCTCTCATGGGAGAGGAAGAGGCTGATGTTATTTTGTTTACCGGCGACGCATATGTTGATCATCCTTCTTTCGGGGCTGCTGTCATAGGCAGGGTTATGGAAGATGCAGGTGCTGTTGTTGCAATAGTACCCCAGCCAAACTGGAGGGATGATCTGAGGGACTTTCGCAAGATGGGCAGGCCTCGTCTGTTTTTTGCTGTTACGGCAGGCAATATGGATTCGATGGTAAATCATTACACTGCTGCCCGCCGACTGCGCTCCGATGATGCCTACACTCCGGGAGGTAAGTCCGGGTTCCGGCCTGATTACCCTACAATAGTATATACTTCGATACTTAAAAGGTTGTATCCTGATGTTCCGGTAGTGATCGGTGGTATTGAAGCTTCGATGAGACGTCTTAGTCATTACGATTACTGGAAAGATTGTGTGGAGCCGTCTGTTCTTATTTCCAGTGGTGCCGATATGCTTGTGTATGGCATGGCTGAAGGTGCTGTCAGGGAAATTATCAGGCTTATGAAGAAGGGGGTTCCTTTCGCCTCACTCAAGACGGTCCCGCAGACGGGCATTGTGATTGATAAAGGTGAAGCAGTGCCTGTCAGCAGAATTTGGAGTGACCTTCACCTCGATAGTCATGAAGAGGTTGTCGCAGATAAGAAAAAGTTTGCCAGGAGTTTCGTGCTTTTTGAGACAGAGACCAATAAGATTGAGCAGTCGAGAATATTGCAGGCGACGGGAGACAGGGTTGTGGTTGTTAATCCTCCTTTTCCACCTGCAGAGAGTCTTGATCTGGACAATATTTACGAGTTACCGTTTACCTGTCTGCCACATCCGCGATACAGGGGCAAGGGAGCCATTCCCGCATGGGAGATGATAAGGAATTCGGTAACCATTCACCGTGGTTGTTTCGGAGGTTGCAGTTTCTGTGCCATAGCAGCGCACCAGGGAAAGCATGTCACGAGCCGTTCAATGGAGTCGGTTCTTCATGAGATTGACAGGCTAACGGAAACGGAGGATTTCAATGGAGTAATCACCGATCTGGGAGGGCCATCGGCAAATATGTATGGTATGAAGCCGTCTGATAAGGGCAAATGCCTTCGATGCACCCGCTCTTCATGCATATGGCCCTCTGTATGCAAGAATCTTGAGACATCTCATCGCCGGCTTAATGAGCTCTATGAGCAGGCATCGAATAGGGCAGGGGTGAAGAGGATATTTATTGGCAGCGGCATCAGGTATGACTTGTTGCTTGGCGGGTTCAACAGGAATGCCGGCAGGGATGAGGAGGAGTATCTTAGAAACCTCCTTGAGAGGCATATATCGGGGTGGTTTAAGGTGGCGCCCGAGCACACAGACGATGAGGTGCTTAAGTTGATGAGGAAACCGGCCTTTGAGCTGTTCAGACAGCTTAAAAAGAGATATGACGCAATTACGCGTAAGACAGACAGGAAAGGAGTGATAGTCCCTTATCTGATATCTTCACATCCGGGTTGTACGGAGAGAAAGATGGAAGAGATGGCAGAAGAGTTGAATGACCTGGGCATTAAGCCTGAGCAGGTTCAGGAGTTTACTCCGACGCCAATGACCTTGTCGACGACGATATGGTACACCGGATTCAATCCCTATACAGGAAAAAAGGTTTACATACCGCGTGACGTAAAGGAGAGAAAACGGCAAAAGGATGTTTTGTTCCGCAGGAAGTCAGTCGCGGGAGCAAAAAAAAACCGGGGCGGGCGCCCCGGCAGTTGACCTGGAGTAACCAGCTCCGGTCTCGTGTTAACCTAAAAACCAAACCATAAAAAGGCCAGGTGGCCCTAGCCTTCATATTCCTTTAATATGTTTTTGACATCGTCAGGAGCAATCCTTCCATATGTCTTGTCACCTACAAGCACCACCGGAGCCAATCCGCACGCCCCTACACAGCGCAGGCTTGAGAGGCTGAACTTACCGTCAGTGGTCGTCTGTCCGACCTCAATTCCGAGTTCCTTTTTGAATTCGTCGAGTACTTTTTCTGCGCCCCTTACGTAGCAGGCAGTACCCATACATATGCTGATCGGATGTTTTCCCTTGGGAGTCATGGTGAAAAAAGAATAAAATGTCACCACACCATAGATTTTGGCAACCGGCACATTGAGATTATCAGAGACAACCTCCTGGATTTCGGCAGGCAGATAGCCGAAATGTTCCTGGCATTTATGAAGCACGTTTATTAACTCCTGAGGGTCGTTATTGAAAGATGCGCATATCTCTTTTATTTTATCCACATCTTCATTTCTGAGTTCTATTTTTATACTTGACATGATCTTGATAGTTTGTGAGTTTAACCATTTGGATTAGTTACTGCTTAACGATTATCTTCTTCTTTTTGTCGAAGTATTTCGTATGCAGAAGGTGGTGAGCCTTTTCGCTGTTTGGTTCACCCAGAAACTCATCGTAAAGCTTGATGATAAACGGATTCTCGTGAGATTTCCGCAGTGGCTTTTTCCTGTCTTCCTCATAGATGGCTGCAGCTCTTGCCTTGAGTATGGAAGCGTCGCCATGATGGAGGGGCTGACCGCCGCCACCGATGCATCCTCCGGGACATGCCATTACTTCTATGGCGTGGAACTGTGATTTGCCGGTTCTGACATCATCGAGCAGTTTCCGCGCATTACCCAGTCCGTGAGCTATTCCGATATTCACCGGCAGTCCGTCGAAGTCTATGGTTGCACTCCTTACACCCTCCATGCCTCTTAGTTCGTCGAAGTCGAGCCTCTGAAGTTTTTTTCCTGTAAAGAGCTCGTAAGCAGTACGTACTGCAGCTTCAATTACACCTCCGGTTGCACCGAAGATGACGCTGGCTCCGGTCGATTCACCCATTGGATTATCAAAATCTTCATCCTCAAGGTTGTTAAGGTCTATGTTTGCCTGCTTGATGAAATTGGCCAGTTCTCTTGTTGATATTGAGTAATCGACATCCGGATTGTTGTCTACAGAGAATTCATCTCTCTGGCACTCATATTTCTTTGCAAGGCATGGCATTATCGATATCACTACCATATCTTTCCGATCTATCTTTATCTGATCGGCAAAGTAGCTTTTGGCTATTGCTCCGAACATTTGCTGGGGAGATTTTGCGGTAGATGGTACATCTTTAAGTTCGGGGAAGTAATGTTCGAAGAAATTGACCCAACCCGGACAGCATGATGTCAGAATAGGCAGTTTTACCGTTTTGTCACCTGCAAGATGTCTTTTTATTCTGTCGAGGAGTTCTGTTCCCTCCTCCATAATGGTGAGGTCAGCTGCGAAGTCTGTGTCAAACACATAATCAAACCCCAGCGCTCTCAGTGCTGCCACCATTTTACCTGTCACCAGGGTGCCCGGTTTCATTCCGAACTCTTCTCCCAGGGCGGCACGTACGGCAGGAGCTGTCTGTACCACGACTGTTTTTGTAGGGTCGGCGAGTACTCTCAGCACTTCAGGAGTGTGGTCTACTTCAGTGAGTGCGGCTGTTGGACAGACTGCGACGCACTGTCCGCAATAGGTACAGGTTGAATGTTCGAGGTTCATCTCGAATGCCGGAGCTACCGCGGCCATAAAACCACGATTAACGGCAGACAATGCGCCTACAGTCTGAACATCATTGCACATCGTTTCACACTTCCGGCACATAATACATTTGTCAAGGTCTCTGATAATGGAAGGTGAGGTGTCTTTTCGATATGTTGACATTTCAGCTATCTCAATTCCCGGGATTTCTCTTATGCCCAGTTTTATAGCCATATTCTGGAGGTCACATTTCCCTGATTTTGCACAGGTAAGACACTCCTTGGGATGATCGGAGAGGATAAACTCCATTACTGTGCGGCGGGCGTTAAGTACTCTGGTAGTGTGAGTTTTAACTACCATACCTTCCTCACATTTTGTTGCACATGACGGGGCGAGGTTTCTTCTTCCGTCTACTTCGACAACACAAATTCTGCAACCTGCAGGTTTGTTTTCTATATTCATATCATGCAGTTGCATGTAGCAGAGTGTTGGTATCTCTATGCCCAGTTGTTTCGCAGCCCCGTGTATGGTTGTGCCTTTGGGCACTTCCACCGTTTTATTGTCTATATTTAGTTTTATATTTTCCATTGCAATGTTCTCCGTGGTTTATTGAATACTGATAGCGTCAAACTTGCATTTTTCCATGCATGCTCCGCATTTGATACAAATTGCAGGGTCAATGTAGTGCGGTTCTTTCCGTTCTCCTGAGATTGCGTTAACCGGGCAGACCCTTGCACATGCAGTACAGCCTACGCAATTAGTGGCGTTTATGACATAGGTCATCAGCTCTTTACAGCTACCTGCAGGACACTTCTTATCGCACACGTGAGAAAGGTACTCATCCATAAAGTTATCCAGAGTTGAGAGAACCGGATTCGGTGACGATTGTCCCAGACCACAAAGTGATGTATCCTTTATTACGGTTGACATATTTCTGAGCCTTACCAGGTCGGCTTCGGTGCCGTTTCCTTTGGTAATATGCTCGAGTAGTTCATGCAGCCTCTTGTTACCTATACGGCATGGAGCGCATTTTCCGCACGATTCCTCCACTGTGAATTCGAGGAAGTATTTTGCAACGGAGACCATGCAATCATCCTCGTCAAGTACTATCATCCCCCCTGATCCCATCATTGAACCTGCGGCCAGCAGATTATCAAAATCTATTGGTGTATCAAGATGTTTTTCTGTCAGGCAGCCACCTGACGGTCCGCCTGTTTGTACGGCCTTGAACTTTTTGCCGCCCTTTATTCCTCCGCCGATTTCGAATATCACCTCACGCAGAGTTGTTCCCATCGGAACCTCCACCAGACCGACATTGTTGACTTTGCCGGCAAGAGCGAAGACCTTTGTTCCCTTGGAGCGCTCGGTACCTATGCTGCTGAACCACTTTGCTCCCTTAAGATAGATGGCAGGCACGCAAGCGAGTGTTTCCACATTGTTTACGTTGGTCGGCTTGCCCAGAAAACCCGATTCGGCAGGAAAGGGTGGCTTGACTGTCGGTTCTCCCCTGTGGCCTTCCATTGAATGTATAAGTGCAGTCTCTTCGCCGCAGACAAAGGCTCCGGCGCCGTACTTAAGCTCAATGTCGAAATTAAATCCGGTACCCATAATATCACTACCGAGCAGACCGTATTCTCTTGCCTGTCTGATGGCAATTTTAAGGCGGTCGATAGCAAGCGGATATTCCGCCCTGATATAGATGAGACCTTTGCTGGCGCCGATGCAGTATCCGCAAATAGCCATTGCTTCGAGAACTGAATGAGGATCCCCTTCAAGAATAGACCGGTCCATAAATGCTCCGGGATCTCCCTCGTCAGCATTACAGACCACATACTTCTGGTCGGCCTGGTTTTTAGCGGCCAGTTCCCATTTGATACCTGCAGGGAAGCCACCACCTCCACGACCCCTTATTCCTGAGTCCTTGATCTCTTTAATTGCCTCTTCAGGTGTCATTTCAGAGAGGACTTTACCCAATGCCATATATGCATCACGGGCAATCGAATCATCAATGTTCTCAGGATCAATAAATCCACAATTCCTTAATGCAATTCTTAACTGCTTCTTATAGAATTCTATCTTTTTTGAATCGGTAATATGCTCCTTGGTTTCCGGATCGGTAAACAACAGCCTGTCTACTTTCCTTCCCTTAATAATATGCTCAGATATTATCTCAGCGGCATCCTCAGGCTTTACCTGGGTATAAAAAGTATTGTCGGGCATAACCTTCACTATCGGGCCTTTCTCGCAAAACCCGAAGCATCCTGTTTTGATTGCCTGTACATCATTTTCCAGTGTGTTGGCTTCTATTTCGTATATGAGGTTGTTGAGCAGCTCATCACTCATTGAAGCGTGGCAACCTGTACCCGCACAAACCAATAATTGCATTTTGTATTTTGTCATAGCGTCATCCTCCCTTGATTAGAATTAGTCAATTGACTGATAGTTGTCAGGAAGAATTCCTTCCACAAGCTCGCCGTTTTTGATATATTTCTCAATAATCTCATCAGCTTTCTGCTTGTCGACATACCCGAAAACGATAGGATCTTCACCCGGACGCTTGACCTCGATCGTTGGTTCGGCAAAACAGTACCCCATATCTCCTGTCTGTATTACTACAGCATCGATATTTCTTTTGTCAAGCTCTTCAATAAGAAAAGCCATAATCTCCTTAGCACCCGAGGCAATACCGCTCGTTGCCATGCCGACTTTAATTACGACACGACCCTCCTGGTTCTCACCTTTCTCGCGCAGTTCAACTTTGGCCTGTAGCTCACTTTTTAATCTTTTCAGATCGGCCAGGGTCTTTACTTTGTTCATTTCTACTTGATTTACAAGTTTATATACCTATTTCTGTTAATCTTCGCCTTTTCAGGAATCAACTCTCTCTATGATGAGGGTTAAATTCTGATGCAAATATATTAAAAATAAATGTGAATAAAATAACAATGTGAATAAAATAACAGTAAATAAAAGATTTTTCAAAATCAGATGACAAATGTCATTATTATGGGTTATGTTATTTTGTTAGCAGTAATCGGTTCCTTTCTCTTATCCCGCTGAATTCAGAGCCGCTTTTCCAGCGAGGAAAATAGCGGCTGTTTGCAAGGATAAGTCCTGCCTCAAACATCAGAATGGCATCTTCCTTTATTCCTTCGAAGTCCCATTGGTCAGGTTCGTAATTGTCAGCCGGACGATGATATCTGTTGTTCAGGTAATCGAGTTCCTGTGCTGCAGCCCATTCTTTGCCGTTTTCTCTGGAGTCACAATTGCCTCTGGCGAACATTGCCGGTATGCCTTTAGCTGCAAAAGGAAAATGGTCTGATCTGAAATACATTCCTGTATGCGGATTTGGGTCAGGCAGGATATACCTGTCCTGTTTTTCAGCCAGTTGAGCGACAAGGCTGTCAAGGTCTGACTGTCCGTATCCTGTTATCATTATGTCTCTCATTCTTCCGATCGGCAGCAACAGGTCGTTATTGAAGTAGGCTACTGTGAGCTCAGGGTCGAAGACCGGGTTGGCAGCATACCATGATGATCCTAACAGACCCTGTTCTTCTGCTGTTGGGAAAAGAATAAGTATACTTCTTTCAGGCCTTTTATTAAGGAGGGTAAATGCTTCTGCAATTTCAAAGGCCCATGCCATGCTTGTTCCGTTGTCTACGGCGCCGTTGTATATTGAATCTCCGTTTTCAGGTTCACCTACCCCGAAATGATCCCAGTGAGCCGTATATACAATAGCTTCATCAGGATAAAGGCTGCCTCTGAGAACACCTGCCACGTTTGAAGAGCTGTTGGTTTGAATAAGATTTGAGATCGTCATGCTAAGCGATGCATTTGTCTTAAAACCCCTGAACTCTTTTTTACAGGCTTCTTCTCTCAGGAGACTCACGTTCATACCAATTTTACCGAAGAGTTCTTCTGCTGCTGAGGCTGAAAGCCAGCCCGCAAAAGAGCATCCCTCTGCTTTTTCATTTGAGGAAAGCTGCAGCCTCGGGCTGATTGAGCTCTTTCTTGGTATTGTATATTCATAGCCGGCCCCTGTGGTTTCATGAATTATGAGGATACCCTCAGCACCCTGTCGTGCCGCCTCCTCAAACTTATATGTCCATCTTCCATAATATGTCATCTCTCTTCCCTTGAAAAGGTCTGGGTTCCCTGTGTATAGGCCCGGATCATTTACAAGGACAATAACTGTTTTGCCTTTTACATCAAGATACTGGTAGTCGTTCCATCCATATTCCGGTGCTACTATTCCAAAGCCTGCAAATACTATTTCTGACGATGAAACTTCTATCTGTTCTTCTGTAAGAGGTGAGGTGACTGCAATATCATCAGGAGAATTGAAATACAGGGTCTCCTTTCCGGTATTTACCGCAACAGGGTTAGTCACCTCCGACCGTATTTCGGTCATTGGAACTTCCTGAAACCAGCTACCTCCGAATGCCGGTTCATAACCCATCCTTTCAAGCTCTGAGGCCAGGTATTGAATTGTTAAGGATTCGCCTGGTGTAAATGGCTGTCTTCCCATGAAACTGTCAGCGGCCAATACAGCCACCTGCCTGGCAAGGTCCCCGGTCTTTATTGATTTCTTTGCTCTGTCAATATCACGGATACTGTTACATGCCGGGCTTATTGCCACTGCCAGTAAAACAACGGTAATGGTGCTTCTTATATTCATGATCCTATTTTTTACTGTCAGCAGTTAATCTCACAATCTCACAGATAACATTTACTGCTTTCTGCATTGATTCAAGAGGAATATATTCATATTTGCCATGAAAGTTGTGACCTCCGGTGAATATATTAGGACAGGGCAGGCCCATATATGATAGTTTTGCACCGTCGGTTCCTCCCCTCACAGGGGTGATTAACGGTTCCATTCCGCAATTGCGGATAGCCTTTTCTGCCTTCTTTACCACGTGCATGAACGGCTCTATCTTCTGACGCATATTGTAATATTCGTCTCTTATTGTGGTTGTTACAACATTATCTCCATAACGGTTGTTAAGCCAGTCTGTTATTTCAAGTACTGTTTGTTTCCTGTAAACAAATCTCTTTTCCGAGTGATCGCGGATAAGTATTCTCATTACCGTAGAATCTACTGATCCTTTAAAATCGAAGACGTGAAAATATCCTTCGTAGCCTTCGGTATGTTCAGGCTTTTCGGCCTGAGGAAGCATACGGCAGAACTCCTGTGCTATTCCTATGGAGTTGATCATTTGATTTTTGGCAGTACCAGGGTGTATGCTCCTTCCCTGGACAGTAACTGTTACGCTTGCTGCATTGAAAGTCTCATACTCAAGAGATCTCGCCTCTCCTCCGTCAATCGTGTACGCATGGTCTGCCCCAAATTTTTCAATATCGAATTTATTGGCTCCTCTGCCTATCTCTTCATCAGGTGTAAAACAGATTTTTACATCTCCTCTTTCAAAATCACTCTTTTTCAGCAGTATTTCTGCGGCTGTCATTATCTCAGCGATACCTGCTTTATTATCGGCACCAAGCAGAGTTGTTCCGTCTGTTGTTATCAGGGTCTGACCCCTGTATTTCTTTAGTTCAGGAAAATCTCCGGGAGAGAGAAGAATGCCAAGCCTTTTATTCAGAGCAATGTCGTTGCCTGAGTAGTTGGGTATTATTTGAGGACGTACATTGTCTCCAGGCATTTCCGGACTGGTGTCCAGATGGGCAATAAATCCTATTACCGGGATTTTACTGTTATTTCCGGGGATAGTACCCATGACGTAGCCGTTATTATCTATTCCGGCGTCGGTAATACCTATTTCCTTCATTTCCTTTACAAGCATGGCGCCCAGCTCAAGCTGTCCCTTTGTGCTGGGACACTCTTCAGATTTATCATCTGATGCGGTCCCTACTTTTACATACCTGAGAAACCGTTCAAGGATTTTTTCCATAAACAGAAAGATTATGTGATAAAGGAATAAAGATAGAGAATTTGGTTTAAAAGAAAAACCTGCATCCGCCCCTCAGGTGAATGCAGGTTGCTCTTTATAAATAGTAATCTTTACTTCCGGATTCTATTTCAGCAGAATATTTCCGATAAGCATCCGCCCGCTTTTCCAGAATGCCCTGAAATAGGGATTGTCGGTTACATAAACTACCTCACCGCGGCCGATTCTTTCAGACCCTATCACGAGTGTATTCTTAATGTTCTCCTGGTATTTGTATCCGGCAAAACCCGTTACCGGCGCTGATTCGGTAATATATCCTATGTTACTTCCTCCGTTAAGGTACGGCAGTCCTGAGGAGCGTTTCATTATGAACCATTCATTGCCAAGTCCGAAGGTATAAGGATGTGTATCGTCAAGCTTAACCCGGTAAAACGCTCCGGAAGACCTTGAAGATAAAGTGTGACGTCGTTCATCTTCAAATTTTCTGAGGAGTTCAGGATCATCACTGCGCTCCTTCTTCTCTTTTGCCTTAAGCTCTGCTGACCGCAGTTCTGTACCCTTGCCCAGTGCTGTTGTCTTTTCAGCACTGAAGAGTGATGCTGCAGCATCAAGGGCCAGTATCTTGCCTCCTTTCTGAAGGAAAGCCATAATAGGATCCTTGTATCTCGAGTAGCTTCCTGATGTTAGTATCAGGACATCATATTTTGAAAGGTCGGCAGAGGCAGCCGATGATGCATTGATGATAGTAACCGGGTATTCCAGCTCGCGTTCGAAGAAATACCACATTTCCCCAACTGAGCCGGCTGATGTTCCTTCTCCTCCCAGCATTGCTATTTTCGGAGCTTTCATGGAGCCGGAGTAACCTGATCCGAAGTCCTTGCCCGCTTCCACCAATCCGGTAGCCGCAGTTTTCAGCTTTACGCCGGCAGCATTCGCAGCATCGACAACCAGGCTGTCAAAAGTTGAAGGTATATGAGTATTGTCTCCACGGGCAATTATTAGTGAGCCCCTGTTATATTTTTCTGTTCCCGAGGTGAACTCCTTCACCGCCGACCTTATCCTGACATCTCTTTTGTAAAGTTCAGCAAGGAATCTCATTTCGTCGAACCCCTTCCAGTTAACAAGGTATGCGTACGGCTTTTCTTCAAATGTTTTGTTAACCGGTTTTTCAAATACCACCTTGCCATCTGTTGCATCTATTTTCTCTCTAAGAGCGAAGCTGCTAAGGTTGAAGAGATATGGAAGGGCCCAAGCCGACAGATCATATGTTATTGAGTCACTTGCCTTGCTGTCTGGTTCGAATAGTACTTTTACCAGGTGGCCCTGAGGCTGGTAAGCCGATACGAGTATGTCTCCCTTTTCTATGGTAATTTCTCCATCCTTGTCTTTAAGGTATTCAAATCCTTTGTATTTCTTCCCTGTATTACCGGCATAGCTGTATCTGATCTGGTTCTTGTCGAGAAGCTCAAGAAGAGCCTTAACGGCGGAGGTTTCGTTAGAACCCTTAATTATGACAGATTTAAATTCAAAGGGAGGATTTGTACGTGCTGTTTCAAAATATTTGTTGAATCCCTCAAGCAATTTGACCCTGTTTTCATACGATACCTTAATTGTTGCCATTGAAGCCAAAAAGTGACCTTCTATTCTGTGTTCCAGGGTTATTGAGTCGCCTATCGACCTTTCCATTGCAACACCTGAGCTTCCTCCACCGGCCTGTTCATATGTGAAACCCATGGCTCCGTTAAAAAGGGGCCAGGTATCGCCGAAGCTCGGGCAGAAAAGGTCAAAGCTCTCCTTGGTATAGTAGAGTCTGGACTTGTCATCGAATAGATCGGCATTTCCTCTTCCCATGAGCTTGTGGAATTCCCGTTGCCAGGGGGTGATCACCTCATGCCATGGATCGGCTCCCGGGGCAAAGAAGAAGTTGGAGGAGGAGCCCATTTCGTGAAAATCTGCATGGACATGAGGCATAAAGGTGTTATACAGTTTTATTCTCAACTGGGTTTCTGTTTGCGTCTGCCATGTCCAGTCGCGGTTCAGGTCAAAGAAATAATGGTTTGACCGTGATCCCGGCCAGCCCTGTGAACGCTCCCATGAGTTGGGATCGACGTTCAGGGTCAGCGGCTGTAACATCCGGTACTGGTTTGCATATCTGTCGCGTCCGTCAGGATTGGAGCAGGGGTCAATTATAATGATGCATGATTCGAGCCATTCTTCTGCGCCTTCATATTTTTTATCCGCAAGCGTGTACAGTGTCAGCAGGGCAGCTTCCATACCAACCGACTCATTGCCGTGAACGTTGTAGCTAAGCCATATTATCGGAACCTGGGTTCCTTCAAACTTGTCATCTGTAAGACCCGTCTTTGCCAGGTTATTTTTACGCAATTGCTCAAGGTTAGCGAGGTTCGCTGGTGATGAAACGTAGCAGACACCCAGTTCACGACCCTCGTAGGTCTTGCCGTAGCTCAGGTAGTTGACATTGGGCGAATTGTCGGCAACATGTTTTACATATTCCAGGGCCTGA
>Ga0334895_1003213_pt1 | contig 12851 bp, 7 predicted proteins | sample GraSluR3_MG_7_FD_207229 | JGI IMG/M metagenome (GOLD analysis project Ga0334895, IMG submission 207229) | Sludge microbial communities from methane-producing bioreactor in Wageningen University, Netherlands - Granular Sludge_31_05-R3 | ecosystem: Engineered > Bioreactor > Anaerobic > Unclassified... | reverse complement strand
CAATTTGCGCAGAATTTTGAATATCATTGGAAAAGAAGCACTTAGGTATTTTCTTGTTGATTTTTTGATGTATATTGTCGTCTTTTGGGCTTTATTAGAGCATTTTTGGCGCATGCAAAAAAAACAGCTTCAAGTTTCGCTTGAAAAATCAAGTTCTTTAGAACCTAAGTATTTGTTAATTTAGCAGTGTAAAATTGAAGTAAAATGAGAATTAAAGGAGGTTTTTAGACGGACTGCCGTTACAAGCAAGCCTAAAAGACGACACTACAACCATCAACGTGACTACCAAACAATCGACCTTTGACATCCTGACGAGACTTTTCAGATGACCGTAACACGGCAGACAATTTCGCTGTAAATCGACACAGACCAGTAGACCAACTTGGTGACACACAAGCCGACACAATAAAAAAATTAAAACACCCCACCGCACAAAAAAAATTGAATTTGCCAGCCGCACATTTTGCACATTTGGTTATGCCCGAACACGCAAGCCAACCCTTCTCAAAACCAAAAGAGCAAAATTTACCCACCGCACGGGGTGACGTTTTCAAAATAAGTCATATATTTGATAACTCTGTCCAAAACAATTTGTCTAAATGAGCAACATTACATTTGGTGACTATATAAGAAAACGAAGAGAAGAAATGGAACTTCCATTACGGAAAGTTGCTGCATATCTCGACATTGACACGTCAACTCTTAGCAAAGTTGAGAGAGGTGAGCGACCTGCTTCACCTGACTATTTAAAACCACTTTCTGAAATTTTAAAACTGAACTTGAAAGAGGTGCAAACAAATTATATAGCGGATAAGATAAACAAAGACTTTGGCGGACTTGAACACCTTATAGAAGGATTGAAAGAAGCAGAGAAACAGATAAAAAGAAATAAAAAGTAATGGCAACTAAGTTTTTTACAAATAAAGACGATAAAACCCTGATTGGAAAGTTCGAAGGAATTTTTACCAATACGCATGTACATTATTTTGACGCATTGGTTGGATTTTTCAGAGCATCAGGTTATTTCAGAGTTAGACCTTTACTAAATGATGTCTCAAAAATCAGAATTCTCGTTGGTATTGACGTTGACCACTTAATTAGTGAAGCAGCGAGAAAGGGATTTGAATACAACTTCAATACTGATGTAACAAGAGATGAATTTATTGCAGAGTTAAAATCCGATATTCAGAATGCAGAATATAAAAAAAATGTAGAAGAAGGAATACTTGAATTTGTTAATGATATCATTGACAAGAAAATTGAAATCAAAGCACACCCAAGTCAAAAACTACATTCCAAAATATACATTTTCCGACCCAAGAATTTCAACGAGCACAACTCAGGTTCTGTGATTACTGGTTCAAGCAATTTATCTGAATCAGGACTTGAAAGGAATTTTGAATTCAATGTGGAGCTTAGGGATTTTGATGATGTCGCTTATGCCCTAAAAACCTTCAATGAACTTTGGGAAGAAGGTGTAAGCATTTTGCCATCTTCGATTTCTGAACTGAAAACAGAAACTTATCTGAATGAAGACTTCACTCCGTTTGAAGTTTACATCAAGTTTCTAATTGAGTATTTCGGTAAAAGCATTGAGTACGACCCTGAATCAATAACCGACTTACCAAAAGGCTACAAGAAACTGCATTATCAAATTGATGCGGTAAATGACGGATACAATAAATTGGTTCAACATAATGGATTTGTACTGGCAGATGTTGTTGGCTTGGGTAAAACCATCATTGCAACTATCGTAGCAAAGAAGTTTTATTTCTCAAACGGCTACCGTACCAAAATTCTCATTATTCATCCACCGGCACTCAAAAACAACTGGGAAAGAACCATTCGAGATTTTGAGGTACCTAATGTCACACTCATAACAAACGGTAGCCTTCACAAAGTGACACATCCTGAAATCTATGATTTAATCATTGTAGATGAAGCACACAAATTCAGAAGCGATGAATCTGAAATGTTCAATTTCCTGCAAAAGATTTGCAAAACCCCAAGGAAGAACCCAGCACCTGATGGAAGCAAGGAGAAGAAAGTCATCTTAGTGACTGCAACTCCTTTGAACAACAAACCAGATGACATCCGTAATCAGCTTTATCTGTTTCAGGATGCCAAAAACTCTACGCTTGCAATTGGAAACTTACAGCACTTTTTCAGGCCGCTAATTGACCGATACGATAAACTGAAAAAGCAAAAGGATAAACATGTCATTGCTTCGGAAGTCAAGAAAATCTATGATGAAATCAGAGTGAAAGTCTTAGAGCCAATCATTGTAAGAAGAACTCGGACCGACATTCGTAATACAGAAGAATACTGGAAGGACATCAAAGAACAAGGATACACCTTTCCTGACATAGAGCCACCTAGACAGATTCTCTATCAGATGGATGAGGAATTAAGTGACTTGTATGATGAAACCTTAAAACAACTGAAAGACACCAAAAACGGATTGAAATATTTCCGATATCAGGCCATCAAATTTTTACCTGACGAAATTAAAAAGAAGTTTTTCAATAAGAATGCCGACATCATTTCAGATTCATTGGCGAAAATCATGAAAACGCTTTTGGTGAAACGCATTGACAGCAGTTTCCATGCTTTCAAAATGAGTTTGAAGCGGTATTATGACGCCAACTCTGCCATGTTGAAAATGATTGAGAATGGCAGAATTTTCATTGCTCCAAAACTGGGTGTTAATGACTACATCCTGAATGATGATGAAGATACGCTCCAGCAAATATTAGAAGACACCCAAGATCCGAATGTTATTCAGGTTTTTTCTGTGGAAGAGTTTGCTCCAGAATTCATTGACGGCATTTATCATGACCAAAAAGTTTTGGACAAGTTGGTTGAAAGTTGGAGCAAAATCATTCAAGACCCAAAATATGATGAATTGGTTTTTCGATTGAAAAATGAGTTGATGAAAAAAGACATCAACGATAATGGAAAACTTATTCTTTTCAGTGAATCAAAAGAAACTACTGACTACATCAGCAAAAGACTGAAGAAGGACGGTTTTGAAAAATTGATTTCTGTGGATAGTTCCAACCAAAAGGATTTATCGGATACTGTTGCAGCCAACTTCGATGCGAACTTGAAACTTGACGAGCAAAAGAACGATTTCGACATCATCATTACTACTGAAGTATTGGCAGAAGGTGTAAACCTTCACCGTTCCAACTTGATTGTGAATTATGATATCCCATGGAATGCCACCCGTTTGATGCAGCGTATTGGGCGTGTAAATCGTATCGGAACGCCTTCCGAAAAAGTTTACATCTACAACTTTTTCCCAACCGCTAAAACGGATAATGAAATAGAGCTGAATAAAAAAGCTTACATCAAGCTACAAGCTTTTCATTCCGCTTTGGGTGAAGACAGCCAAATTTATTCAGACGATGAAGAATATGGCACATTCGGCTTGTTTGAAAAAGTACCCGAAGAAGATAGGGATGAACGATTGGTCTTTCTGAATGAATTAAGAAAGTTCAGAGACGAACAACCTGAACTTTACAAACGCATACGTGACCGAGTTCCCAAACGGGCAAGAACTGGACGAAACGATAAGAGCAGAAAGGAGACTTCTTTGGTTTACATAAAAAACCAAAAGCGTGATAGCTTTTACTACATCAACAATAAACTGGCATTTGAAGAATTGACTTTTATTGAAGCAGCCCGTATTTTCAAGGCACACATCACCGAAAAAGCGGTGAAACTGCATCAGTATCATCACGACCAGATTGGAACTGCTCTGCAGACTTTCAGAGAAGAAGAAAACCTTGCAGCATTAGGCCAGGCTGGAACAGTGAAAATGGGTCCTAACGACCAAAGAGCCATTGAATATTTGCACGGACAAATTCACTTCGACTTTGTAAGTGCTGATGAAAAGGAATTACTGAATGCGGCCAAAGCTGCTATTTCAAAGGGTAAGTTTCAAAAGCTTCCTAGAGAAATTAACAAGCTGGCAAAAGAACGAAAACGACTTTTTAATGATTCACGCAAGAATCCTGCGGTGAAACCTATGACGAACGTAGATGCATTTCAGCAACTGATAAAAATTTTAAAATCTTATCCGTTGATTTATGCTATGAAGGAAGACGAGCAGGAACCGAAACCCAAGAAAGTTGAAACCAGGTACAATGCACCACAAATCATTATATCAGAATCATTCTTAGGCTAATGACAAAAGACGAATTACACGAACAACTAAGAGCCGAATACACACGGGACAACTGGAAGAAGATTGTAAACGCCATCTTCCCCAACCGTGAATTTTTTGCTACGGAAGAGCCTGTGGAAATGACCAAACAGGCACAAAGGGATTTAACCCAAAAAATCATTCGTTTTGGTAATATCAAACTGGATGATGGTAACAGTTTAGCATTGTATGAAGTAGAACTTAAGACCAATTCCACGCACATTACCCGAAACCGTGTAGGCTTACGAAATCTGATTACTAGTGAAGTAATTCCCGGAATTGTTGACGGAGCTTTGATTGTATACCACCAACCAGGCCATGGCGACTGGCGTTTTTCATTTTATTCAAAATCAAAATACTGGGATGATGAAGGAAATGAGATTAAGAAAGAGACTCATCCCAAACGCTACACCTATGTCTTAGGTAAAGGTGAAACCTGCGTTACGCCCCGAGAACGCTTTTGGCATCTGGTAGAAAAACGCACTAGAACTATTAAAGATGTTTTGGAGGCTTTCTCCGTTGAAAAAGTATCGAAAGAGTTTTTCGTTAAGTACAAAAAGCACTATCAGGCATTTGTTGAAAGTTTGATGGATTCAAACTTTAAGGCCAGTGTTTTCAATGGAAACGAAAAAGCCATTCGCGACTTTGTAAAGAAAATGTTGGGTAGAATTGTCTTCCTACAATTCCTTCAAAAGAAAGGTTGGTTAGATGTGGCATTGGACAAACATTATGGTGAAGGCAACAAAAGTTTCTTGGCTGAATTTTTTGAAGCCAATAAGAATGATGCTTTTTATACCACTTGTCTTGTCCCCTTATTCTTTGAAACACTCAATAGTCCAAAGGATGAGATTTTTAAGGTCACGAAAACCAAATTCCCTTACCTGAACGGGGGGTTGTTTGAACGGGACGAATTTGAAAAGAAAGCTAAAGCCGATTTTATCGTTTTCAAAAAGGAATTATTTGAAAATCTGTTTTCGTTTTTTGGTGAGTACAACTTTACCATTGATGAAAGCACACCTGATGATTTGGACGTAGGTATTGACCCTGAGATGCTCGGGCATATTTTTGAAAACCTGCTGGAAGATAACCGAGAGAAAGGAGCTTTTTACACACCTAAACTCATTGTGCAGTACATGTGTCAGGAAGTGTTGATTCAATACCTTGAGCTGCATTTGGGAAAACATGAAAGCATTGCCAACTTTATCCGCTACAAAGACCGTGGAGATGAAAAAGCCAAGGACAACTTCATACGCAACAACGCTTCTGAAATTGAAAAACTGCTGGATGATGTAAAAATTTGTGACCCTGCCATTGGTTCGGGTGCATTTCCTATGGGCTTATTGCAGGAGATATTTCACGCTAAACTGGCTTTAGATTGGACTTTGCTCGATAAAAAAGGAGACGTAAAACGAGCCATCATTCAAAACTCCATTTACGGTGTGGATAAAGACAAAGGTGCTGTGGACATAGCCCGTTTGCGTTTTTGGCTGAGTTTGATTGTAGATGAAGAAGTGAAGAAAGGCGAAAAGCCCCTGCCTCTGCCCAACTTCGATTACAAAATCATGCAAGGCGATTCTTTGCTTGAAAGCTTTAAAGGTTATTCGCTGAAATACCACGATAAACAGGAAGAACTACCGCAAACGGATTTGTTCAATACCCAAACACAAATCAACATTTTTAGGAAAACACATACTAACCTTGCTGCTTTAGAAAAAGATTTTTTTGACCCGAAGAACAACCACCGTAAAGAAGAAATCAGGAATCAGATAGATGACTTGGTAGCACATAGCATTGAACAATCTTTTAAAGACCTGATTGCCGAAAAGAAAAAGACGGTAATCTCCATTTCTAAAAACATAGCTACTGACAGGAGTAGGAAGGTAAAACAAGAAAAAAACATTGCCAAACTGGAAGCCGAAATCAAAGACATGCAACAAGCTTTGGCAGACATTAAACCACTCTTGAAGAAGGATGAAAAGCCTTGGTTTATGTGGCACTTGTATTTTAAAGATGTGTTTGACCAAGGTGGCTTTGACATTGTAATTGGCAATCCGCCTTACATCAGGCAAGAAAGCATAACAGACATAAAACCCTATTTAGAAAAGATTGACGGAAAGCCAAACTATGAAGTGTATAATAGCACCAGTGATATTTACACCTACTTCTTTGAATTGGGTCATAAAATTTTGAAGCAGGATAAAGGAGTTTTCGCTTATATCTGTTCAAAACAATATACAAGAGGAAGGTTTGGTCAAAAGCTTCGTGAATATCTAATCAATAAGTCAATAATTTCAGGCTACATTGATTTTCATGAAGTTCAGGTATTCGGAGCAACAGTTGACACATCAATAATCTTTTTTCAAAAGAGCCAAACTGTACCTGAAAAATATTCATTTCTTTATTGCTTGGTCGGTAATGATGTTCAAAAGAATAATCCTCTTATTGAATATGTTGAGAAAAATGGCTGGATGATGGGTAAAGAAATACTGAATCCGAACTCTTGGTCTTTTGCTCCAAAAAATGAAACTGAAATAATTAAACAAATTGAGAACAGTGGCAAGCGTTTAATTGAATATGGGATAAAAATTAATCTTGGAATCAAAACAGGTTTTAATGATGCCTTTTATCTGAGTAAAGACGTTAAGGATGCTCTTATTAAAACGGAACCAAAGTCTAAAGATTTAATTGTAAAACTTCTAAGAGGACGTAACATTAAAAGATATGTAGCAAATTTTGCTGACACCTGGTTACTAAATACACATAATGGATACAAGGATATTCCAGCGATAAAGGTAGAGGAAGACTTTCCTAAAGTCTACGAATATTTAAAACAATTTAAAGCCAAATTAGAAAAACGTGGTGATAAAGGATGGCATTGGACTAATCTAAGGAATTGCACTTATATTGATGATTTTAGTGAGCCTAAAGTAACTTGGATTACACTTTCAGATAGAGCAAACTTCTATTATGATGAAGAAGGTTATTTTGTGAATAATAGTGCTTATTTCTTCACTGGTCAAAATCTTAAATATTATACAGCTTTATTGAACTCTAAGTTAGTTGAGTGGTACTTTAACTACATAGCCACTCATTCGGGCGTTGGAACAAATAGATGGGAAAAAACTTATGTTGAACAAATTCCCATTCCTGAAATTCCAAAAGCTGAAATGAAACCGTTTGAGATTTTGGTGGATTACATTACTTTCATCAAGAAGTATTCGGAACGCATCAGCCCTTACACACCTAACGACCACATGGCAGCCAATTTTGAAGAACTGGTTGATGCCTGTGTATATGAGTTGTATTTCAAGGAGCACATGGTGGAAAAAGGGCTAACAGTATTGAAAGAAGTGAACCAACTGCTAAAACCAATTGACCATTTGGATGAGAAAACGCAAGCCGACAAGATTGTGAAAATCATCAATAACGTGTATGACGAATACAAAAGCACAGATAACATCATCCGCAGACGAATTTTAGACTTTCCGGTGAAAAGTCCTGACATAATCAACGTAATACAGAATGGCTAAAAAATATTTACATAGCATAGAGTTGCAGAACTTCAAGGCGTTTCCTGAATATGAGAACCTAGTCTTTGAAGGTAAGAACGCCATTGTTTGGGGCGTAAACGGTAGCGGCAAATCCAGCATCTTTTGGAGTTTATATACATTTCTCCAATGTGCAGGGAAGCCTGAAAACGATTACAAGAAATATTTCAATGGTGGCGATCAGGACTTAAAGAATATTTATGGTGGAGCAACGCCTTCATTCGTTAAACTGAGTTTTGCTGAAAAGAACGAGAAAGGAGAAATAAAACCTGATACCATAGAAACGTTTGTTCTCGAACCTGCAACAGATGCTGATACAAGAAAGGAACTAATCCGTTCCTATTACCAAAGCAGTGAGTTCATTTCTCATCGTTTATTGCTCAATTTTTCCAATTTTAGGAACAGCCAACAACTCAATCTTTGGCCTTACTTTGAAAGAGACATCTTACCCTACTTTACTCACAAAGGCAGAACACTGCATGACATTCTAAAGGAATTCAGAGATAAGATTAACATCGAGACACCAAAGAAATTAGAAGCAATCAGAGATGATTTTAATAATGGACTCGAGAATCAAATTATCGCACTCAAAAAGAAAGATGCAGGGAAGGAGTTCAACGTACTGACAGAGTTTTATAAAGACAACCTTGCTGAGAATAATGAGTTCTCAGAACTTGAATTGTTCAACCCCACATTCCTCAGTTTTGAAGGAACAAAAGGAAAACGAACAATTACTTATCCTGAAATATTCCTGAAAGCAAAATTCGGTAAATCAAAGGATGAGCTGATTGACATCAACAAACCACACATCTTTTTCAATGAGGCCCGAATAAACGGAATTGCCCTAGCTATTCGCTTTGTGCTAATGGAAAACCGAACCAACAAAGAACAGAACAACCTTCTCTGTTTGGATGATTTGCTGATAAGTCTTGACATGCACAACCGCAGAAAAGTAATTGACTTGCTGCTGAATAAATACACCGAAAATTATCAGTTGCTCCTTTTTACGCATGAAAAAGGATTCTTCAATGAGGTTCAGAGAGCTATAAAAAGTCAAGGGAAAAACTGGAAAGCAATTATTTTCCGTGAAACTCCCATTGACAAAAACCCAAAAGTTGAAGATAAAGGTGTTCAAACCTATTACGATAGAGCCAAAGAGTTCTTTGATAAGAATGAATATGAAGCTTGTGCCTTGTTTCTTAGGAAAGAAGCTGAACGTCTTTTAGCCAAAGTATTTGACCCAAGCCTTGATTTTGTTTGGCGTTCGGAATTGCTTTTAACATTAGGTGATTATGTCAGCAGAGCAAGAGGGGAAAGCAGTCAGGATATTTCAGATTTGAAAAGAGCCGTTCTCAATCCAAATATTACGGATGCAGAGCTAAATAAAGTATTTGATGATGCCATTGCTGCTTTAGGAGCAACTATTCCTGAGAAGAAATTGAAAAGTCATATTAAATCCATAAAACAAAGCATTCAGAAAATAAGAACCAACGCAGACACAAAAGACAAATTGAAAGAAGTTTTGGATAAAGTAGATGCAGCGACAGGCAGAACATTGAACCCTGCTGCACACTTCAATGAAGAACCATTTTTCAAAGATGAAATGGAAGAAGCACTAGCAACGATTGACGAATTAAGAAAAGCAGTAAAGTAATAACGAATTCATTTTGAATAGAATTGATTACATAAATAAGATAGCTACCTACGCAGCAAGATTCGTTGTGGAAGTTGAAGGCTTTAATGCCATAGGCAACTACCATATTAATATACATGCTGAAAGCTTCTTGGTTCCTGTTCTTAATGAGGTTTTAGGGTTACAGCTTGAAAACCTGAATGCTACCCAGCAGAAGAATTTTCCTGCAATTGACTTAGCTGATTTTAAAAACAGAGTTGCTATTCAAGTAACATCAACGAGCAGTTTAGAAAAGATAAAATCTACTCTTGAAACTTTCGGTAGGCATAACTTAGATCAGCAATTTGATGTTTTGTACATCTATATTATCACAGAAAAGCGTGAACAATACAATGACGCAAAGTTGGCTGAGGCAATTCCCCACGGGTTTACATTCAATTCAGTTGAACATATTATTGATAAGGATTCTATTCTTCAAAAGATAAATTCAATTTCAGCCACTCCAAAATTATTGACCATTTCAAAATTGTACGAGCATGAGTTTTCAGATATTCAAATTGAACAGAGAAAGAAGAAGTTTGAAAGTGGTTATCTAAACAGCATACCCGAAAACATCTGCCCAAACATGGTAAGGATATCATTCCCTACCCATATTTATAAAGCAGACTTGAATATTGATGAAGAAACCATTACTGCAAATCTCAACGAATATTTATCCTCAATTGGAAAACGAACCGTCAAAAAGTTGAAGCCAGCTAAATTGGTACAACGTGCATTAAGAGAGCATAATGCAATGTCATCCGATTGGATATTACATGAAAACTGGCTTTATACATTTAGAGATTTAACTCAGAGTAATGAGCCGTTCAGAAAGATTGTTGACATAGGAACAATTACACCGTTGGAATGCTCAGAGTTTTATGATCAGAATGAGACTACCAATAGAGTGTTTAAAAATTTATTGCGTAATACTTTAATGCAGTTGTGCCACAAAAAAGGCATTCAATGGTATGCGCCTCGAGAAACATTTCGATTTGCAAATTCCAGACCTCCCAAGGTTAAACAAGTACGTTGGAAGGGGAAAAAGGAATCTACAAAGACTGTAATTTTCAAAATGATAAACAAAAAAGAAGGTCACGTAATTTGCTATCGCAGCCTTGCATTTAGAGCTTCATTCCTAAATTTTGATACGGATTGGTACTTGGTAATAAATCCTACTTGGAGCTTTACAAATCCCGGTGGGTATCGTGAAAGTCGATTTGAATCCGCTTACATGTCTGGTATAAAACGACTTGAAAATAACAATTCTGTATTCAACTACTTTAGATTCTTTTCCTATTATTTGGCATACACTGACCTCTTTACTCCTGAATTTCCATATCTCAGAGTACATACTCCTGAACCTATAAGCATGTCACCTAGTTTGATGGAAGCAAAATGGAATCCTGTAAAAGTAACTGAAAAGTACTTTGAGGCTCCTCCAACCGACTTACAGGCTGACACTGAACTGGAGGATATTAAACTTTTTGAAGAATGAAACTTAGATATATAGAAGAACCATCCCTTCAATTCGGCACTGCTCATCACATCTGCCCTAAAAGTGGGATTTATTCATTTAATCCGTTTGACATTGCTCAGGTTAGACCTGAAAAAATAACTATTGGCGTGGTTGGCAAAGGAGAAAGTGTAGATAAAGTTTTGGAATGGATTGAAAGTTGCAAAAGTCAAATTGCTGGTAAAGAGAGTAAAACTCCACATCCAAATTTATTCATGAACTTCTGTGGTTTCAATAAAAATATTGGCTTCAAGTGTGAAATCGCTTATGATGAAACATACTTACGCAAACTAAACAACTCTGACTTTGAGAAAATTGTAAAAGGAAATGGTTCGCTCGAACACGTTATAAATGATGTTACAAACCTTTACCTGAATGAAATCAAGTTTCTTTCAAAAAACAAAAAACCTGACGTAATTCTCTGTGCATTACCTGAGAACCTGATGAAACACATTATGGAAACAAAGCCTAAAAGCACTGATGACGATGAGGAATCTGAAATAATTGAAAAGGACTTTGACAATGAAGATGTTTCAAAAAAGGAGCAAAATTTCAGAAGAAATTTGAAGGCACAAGCCATGCAATACAACGTGCCTATTCAAATTATCAGGGATAGAGTTGCTAAACCTACAGCAGAAATGCAAGACCCTGCCACCATTGCTTGGAACTTCTTTACGGCTCTTTATTATAAAGCATCTGGTACACCTTGGGCTTTAATTCGTAAAGACTCTGCTGAAACAACTTGCTACGCAGGAATAAGTTTTTTTAAGAGTAGAGATAAAAAGTCAACTCAAACAAGTATTGCTCAAATATTCAATGAACTTGGCAAAGGAGTTATACTACGTGGAGAAGAAATCAAATTGAAAAAGCATGATAGAACACCTCATTTAGCGGGTGAACAAGCATTTAACTTACTTACTCAATCATTGAAGGAGTATTATGACGCAGTAAAAATCTATCCTAAAAGACTTGTTTTGCACAAGACATCAAACTTTAATGATGATGAAATCTATGGGTTTACAGAAGCAGCCAAAAAACTACATATAAACCAAATTGACTTGGTTTCGATTCAAACTTCCGACCTTCGTTTATACAGACAGGGAAACTACCCACCAATGAGAGGTACTCATTTGACAATGTCTGAAAAGCATCATTTGTTATACACAAGGGGTTCTGTTCCATATTATGAAACTTATCCAGGAAGATATATACCAAGAGCCATCGAAGTTAAATTGGCGACATGGGACGAGTCACCAAATGTAATCTGTGATGAAATTTTAGCATTAACGAAAATGAATTGGAACAATGCTCAGTTTGACAGACAAATGCCAATTACAATTGAATGTGCCCGAAATGTAGGAGAGATTTTAAAATACTTGGGCCCAGACGACCAAATGCAATTAAAGTATAGCTTTTACATGTAGAATATGCCAACGCAGCAGTCACACACATACCGCATTCGCACAAGCCAACGCACAGACCAAAAATGCGGTAAGAGTGTGCCTGCCCATCCCCGAGAGAAATTCAATTTTTTTCTTCCCTCCCTTCGGTGTTTTAATTTTTTCGCCACCCACAACCGACACGAAAACAGTTGGGCACCAACAGCGAAAAATAACGGAAACAGCGACTTTACAAGGACGGAGGACAGAAGGCCAGCTTGTAACAGCGTGTATGTGGCAATAGCGGGTGAAGTGGTAAATCGAAGGTCAGTGCTTCTAAGAAACTTAGTGCTAAACGGACAGGAAAGTGCTTCTAATCCGCTACTGCACATACACGCAAACCGTCAGACTGTCTAAAAACCCCTTTAGTCCTCAAAAAAAAAATAGTAAAATTTTTGGTGATAATTGTAATATTAATCCAATAATTATGTGTACATTTATTGCGTAAACAACGCATCAATGAAAT
>Ga0334895_1003210_pt1 | contig 12862 bp, 13 predicted proteins | sample GraSluR3_MG_7_FD_207229 | JGI IMG/M metagenome (GOLD analysis project Ga0334895, IMG submission 207229) | Sludge microbial communities from methane-producing bioreactor in Wageningen University, Netherlands - Granular Sludge_31_05-R3 | ecosystem: Engineered > Bioreactor > Anaerobic >... | reverse complement strand
GTTGCGGTATGCAGTGCCGTAGTGAGTTCACTGTGATCGGCAAGGCCACCTTTGAACTGCTGTTGTGCACCTGCCCGTGATACTTCCTGATGCTTTTGAAAGGCTGCATCAAATCCTTCGGTATCCACCGTAAAGCCATGCTCGGCAGCAAGCTCTTCAGTAAGTTCGATGGGGAAACCATACGTATCGTACAGCTTGAATGCAATGCGACCGTTTATAATGCGACTCTTTCCCTTCAGAAGGTTGGGCAGCATTTTTTCGAATTCATGTTCTCCCTTTTGCAGGGTAGCAGAGAATTTTTCCTCTTCAAAACCCAGCTCCGTCATAATGAAGTCACGATTTGAGAGCAGCTCGGGATATGCTTCACCGTACATCGTTACCACCACTGTGGCGAGTGCCGAAAGGAATTTGCCCTCGATGCCTAACTTGCGGCCATGTCGTACCGCTCTTCGGATAAGACGGCGAAGAATATACCCCTGCCCCACATTGGACGGCTTGACTCCACGCTGGTCTCCCAGGATGAACACACTCGTGCGTACGTGATCGGCGATAATGCGAATCGAGACATCCAGATCTTCATCAGAGCCGTACTGTTTTCCCGATAGCTGCTGAATCTCTGCAATGATTGGAGAAAAAACCTCAGTCTCATAGACTGATTTTTTCCCCTGAAGCACTGCAATGGTCCGTTCAATACCCATTCCGGTATCAACACATTTTCGATCTAGGGGAACATACGTTCCTTCCATGGTTTTGCGGTATCCCATGAACACATCGTTCCAAATCTCAAAATATTTTCCACAGGAACACCCTGGCCGACAATCGGGACCACAGGATGCACGTCCGGTATCGATGAACATTTCCGAATCGGGACCGCATGGCCCTGCTTCTCCTGCCGGACCCCACCAGTTATCCTCACGGGGAAGGAAGTAAATGCGCTCATCAGGAATGCCGAGACTTTTCCAAATGGCGGCTGACTCTTCATCACGCGGGACATCATCATCTCCGGCGAAAACGGTCACTGAGAGTTTGTTCGGATCAATATGGAGCCACTTCGTAAGGAATTCGTAACTGTACCGGATGGCATCTTCTTTGAAGTAGTCCCCCAGCGACCAGTTACCGAGCATTTCAAAAAAGGTCAGGTGGTGCGGATCTCCCACTGCATCGATATCACCGGTTCTGATACACTTCTGGTAATCTACCAGACGGGTTCCTGCAGGATGATACTGTCCCAGGATATAAGGGACGAGAGGGTGCATTCCCGCTGTGGTAAACAACACGGTGGGATCATTTTCCGGAATCAACGATGCTCCAGAGATCTGTGTGTGATCTTTGGAAACAAAAAATGCAATAAAACTGTCGCGTAATTCATGTGCTTTCATAGAGGTGAATACTATGCAAGGAGCACCCCTGTGTCAAGACAAGTCAAAAAGTGACAGTTGGGTTTCGGGCATCTGCTCCGGGAATTTCCGGGAGGTGGGAAAGAGCCGTGCATGAAGCAGCTGAGGCTGTTTCATCACCAGAACCTGAGGCATAAGCGAAAGCTTTCGCGGCCACAGCAGGGAACGATTATCCAGTACATGCTGAAAGAGGACCACTTTTCTCTGCTGCTGCAGGGCATAGTACGCCTGTTTCACACAAGCACCGCCATCCCGTTCCTCAATGATTACCGTGGCGGTACAAAGCGCACTCATAAGCTGATTGCGCATGGGGATATGCCATTTCTGCATCGGAAATACCGGACTGAATTGCGTAACCAGTAAACCCCGCTCACCGATAACACTTTGCAGTTCCCGATGTTCGTCTGGATACGATTCAATGAGCGAGGAACTCAGGACCGCAATGGGCGGCCTCCCTACCGAGAGGGCAGTGATATGTGCAATGCCCGAAATGCCTACATCGAGGCCGGAAAGGGTAACCACCTCATGTGAGGCAAGAGCTGAAACCGAATTCTGAGTATAGGACTTCCCCTCATTGCTGGGATTTCTGTTGCCGATGATGGCGACACACTTTTTTTTCAACAGTGAGCTGTCACCCCGGAGATAGAGAAATCTCGGAGCAGTTTCTCCTGGCAAAAATGCAGGATAGTCGCTGTCATCCCGTTTTACGATCCGATCCTGTGGTTCAAGACGCAGGAACATTCCTTTCACCCGGGAGTGACTTTCCAGGAGGTGCTGCGCAGAAATCTGGAAAGTTTCTGCATAGGTATTGGGATGATAGGTAAGCGGGTCAGACAGACGGATCACATCTCCGAGTCGATCGAACTGGAATTCAACCTGTGATACACTTTGTTTTGAAACGATCTTCAGTGTCTCAAAGTTTATCGCTTCCTGAAGATGTCTGGGAATGGAGTCTGTCTCAGTCATAAGGTGAGTATAGTATTATTGGCATCAGGGAGTAAATGCAGAGATGCCAGCATCACGAGGTGATACTGGCATCTGCCGCCTCTCGGAATCGAACCGAGGACACAAGGATTTTCAGTCCTTTGCTCTACCAACTGAGCTAAAGCGGCGTAACTTTCACGGTTATACCCTTTCAGCGCCGAATCTGTCAACCCCTTCGGTGAAGGAAAACCGGACGAAGCGTAATCTCTCCGGAATTCAGCTTTTCCACGACCCCGTCATCGGTGCGTACCATCAGTGATCCATCATCAGAAATCTCCAACACCTCACCTTTGTGGGACCGATCCCCTTGAATTATCTGCACACGCCGGCCAAGTACAATACTTCGATCCCGATAGCATTGCATCACATCAGGCTCTTCGATGTTTTCGATCATCCCAAGCACTTCTTCAATTATAGCGGCACAGAGATGATTCCGGGAGAATCCTGCCGGGACGGTCTGTGGAAAAACCGCTGAGGCAATCGAAGCAATTTCGGGAGGGAACCCACCGACCGGTACGGTACAATTTACCCCGATACCGACAACCACACTCTCGATTTTCCCGCTTTCAAAACCACTTATACCTTCCGTGAGAATACCGCAGACCTTTTTCCCATCCATGTAGATATCGTTAACCCATTTAATCGCAGCTTTTCGTTCACTGAACCGCTCAATCGCCTGACAGACACCTACAGCGACTGCTGAGGTGATGCGCAATGCCAGAGTGCTTGCCACATCACGGCGGATGATCATACTGAGGTACAAACCACTGTCACCGGGAGAAAAAAAAGATCTTCCCAATCGCCCCCGTCCGGATGTCTGCTCACCGGCGATAACAATCGTCCCATGAGCAGCTCCTTCAGTGGCAAGACGCTTTGCTTCACGGTTTGTAGAATCTATCTGGTCATAGTAGTGGATATCTACCGGAATATCAGGTGACAGCACTGAGCTGACCCCTGCAGCTGAGAGGATATCACTCGATGCGGCTAGGCAATAGCCTACCTTCGTAGATGAGGTGATCTCATAACCGCGATGTCGTAATTCCTCAATAGCCCGCCACACAGCGGCTCTGCTCAACCGGAGTTGCTGTGCGATATGTTCTCCCGAAATGAACATCCCCCGATGTGTTTCGAGGATATGAAGAACTTGTTGCTGTGTTGTCATACTCCCCTCCTGCTCTCAGGTGCATCCTACGCTATTGTAAACATAAAGAAAAGTGATTGTTTACAATAACCGCTCTTTTATGGTATAGCACACAACAAGGAGTCTGGTATGAATCTGAGAAGCATTATCATCACCGCATTATTTGCCGCACTCTTAGTTGCGGGGGCTTATATCATTATCCCGGTAGGTCCCGTCCCCATTACGTTGCAGACAGCTTTTGTTCTCCTTGCGGGGATTCTCGGGGGAAGGAAGATTGCAGGTGCAGCGGTGGCAATCTATCTCGTACTTGGTGCTGTTGGTATGCCGATATTCAGCGGCGGTATCGGAGGATTTGCCCATTTCGCCGGTCCTACCGGCGGCTTTCTTATCAGCTGGCTCATTGCAGCTCCCATCGCAGGGTGGTTCACCGATCGTATTTTCCGAAATTCTGCCAAAAAGGAACAGCTGACGAAAAAAGACCTGCTGTGGATCATTTTCGGTACCATTTCAGGTACGATAGCTATTTATCTTATCGGAATTCCGTATATGAAGATGATCCTTGATTTTTCCTGGTCACAGGCCATTACGGTCGGACTGCTCCCCTTCATCCCGGGAGATCTGCTCAAGGCCGTTGCGGTGGTGCTGCTGGGGAATCTCTTTGCTGTACGGGTGAGAACTTTTATACACGACGGAGCTCAGAATGCATCAGATGCTGAACATTGAACATCTCCATTTCTCTTTTAATAAGCATCCCGTACTCTCCGATGTTTCGTTCACGGTACCCCCGGGGGCGTTCATGATCCTTTCGGGCAGAAACGGCAGCGGAAAAAGTGTATTACTTCGCTGTATCAAAGGATTATATCCACTGCACCGTGGAACCATCATGCTGGGAGATACCGACTTGAGCCGAAAACCGGCTCAACGTAACCGGCGAATTGCACTTGTTTTTCAGGATGCCGACACGCAGATAGTCGGACAGACAGTAAAACGGGATATCCTGTTCGGGTTGGAAAATCTGGGAATTCCTGCAGCTGAACAACACCGCCGATTGGATGAGACCGTACAACTGCTTGGTCTCCAGGATCTACTGCATCAACGACCGAGAACGCTGTCAGGGGGAGAACGACGTCGGTTGGCAATTGCGGGCGTGCTCGTCATGAAACCTGAGGTACTTCTCTTGGATGAACCGTTTGCCAATCTGGATTATCCGGGAATTGTTTCGGTACTTGAGGCGCTGATTGCATTGCATCACAGCGGTGCCACCATCGTAATCGCAACTCATGAGATAGAGAAAATTCTCGCGCACGCAACCGATCTTGTCGTTCTAGATAAGGGCTCCGTTGTCCTTTCGGGCAGCCCGCATCAAGTAATCGCACAGGTTTCTCAGTACGGTATCCGCAGACCGACGTACAACAACCGGCCGATTGCAATTGAGGAATTATCATGGTTGAGGTGAAGCTGTTTCACTATTGTGATCGGGGAACCTACCTCCATCGGACTCACCCGATGACCAAGTTATTTTCTCTGTTGATTTTTTCTCTGATTATCAGCAGTACATCACTACCGGGAGTAATCAGTGTATTTGTGTTGTTCTCTGTAATCTCCTGGACGATACGGTTCCCCGTGCCCCGATATGCGCGTGAACTCCGCTTTTTCCTCTTTATGGCCGTGCTCATTGCCACGGCTCGAACACTCGGAGGAAGCGATATTGCCGTTGTGGTATTGGTTGTCCTCCGGTTTGCCACGATTGTCTTTATGGGCATGCTGTTTACCGACACCAGCGCTCCTGATGATATTGCACGGGCAATCGGCTCTGCACTATCACGATTGCCCCGCATTCCCGGGTATCGTATCGGAGCTACGATCGAACTCACTCTCGCTTCTATCCCCCTGCTCTTTGATGTTGCCTTGGAAGTATCACAAGCAAGAAAAGCTCGTGGAGAAGGCCTGTGGAAACATCCAATCCGACGTATGGTCTCATACGGAACCAGCGTATTTGAGTTATTGCTTGATCGTGCTCAGCAGATGGAGGCAGCCCTAACCGCTCGTGCTTATCGTGTGGATGCTGTTCGCCCCCATTTCGGCTGGTCGGCAATTGATCTCATCGCTGGCCTGATAGTAATGCTGCTTGCTGCTCTGATAGTGATTTTCTGCTGAAAAGTATGTCTGAGCGTTCTGCTTGATGCATCTAGGATAATCGCTATACTGAGGATATGACCATCACGGAACAGAAGCGGATCGTGCGCCAGACGATGCACAAAAAATTGAAACAGATCACCTCAGACGAGCGCACCGAGTGGTCACATCATATCTGCACGCGAATTCAGGCGCTGAACCGGTATGTACAAGCCGATACAATTCTCGGCTTCATACCGACCGTGTACGAACCTGATTTAACTGTGGTATATGATGCTGCACTGCGGAACGGGAAACAGGTAGCGTTTCCCCGCTGCGCATCTGATGGATCGTTACAATTTGTGCTCGTGGATACCCGCTGGAAGTCTCAGACACAGCGGTATGCACTCCCCGTCGAGGAACCGGGACCGGTGTATACACAGATTGCCGATACTTCGGAAATTCATACGGTTCTCATGTTGATACCTGCAGTGGCTTTTACTGCAGGGGGTCTCAGACTTGGACATGGCATGGGCTATTATGATCGATATCTTGCCCGCCATCAGGTTCCGGGTGAACCAGTCGGTGTCTGTTTCTCATTGCAAGTGCTCGACAGCCTTCCCGGAGAAGTTCATGATCGGCATGTTCATATGGTGATTACCGAACAGGGGATTTTGTAATCAGGTCGACTCTTTATTTCTCCAGAGCCAGGAAAAGTGCTGATCAGCAAGCATATGAAGCAGCGAGACCCCTTGGGGGGAGAGAGGATCCGGACACTCATAATTATTATCGAGTTTCAGTAGCTCATTGCGGACTTCAACACTACGTACCGTTCTCAATAGTGCACTGAGCGTCCTGATATATTCAAACTGCCGTGAGGGAGAACTGGCTATCACGAAGAGAAAGTGAACGGGCAGTCCATCTTTTGCCTGATAGTCTACCCCACAGACAGAGAGGCCGAGAGCCACTTGAATCTGGGAAAGATTTCTAATCTTACCATGTGCGATGGCTATCCCATGCCCGATTCCTGTGGTCTCGATAGCTTCTCGGTTATGTACGGCTCGTCGAAACCGGTTTATATCGGGAAGCTGTTGAAATACTGAGCAGGAATCAATCACTTCGTCGATTGCTTCCGTTTTGGTCATCGATCTGAGATGACAGATAACGGAATTAAAATCGTACGGCATCCTCACGTGGCATCTCCCTGCTCAGCTAGGTAGGCGTTCATGGCTTTTGCAGCTTTACGACCTTGCCCCATGGCAAGAATCACCGTTGCCGCACCAAGTACGATATCACCACCGGCATAGACTCCCGGCATGGAAGTTGCACAGGTTTCGTCATCAACCACGATGTTTCCCCGGTGATTCACATCAAGTCCTTTGGTCGTTCGTTCAATTAATGGATTGGAAGCATTGCCTATGGCTACAATGACGGTATCGAATGCATGCAGCGCTTCTGTTCCCGGGATCTCTCTGGGGGAACGGCGCCCGGATGCATCGGGTTCTCCCAACTCACAGGTGATTAATTCAACGTGTTGCACACGACCGTTTTCATCGCCGAGAATACGTAGCGGAGCATGGAGGTAGAGAAACTGTACTCCCTCTTCCTTTGCATGTGCAATTTCCTCTCTTCGCGCCGGCATCTCTTCATCAGTTCTCCGATACACGACGGTGACACTTTCAGCTCCCAACCGCAATGCGGTACGTGCGGCATCCATCGCTACATTGCCGCCGCCAAAAACCGCTACTTTTTTTGAACCGTACAGGGGAGTTCCCGCAACATTCCGTTCATAGGCACGCATGAGATTGCTTCTGGTAAGATATTCATTTGCACTGAATACGCCGATGTAATTTTCTCCCGGTATGTTCAGGAATTTAGGCAATCCGGCCCCGGTACCGAGAAACAGTGCATCAAATCCTTCCCGATGCATTAAATCTTCAAGTTTTGCAGTTCGTCCCACCAGAAAGTTATGTTCAATCGTGACACCCATGCCCGCCAGAGCATCTAGTTCTTCCTGTACGATGCTTTTCGGCAGACGAAATTCGGGGATACCGTATACAAGCACACCGCCCGATTTATGCAGTGCTTCGAACATGACTACGTCATGACCTGCCCGTCGAAGATCAGCTGCGGCTGTCATACTAGCCGGTCCGCTTCCGACGACCCCAACCTTCTTCCCTGTCGAAGGAGCTATTGAGGGATTCTCACGACTGTCTGTGTGTGATTCCCAGTCGGCAACATACCGTTCGATGCGGCCGATATTCACTGCTTTATCGATACTCTTCAATGATTTTCCCACCGTGCAGGGAAGCTGACACTGAGCTTCCTGCGGACAGACTCTTCCACAAATGGCAGGGAGCATGGAACTTTCTTTAATGACGTTCACCGCGCCTTTAAAGTCTCCCTCGGCAGTCTTTTTGATAAAACCGGGTATATTGATGCCCACCGGACAGCCGGCGATGCAGGGAGCATTTTTACATTGCAGACAACGCAGTGCTTCCACCTTCACCTGGGCTTCTGTGTAGCCAATGGCTACCTCATCCATATTGTGCACCCGTTTGTTCGGATCCTGGGATGGCATTTCCTGTGGAGGAATGGCCAGCCGCTCTTTTGCTGTAAGACTCTTGTCCTGATACTGATTCAGCAGATCTTTTGCCTGCGCATCCAGTTCAGTCAGACTCGCATGTGCCATTATGCCTGTCCCTCCTTGATGTTCAAACCGACGTGACATCGGTGATGAGCTTCCTGTTCCTGCGGTTTATAGGTTCCGAGTCGCAACAGGAGATTATCCCAATCAACGGCGAAGGCATCAAATTCGGGGCCATCAACGCAGACAAACTTGGTTTTCCCGTTAATACTTACCCGACATCCGCCACACATTCCGGTTCCGTCAATCATAATGGTATTGAGTGATACAATGGTGGGGATGTTGAACGGTTGTGTGGTCAGTGTGCAGAATTTCATCATGATCGGTGGACCGATAGCGACCACTAAATCAGGCTTCCATGATTCACACAACTCATTCAGGGGTTCGGTAACGAGCGCTTTTCTTCCATAGCTGCCATCGTCGGTACAGATGATCAGTTCATCGGCAATGGCGGTCATCTCTTTTTCCAGAATGACCAGATCTTTATTACGGGCTCCGATAATTATCTTCACTTCGTTCCCTGCCCGTTTCATAGCCTGCGCAATAGGATGCATGGGCGCAACTCCTACGCCACCGCCTACACAGACGACTTTCCCGTATTTATCTATATGGGTCGGTTTCCCTAATGGTCCTAACACATTTTTAATGGCATCCCCTTTTTCGAGCCTGGCAAGATGATGGGTAGCTTCTCCTACGGCTTGAAACACCAGAGTGATAGACCCGGATGATTCATCAGCGTCAGCAATGGTTAGGGGGATGCGCTCTGCGTACTCACCTCCCTGCTGAACAATGACAAACTGTCCCGCTTTCCGTTCCCGGGCAATATGAGGGGCTTTGATGGTGAGTCGAAAGACCTCATCTGAGAGTTTTTCCTTTTGCAGAATGGTGAACATACAAACCTCCTGAGCGACCTGAGTGCACAGAAAACCGGATTTTCCTGCTCGCAGGTGGTTGTTCTTTACCGTACCAGATGCGGCAACTTTGGGCAATTGGCGAAAAGGTCATTGCACCATCGGCCAGGTGTGATACACTGCTGATGAAGCGATAGCTTCCAGGAGGTATCAGATGCATTATTATTTGCTGGTTTATCCTGCAGAGGCTTTGGTAGCCTCTATGCTTACAAGTGCGGAATTCAGCGCCTATATGTCGATGGGTCCGGAGAAGACCGCTGCCGAGCAACTCATTTTTGTTGAACTGACCGAAGAATTCGGTGATGACTTTGATTGGGATTATGCCCGGAGAGCCTGTATTCCTCATCGTGACGGGACACCGAAGAATTCGGTGTATCTGAGTGTATATCGCGTGCTGGAACGGGTTCCGCATCGGGTACTGGGTAATCTATCGTTGGTTACACAGGATGGAAGGAATCTGGAGATAGCCCAGAGGCCTTATCGGGGACCGCAGAACTGGAATGGACATGCGCTGTATCAGGAACTGTGCCCGGTTAGCCCTTTGGTAGCTGCTACGCTGCCTCCGGAACCGTTCTCTCGGTATCTGCTTGACAGCACTAACCATATTGCGGTCCCGGCTATCGCCTTTGCTGACATTCATCTTCCCGGACCGGAAAATCAGTCGTTGTATGCACATGATCAGCAGCAGCATGTGCAGATGTGCTTTGATGATATTCATAGAACCCCGGGAAAATTGTCAAAGACGATAGATCGTTCTGCAAAGATCCAGTTTTCGTACCGCACTATCGGGCAGGGGCTATTCTTCGCCCGGCATAAGGAACCGCTGGTGTTTTATCCCATGCCTTCAGCCGATGAAATCCGATCCCACCATGATGAATGGGGACGATCAGCTCACATATTTTCATAACTAATTGCAGGAGCGTAATGTATGATTCGACATCCGGAAGAAATGATTAATCAGGACCGACAGATCCGCGGTGGAAATGGGTTGTGTAAAATCCACCATTTTGTGCAACCCGGTGAAATAGACCATTGCCGTATGTTCGCCACCGTCACCCTGGAACAGGGAGTTTCGGTAGGAGAACATATACATGAAGGTGATGCCGAGTACTTCTGGATTCTCAGAGGACAAGGCATTGTCACCGAAGCTGATGGTGAAAAAGTGGTGAATCCGGGAGATCTCGTGGCAACCGGAGATGGGGAAAGTCATGCGATCCGCAATGAACAGAGCGAACCTCTGGTCTTTATTGCACTGATCATCCTCACGTAAACGGTTACACTCCCTGCACCTGCAAGGTGGTAATGGTTCGCCGATAGATGCGCAAGTACAGTATCACACTCATGATTAGCGATACCAACTCCGATATGAGAAAGGAAAACCAGATAGCATCAAGTCCGCCGATGCGTGCGAGAACCCAGGCAGAGGGAAGCAGAAACACCAGTTGTCGGGTTACTGAAAGCAGTAAGCTGTAGGTTCCTTTTCCCATGGCTTGAAACGATGAACTGAATACGATTGCGATACCGGCAAGGGGAAATGCAAGACTGATAATGCGCAATGCCGGGATTCCGATTCCCATCATCTCAGCAGATGCGTTGAATAAGAGAAGCAGTTGATCGGGCAAGATCTGGAATATGAGAAGACCGAACAGCATGATTCCCACTGCAATAAACTGGGAGAATCGTATCGTCTGTACGATTCGATGTTGATTTCTTGCCCCGTAATTATATGCCACAATGGAGATCATTGCAGTAGATAACCCGAAGACGGGCATGAATATAAAGCTCTGCAACCTGAAGTACACGCCGAATACGGCTACGGCGGTAGCAGAGAATGCAATGAGTATCGAATTCATTCCGATGGTCATGACTGATCCGATAGACTGCATAATGATCGAGGGCAATCCCACCTGATAAATTTCTTTGATGATGTGCCAGTTAACGGTAAATCCGCGAAACGAGAATGTAAGTTCATGGACCTTTGTTTTCATGAAAAAGAGTGCGAGGCCTAACGCACTAAGTTGTCCGATGATGGTAGCCACTGCAGCTCCGGCCATACCCATTTCAGGAGCTCCAAGAAGTCCGAAGATGAGTATTGGGTCAAGAATGATGTTGATAATGGCCCCTGCAGCCTGAGTGATCATGGGATGGATGGTGTCTCCGGTTCCCTGCATGATACGCTCACAGATAAACTGGCCGAATATTCCGATGGAAAGTGTTGTCACGATGAGAAGATAGATCTGCCCCATTCGGATAATTTCAGGATCATCGGTGAACCAGTGAAAGAAAAAGGGTGTGAGCAGAGCTCCGATGGCGGCAAACAGTATCCAGATGAGTACCGCAAGGAAGAGTCCCTGCATCGCAACATCCGAGGCTTCCTTCGGCCGTTGCTGACCTAGGCGACGAGAAAGGAGTGCGTTCACGCCAATGCTTGTCCCTACTCCCATAGAGATCATGAGCATCTGAACCGGAAATGCCAAGGAGACTGCGGCAAGCGCCTGCTCACCGATACGTGCGATGAAAATGGAATCCACCACATTATAGAGGGCTTGTACCATCATGGAGACCATAATGGGAAGAGCCATGGTTACTACGAGCTGACCGACGGGTTTTGCACCCATCTTATTCTGGCGCACGGGGGCGTGATCACTGTTTTGCATGCAAGATAATCTATCACCAACGCCCGCGCTGTACAACCCACAAAAACGGGCACTTACCGAAAGTGCCCGCATTATGTGAAAAAGCTTGGTTATGAGACTTTGAACGGAACAATAAGATTGGGATCCAAGACTCGGAAGGTAAATGATTCAGTAATGAAGAGCGTTACTTCCTTGGTGTCATGGGATTCATAACCGATAGCAAAATCCTGTCCGATGGTCAGTTCCAGATTCTCATCATCCTGCGGAACCAGGAAGGCACCATCAATTGCCATGCTGTGAATGACCTTCCCACCGATGAGCCGTTCAATTCGCTCCGGCAGCGGCGTCCCCTGTACCACTTTGTTAATCGCAAGCCATCCTTTTGTTCCCAGAATAAGCGAGCAGGGACCTTGCGCATGACTGGCACGCAGGGTCACCAGTGCGGTACTGATGGCCTCCATGATGGCGGATCCATCGGTTCCCAGAACAAGTGGCTTGTGTGCAGCTGCTTCTTCTATACCGACAATGCCACTGGAGGAAAATCCATGATAGATGGCCTTTTCCTCAAAGTCCGCAATTTTTTCAGCTGCTGCATCGAGGGAATCAAGATCGATATCCTTTGCTCCGCGATTGAGATTATCCATTTCCCATCGGTTGAGGGAGAATCTCACTCGTGCTTCTGATAACGGGGTGACACGGAAAACTCCGGTTTTCACATCACCTGCATCATCAAGTAAATCAAGACGGCCTTCAGAAACGGCAGTGTAATTCCACCCCTTGGGACCTTCTACATGTACTACTTTTCTGGCACTGAGTCGGGACCGCAGAATTTCTGCAGCTCGACTTTCTATCTCTTCCCACACGCGGGTTGATAGCGGGGCAAGTTCTTTTTTCAAGATATCCATAGAGCCAATTTCAAAATGGCAAATCGACTTATAAATATGCATCCAGCCCTGTATGATTATGCAATATCATCCACTGTAGGTTGTTGGTTGGGCGAGCAGCGAAAACCAAGGTGGCTTTTCGGCAGC
>Ga0334895_1003206_pt1 | contig 12871 bp, 10 predicted proteins | sample GraSluR3_MG_7_FD_207229 | JGI IMG/M metagenome (GOLD analysis project Ga0334895, IMG submission 207229) | Sludge microbial communities from methane-producing bioreactor in Wageningen University, Netherlands - Granular Sludge_31_05-R3 | ecosystem: Engineered > Bioreactor > Anaerobic >... | reverse complement strand
CGGGCCGGCTGCTTCTCACACGGCGTCTGAAGATGCCGGCGTTCGATGCGGCGAAGATGGACGACGCCGTGGCCTTCGAGGCAAGGCGACTTCTTCCCGTCCCCCTCCCGGAGCTCGTCTGGGGTTACCACGTGATGCCGCCGGCCAACGGCGAGGCCGAGTCGACGTCCGATCGCGAGATCATCGTCACGGCGATGAAGCGGTTTCAGCTACTCGACCGGCTGTCGCGCCTGCAGCATGCCAAGCTGCACGTCGACGTCGTCCAGAGCGACACGCTGGCGCTGTACAACTTCCTCGTTTTCGATCGCATCGATCGGGCCGAAAACCCGGGGCCGGGGCCGAGCGGCGATGAGGCCGCCACGGCCCTGCTCGACGTGGGAGGCGACAACATGAACTTCGTGGTCGCCTCGACGGCGGGCATGTGGTTCCGCTCCAGCGGTCTCGGAGGGCAGCAGTTCACCAAAACCCTCGTGCGGGAGTTCCGCCTCACGACCGCCCAGGCGGAACAGATCAAGCAAGACCCGGCCAAGGCCGATTCGCCCAGCGAAGTCTACCAGGCGCTCGATCCCGCGCTGGAACGGCTCGCCGAAGAGACGCGATCGCTCATCGACGCTTTCCGGCGAAGTCGTCCCGGGGCACGACTCGGACAAATCCTTGGCTGCGGGGGCAGCTTCCAACTGCACGGGCTGCTGAGATACCTGAGGTCGGGACGTTGCTGAGAATCGGCCCAAAAATCCAGCGGACGAATTCTAACGTGCCGATAACCGTCCGCTAACGGGCGGCGGTTAAAGTGAGCCATGAGACACGGCGGTAGCCCACCCGAGGACCTGGGCGCGCAAGGCAGGGCCAAGGAGCCTTACATGCCAAAAGGATCGGTGCTCGTCGTCGAAGACGAGGCGGACATTCGCGAGTTGGTCAGCTACAATCTCGGCCGAGAGGGCTTTCACGTGGTCAGTGTCGCGACGGGTGAGGCGGCGCTGGGGTCGATCCAAGCCGAGCCTCCCGATCTGGTGCTCCTCGACTTGATGCTCCCGGGCGTCGACGGCCTGACCGTGTGCCGCCAGCTCAAGACGAGCCCGGCCACCAAGGCCATCCCGGTCGTCATCCTCACCGCGAAAGGGGAAGAGACCGACGTGGTGGTCGGCCTCAATCTGGGAGCCGACGATTACATCACCAAGCCCTTCAGTCCCAGAGTGCTCATCGCCCGGATTCAGACGGTGCTGCGCCGCACCCGCGGTGCCGCGGCCGACGACTCGGGGGGCGACGCGCCGATACGCATCCACGATCTGACGATCCATCCCGGTCGGCACGAGGTGTTCGTCGGGACCGACCCGATCGAACTCACCGCCACCGAGTTCCGCGTGCTGCGGCTTCTGGCCAGAAGACCCGGCTGGGTGTTCACACGCCAACAAATCCTCGACGGAGTGCATGGGAGCAACTATGCCATAACCGATCGGGCCGTCGACGTGCAGATCGTGGGGCTGCGAAAGAAGCTGGGTCGGGGGAGCCGCTACATCGAGACCGTCCGGGGGGTCGGCTATCGCTTCAGGGCGCGCTCGCAAGGAACTTGAACACTTTCACGTGCGCGGCGCGTTCTGAAGGGAGGTCCTCCGCTTGTGAACGTACCACCCCCGGCCGTTCCCACGCCCCCGCTCGTTCCCACGCTTCCGCGTGGGAACCAGTGGTGAGGGTTCGTGCGAACGTGCGATGACCTCACGCCCGCGCATGCGCGACGCGCCGCGTGCCGGGCGCGAAGCGCGTCCAAGTCAAGAACCACCCCGCCCCCGCCGCGGTCAAACAGGCCCCCACGGCGAGCCCCAACAGCCAGCGGCCGTGGTAGCTCACGCGAAGCGTGCGCGTGCCGGGCGGCACGTGGGCCACGATCCGGCCGAACTCGTCGGCCTCGCACGCGGCGGTGCGCCCGTCGGCCCACGCGCGAATTCCGTCGTAGTAAAGATAGTTGACCACCACCGGCCCGCCCTCAGGCAGGGCGCCCACCTCGACTTGCACGCCCGACGGGATGCGGCAAATGGGAAGGGGTCGATCGCGGTCGCCGGCGGGAAAGGCCATCGGGTCGGGATCCGCCAACGCGACCAGGCGCAGATCGCCCGACTCGGCCACTGGGCGGCGTTCGGCGTCGTACCGGCGCAGCGGCTCCAGAAGATACAGATTCCGCGTTTCCTGCGCGTGGACCGCCGGGTTCGCGCTCAGCACGGGCCGGTCGCTCGTGGCGTGCACCAACAGGTACTTGACCCCATGGCGGCGGAGCGTCGCGATCATGTCGGCCTCCATGCGCCGCTCGACCTCCTGATACTCCGGCCGGAACGAGACCAGCGGGTCGTGGCCCGTCACCGAATCGACCCGGTACACGCTGGCGAGATAGTTCGACAAGCTCAAGGCGAACCCCTCGGCCGCCGAGCGGTGCTGGGCGACGGGCATCACCCGAACCGGCTCGAAGTCGCTCACGATTTGCCGGGCGATTGGCTCGGGCAACTCGGGATAGGGTCGGTCGCCGAACGAATAGAACGACGTGCGCGCAAGCGAAACGTGATACGCCAGCAGAAGCGCCACGGCCGCGAAAGAGACCGCCCGCCATCGCCCCGGCGCAGCGCTTCGCGCCGTGAGGCGGTCGACGACCAGGGCCCCGGCCGCCAGCGAAAAGAAGTGGAACATGGGCAGCCACTTGACCGGATGCTTGAACTTGTCGAGCATGGGCAGCCTGGCCTGCACGTACCACAGCACGCCCGCGTCGCCCAGGCACAACAGCAGGGCCACCAGCCCCAAGGCGAAAAGCGGATGGCGCAAGAGCGGGCCCAGCCGGCCGGGAAAGACCCACGCGACGAGAAACCCGCCCAGCCAGGCGAGCGTGAACAGCGTGCCCGCGTAGTAAAGCTGCCCGAAATAGTCGAGAAACATGGTGCCCAGGTCGGCCGGCGCCTCGGCCTTGCCGAGGGGGTAGGGCACGAGCATGGCGTGCAGTCCGGCCAGGCAGTTGCCGCCCCCGCCCCCGACCCGATCGAGATCGCGAATCGCCCACGACTGCGGAATCAACAGGGGGGCCGCCAAGCCCAGGCCGATCGCCAGGGCGCCGCACGAGGCGGTCCATCGCCGCCGGGGAATGCGGCCCGAAAGGGCTCCCCATCCGAGGGCCAGGCAGTAAAACACCATGGTATAGGCCCACATCTGGGCGTTTCCGCCGTGGAAGTAGACGCCGATGACCGCGCCGGTGCCCACGATCCAGCCCCAGCCCGGGTCCTTTTCGGTCAGCGAAAGCAGGGCGATTCCCAACAGCGGGGTCCAGCAAAACGTGGGAAGCATGTAGTACCACGACCGTCCGGCGATCAGGGCGTAGCCCGACAGCACGAACGACAGCGCCGCGCCCGCGGCAATCGCCGGGGCGACCCCCAGACGCCGCGCCAGCCCGTAGAAGGCGAAATACCCCGCCACCAAGTGCAGCGCGGCAAACACGTCGACCGTGGCGATCTCGTCACCCAGGCCGTAGGTTGCCAGGGCATACGAAAGATAGGTGAACGGGTAGGTCAAGGCGTAGGTGCCCACCTCGGCCAGCGGGGCGCCCAGGAGCTGATGGGGGTTCCAGGCGGGAAAGCCCCCGGCAAACGCCGACCGGCATCCGTAAAGCATGCCGGGGAAGAACTGCGAGAAATTGTCGTCCTGCACGAAGTAGTAGGGCTCGTTCGCCTGGGCGATGACGCCGCAAACGACCAGCACGGCCAGCCCGGCCAGCATCCAGGCGACGGAGCCTCCGGCCCCGCCCGTTGGGACCGCCCCCGTTGCCGCGACGAGCGATCCACCGCGACCGGTCGGCACCACGGCGTCCAAGGCCCCGCGCGCGACCGGGCGCCTCGAGAAGCGCGACCTCGCCGCCAGCACGCCCGCGAAGAAGAGCCCGAACGTGATGAGCACCGGATGGGTCAATGCCCGGCGCAGCAGCCAGAGGTCGCCCGGGTAGTTCAACAGCCTCTCGAACGACGGCATGAGCGAACGGGCCCGGTGGGGATTCACGCTCAGGCGGCGAAGCTCGACTCCTTCGTCGACGGGCAACTGCGAATCCCCCGCCCACGCTGGCCACTGCGAGGGCCACGCGTTGATCTCGACCGCGCGGTCGTCTTCGCCAATCGCGACGGTAATCGCGTCGATCTTCTCCATCGCCTCGGGCGTGACCGCCAGCACGAGCGAGGCGATCCAAGCCTGGCGCACCTGCCAGACCAGGTGCCCGTCGAGGGTGTAGCCGCGGCGCGGCGCGGCAAAGTCGCCGCCGCGGAACTGCCAGCCCAGCTTGAAGTCGTCGACGCCGGTCGGCTCGTTCGTCGCGATCGACACGACGATCGGCAGGGCCATCCGGCCGTAGCGCAGATCGAGATGCACCAGCGCCAGAAACAGCCAGCCGCCCACGACCAGGCCGATCGCGAGAACCTGCCAGAAAGGACGGGGCCGAACCGGCTCGGTCGCGTCGGTGGTCAATGCAATCCTCCTTCGAGCGCGGCCCGCCAGAGGTCGGGCCGCTTGGTGCACACGGCGTCGATCGCGTAGGGCTCGATCTGGCGGGCGAACTCGGCGATGCGCCCCGGGTCGTGCCCCTGAAGCTCGGGCGAGACGAGGCAGATCTTGAACGCCTCGCTCAGGCGGGCGTACGAGGCGTCGTCCAAGGGCAGGCGGCGAAAGCAATCGACCCACACCCAATCGACCTCGCCGGCCAGTGACAAGGGGCCCTCGATCGGCTCGAACTCGCTGAACCGGACGGCGATGCGATGCTCGCCCCGCGACACCAGCAGCCGGATCATGGGAAACGAGCAATCGAGAAAGAAGTAATCGCCCACCGTGCCCGCCGCCGCCAGCTCCTCGAGCGCGCGATGCTCGATCCGCTCGCTCTTGACGTTGAGGATCATCGTGCCGTGGCGGTACTCGCGCAGATAGGGGGCAAAATCCTCGCCGTCCTGGAAGGGGTCGTGCGCGAGGATCAGGCGCTCGCCCCGGTCGCGCAAATCGAGCTCGACCCCGTGCTCGGGCGGAACCCGCCGAAGCTGGGCCACCGTGTTCACGCGATGCTCGATGAACTTCACGTCCGCTCCTCCCGGGCCCGGGCCGCCGCCTCGACGCGCCGGCGGCGTTGGCGCACGCCCTCGCGAAAGGTGATCCACTTCATGCCGACGAAATTGAGCACGGTCGTCACGCCGGTGGCGACGAACAGGGCCGTGCCCTTGGTCCAGCCTGGCGGCATCCACTCGGCGAGCAATTCCAGCAGGGCTCGGTTGACCGCCACGTTCACGCCCAGCGTGGCCGCGTAAAGCAGCAGGTAGGTCGCCGGCTCGTCGCCCGATCGCCGGGCCGACTCGAACGTCCAGAGCTTGTTTCCGACGAACCCGACGATCATGCCGGCGGCATAGGAGATGCCTTTCGACACGTCGGTCATCAGCCCGAGCCGCGTGAGCAGGACGTAGACGGTCCAGTCGGTCAGCACGCTCAGGGAGCCGATCACGAGGAAGCGTCGCACCTGCTTGGCGGTTTCGCGGCGTTCAGACCAGCCTTCGGTCGAGTCGGGCAAAGTAGCGCTCCCAGTTGCGAAAATCGTCGAGATCGCGCGGCGTGCCCCAGCCCACGTACTTGTCGACCTCGAATACGCGGACGCCGTGCCCTTCGGCCACCAGGAGGTTGGGCACGACGATCTGCAAAGGGGCATGAGGGGGCGACATCTTGCTGGTTCCATCGACCGCGGCCGAGCCCGAAGCCTTCGCCTGCCCGCCACCGAGCAAGGGTGGCCTCCCATCCAGCCATCATAGCCGTCGGTCATTTCCGCGACAACTTCCCGCTTGGGGCGGAAATCGTCCGAGGCCGAACCGGCGCGAGACAGGGCCCCCCGATTCTTTCGGGATAGGCTGCGACTGTACGAAGCCATCCATGCCCCCATGCTCGTGCCGAAGGTTCCACGCGCGTGGCTTCGCTCGGTGTTGTTCTTCGGCCCCGCTGCCGGTCCCGGGCCACCGGTCGCGAAGCCTCTTTCCTCTCCCCGATCCCGGCACGTGGCCTTCCCGGCAGCCCGGCTGGCGCTGTAAGTGCTGAATTCACAAGGCGTTGCGCATGTTTCACCATCGGCGCCTGCGGTTCGACAAGAAACGCCACCAACTGCTTGACGGCGCCGGGTTCCAGGCTTATACTCGTACCGGCATTCACCCTCGGGGTGTCGCTCGCGGCGGGGGGCCGCGTCGTGAGTCTTTAACGGAGCGTGGCGGGGATGGTGCGTTTGATGGCCGGCATCTCGCCTGGACGTTTCCGCTCACTTGCGAGCAATCGACGGGAAAATCGCAGGTTTACCCTGAAACAGTTCCGACTGACAGTTCGGTCCTTCTTTTCCGTATTCTTCTTTCAGGAGGCAGGTTCCTGCGCGAAAAAGCCAGACGCGTTGCGTGCTTCACGCTTGGGCCGGGTAGCCCCGGGCCACGTTGAAGGAATTCGAGATTGCGGTTGTTTTTCGGTTGCGCCATGAAGGGCGACTGGCGCGGCGCGCGTCGCCCGAGGGTGGATGTCATCTCTCTTTTAAGTCAGGAGTGTCGATGATGAAAATGAACTCGCGAACGAGGACCGGTTTCACTCTGGTGGAACTCTTGGTGGTAATTGCGATCATCGGGATCTTGATCGCTTTGCTCTTGCCGGCGGTGCAGGCCGCTCGCGAAGCGGCACGCAGGGCGCAGTGCAGCAACAACCTGAAGCAAATCGGGTTGGCACTGCACAACTATCACGACGCCCACAAGGTCTTTCCCGCCTCGGCCATGAATCCGGGTGCCCAGGGCACGAGCAAGGTGCATCCGACCTGGGGCCAGATGGTGCCGCCCGGCGGAGTCCGCAACGTCACCGGATATATCTCGATCCTGCCCTACATCGAGCAGCAATCCATCTACGACATGATCGATTTCAGCCGTGCCGTGGGCATGACCGACGCCGACGGCATCGGGGGAGGCGATTACCAGCAGGCCGCAACAAACCATCGGCTCGCCGCCTTCGAATGCCCTTCGGAGCCCGGGCACATGAATCCGCACACGAACACCGGCCAACCGTATGCCGTCCAAAACGCATGGCGCGCCAACTATGGCTTTGTCAGCCACCGCGTCGACTACCAGTTGACACACAATAATTCGGACGGCAGGGCGAGCGGCTCGGGCATTATCGTGCCCTATTCCAAGATTGTGACGGATGAGAAATCCATCTTCGGCGGCTTTAACGGGGCCGCCAAGATCGCCGACATCAAGGATGGAACCAGCAATACGATCGCGCTGGCTGAGACGAAGATGCGCAAGACCTCGAACAATTACGGCCCGTACTGGAATATGTACGCCCATACGCACCAGATCTGCCCCAGGTACGGGATCAACTTGAACTACGTCGACGCCAACGGGGTGGTGTCCAAGTACCAGTACGCATGGCGCGTCGGCAGCTACCATCCGGGAGGGGCCCAGGTGGCACTGGCCGACGGGTCGGTGCGATTCCTCAGCGAGACCGTGCCCATCGCCACCGTCATGGCAATCACTTCCATGAATGGCGGAGAGGTCGTTTCCGACTATTAACGCTGTTGCGCCGGCGGACCCGACACGAAAAGGCGCGCTCTTATCGCTTATAGGGAGATTAGCTATGAAACCACTCGGACTGGCACGAACCGTGATCGGCCTCGCAGCTCTGGCCGCGATCGGGGGGTGCGGCCCCTCGCAGGACCTCCCCGAGTTGGGGTTGGTCACCGGAACGGTCACGCTTGACGGAAACCCCCAGCCAGGCTTGCAGGTCCGATTCGAGCCCCAGGCCGCCGCGCTGTCGGTGGGAGTGACGGACGCCAGCGGCCGCTACGAGCTTCGGTACACGAACGAGGTCAAGGGGGCGGCGGTCGGAAAGCACACCGTTCGCATCGAGGCGTTCGAGGATGCCGACGCGGCGGGGCAGGGAGCGGCCGTTGTGATCCCGCCCAGGTACAACCTCGATTCGACCCTGACCGCCGACGTCAAGGCGGGCGAGAACACCATCAACTTCGAGTTGACGAGCAATCCTGGGTAGTGTCCAGGTCCGAAACGTGCGGCAAGGAAAAGCCCTCGGCGAACGCGCCGAGGGCGCGAGCCAAGCGACCGCGCACGGCCGTGTGACGCACGGCAGCGCGAGCACGGTGCAGCCCGGATGGTCGCCCGGCGCACTCATGCGCGCTTATTCGGGGCGATCGTTTCGGCGGCATGCTCGGCGCAACGCGACGGCGGCGTTCAGACCAGCCTTCGGTCGAGTCGGGCAAAGTAGCGCTCCCAGTTGCGAAAATCGTCGAGATCGCGCGGCGTGCCCCAGCCCACGTACTTGTCGACCTCGAATACGCGGACGCCGTGCCCTTCGGCCACCAGGAGGTTGGGCACGACGTCCATGTAGAACTCGCGGTTGACCCGGAGGTCGGCCGCGACCATGGCGTCGATGGCGTCGATCATGCGCCGGGCCGTGCGGAAGCTGAAAAACCCGCTCACCGCGTGATCCTCAAGCGGCGTCGCGGAGATCGGCCTCTTGCAGGATACCTCCAGAACCCGGTCGCCGTGCACGCGCACCCAACCGTGCTGGCGCGGGTCGGCCAGCACGCGCGCGTCGCCCCGGTAGGTCCACACGAGGCATTCGACCGCCGGATCCGACGCGAGGCGGTCGAGCTTCGCCCGGTCGTACAGGTGCGTGTTGTCGCAGGCGGCCACGATCACCGGCCCCTCGGACGCCAGGGCGTCGGCCGCCAGGCGCACCGTGCACGCCTGCCCTTCGGTCGGGCCCTCGACCTCGACGATCCGGCAGCCGGGCACGTGCCGGCGCAGGGCCTGGTCGATCGCGAAATCGCGCACGTGCTGCGACCGCACGACGAAGACCAGGCGTTCGGCCCGGGGCAGATCGCGAACCGCCCGGACCACCATGGGCAGCCCGGCCACGGGAATCAGCGGCTTGGGCACGTCGTACCCCGCCTCGACGAACCGGCGCCCCTCACCCGCCATGGGCACCACGATCTGCAAAGGGGCATGCAGGGGCGACATCTTGCTGCTTCGATCGACACCGTTTGAGCCCGCCGGCCTTGCGCACCCGCCGCGGTCCAACGGCGAGCCTCCCACGAGCCCATCTTAGCGGTCGGCGACCTCGGCGACAACCTTCCCCCCTCCCTCTTCAGAACCGAAGGGACTTCGGATAGTCTGGTGGGCGGTTGTGTATCGTGCGAACTGCAACGGAGGATTGCTCATGGTTGCCCGTCGTTGCCGATGGATCCTCGTCGCGGTCGTGGGCGCGTCGATGGTCGCGCCGTGTCTCGGCCAAAGCGCCGAGGACGAGCTGGTCGTCAACCCGACCTTTCGTTGCGACGGCGAGGCGACGTTGCCCGCGAACTGGACGCCTTGGGCCCCGGCATGGGAGCCGGCCGCCTGCGCCCTCCGCGCGGCCGACGGGGGAGGGCTCCGCATCGACGCTCCCGGGCGGCCCGATGCGGTGGGCGGCGTCGAGCAGGATCTCGAGGGCGTCGAGCCCGGCAGGGCCTACGCCGTCGAGGCCCGCTGCCGCATCGAAAGCCTGCAGGCCCCGTACCGGTCGCTCACCGTGCGATTGACCTGGATCGGCCAGGGTAAACCCGTCCACGTCGCGGGGATGCTCGTGCGCGGCCCCTTCGTCGAGGGCGACCGGGCCGACTTCAACGACGTTCTGGTGGCTCCGGAAGGGGCCGACGGGGCCCGGCTCTCGCTCGAAGTCAAGTGGCCCCAGGGCGGAACGGTCGTGTGGGAGCGAGTCAGCGTCCGCCCCACGACCCCGCCCCCGCCGCGCAAGGCGAAGATCGGAACCGTCTACCTGCGCCCCCGCAACAGCACGCCCCAGAAGAACCTCGAGCTGTTCTGCGGGCAGATCGACGCGGCCGGCAAGCTCGGGCTCGACGCCGTATGCCTGGGCGAGGCGATCACCGTGGTGGGCACTTCCCTCAAGGCCGTCGACGTGGCTGAGCCGATTCCCGGCCCTTCGACCGAGCGACTGGGCCGGGCCGCCCGCGAGAACCGCCTGTGGGTGGTCGCCGGGCTGTACGAGCGCGACGGCGATCGGCTCTACAACACGGCCGTGCTGCTCGATCGGGAAGGGCAACTCAAGGGCACGTACCGCAAGATCCATCTTCCCCGCGGCGAGTGGAAGAGCGGCATGACGCCCGCCGCCGACTACCCGGTCTTCGAGACCGACTTCGGCACGGTCGCCATCCAGATCTGCTACGACTGGTTCTTTCCCGAGGTCGGTACGATCTTCGCCCTTCGCGGCGCCGAAATCGTGTTCGCCCCGACCTGGGGAACGACCTTTGCCGACAAGGAAGGCCGCGTCGAAGGCGAAACGGTCTTCCGCGTGCGCGCCCGCGACAACGGCATCTATCTGGTCCCCTCGGTCTACGACGGCAACAGCATGGTCATCGACCCGATGGGCCGAATCCTCGCCACGAGCAACGGCGGCGAGGGCGTGTTCTGGAGCGAAGTCGACCTGAACCGCCGCGAGTGCCTTTGGTGGGTCGGCTATTGGCGCTCGATCGGGCCGAGAGACCGCATGCCCGCGAGCTACGGGCCCCTGCTGAGCGATCCGGCCGAGCCGACCTACTAAGAAACGCGACGTGCGCCCCCGCGGCGATTGGCGTCTCGGCGTGGAATGCGCGGGCCGGCGGTCTCTTGATTGTCGCGCCCACGTGGGCGACAATGGCCTCGGTTGCGACGATTCCCCACCGCGGACTGCCTCGCCGAGCGCGGTTCGCCCGAGCCCGCCCGTCCCTCTCAGGAGCAACGCCATGCCGCGTCGAACGCTCGTTGCGCCGGTTCTCATCGCCCTGGCCGCTGCCGCGCACGCCGAGGTCTGCCTCGTCTCCGGGGGCCGGGCGCGGGCGGTCGTGGTGACCGCCGACGTGCCCACGAACACCACGCTCTTTGCCGCCGACGAGCTGGTCGGGCACGTGAAGCGGGCCACCGGCGTCGAACTCCCGGTGGTCGAGGAATCGCAAGTGCCGGCCGGCGTGCACACGCGCGTGTTTCTCGGCGCAACGAAAGCCGCGGCGCAAAACGGCATCGACCCGGCCGGCCTCGAGCGCGAGGCCTACGTGCTCCGCTCGGTGGGCGACGATCTGCTGATCGTGGGCCGCGAGGATGACGACGATCCCCTGTCGCCCCGCAATCCCCACGTCGGCACCCTTTGGGGAGTTTACGAGCTTCTGGAAGAGGTGCTGAACGTGCGCTGGCTTTGGCCGGGCGAGCTGGGCACGCACGTGCCCAAGACCGAAACCGTGCAGCTCGCGTCGATCGACCGCTCCGGGGCGCCGGCCCTGCGTTTTCGCGAGTTGGCCTGGTCGCGGATCCGCCGATTCGTCGGCGGTCAGGGGAAAGTGGATCCCCGCGACGCCGAACTCGGGTTCAGCCCCGAAGTGCTCCACGGCTATGCCGACGCGCTGAACGTCTTCCTGCGGCGGCATCGCATGGGCGGCATGGATGCCAAGCCGCCGACCGGGCACGCGTTCGGCGGGTGGTGGCGGCGTTACGGCAAGGAGCATCCCGAGTGGTTCGCGCTGCGGCGGGACGGACGGCGCGGCCACCCCGATCCGAATGCCATCGACGTGCCCATGTGCGTCACCAACGAAACGCTGCAAGACTTCATCGTCGAGCGATGGGACGGGCAGAGCGTGCTCATGCTCGGCCCGGTCGATCGCCCCGGCCGGTGCACGTGCGAGCGCTGCCGGGCATGGGACGGGCCCCAGCCCGAAACGCCGCCCTGGTTCGCCCAAATGGTCTATCAAACCGATCCCCGCGCCAAGGACCATTTCCCCGGCGCGACCTCCGACCGGTACGTTCGTTTCTGGAAGGCCGTGCGCGAGAAGGCGGCCCGGCGCAATCCCGACGTCGTGGTATCGGGCTCGTTCATCTACGAAAACGAGTTCCCCGCGCCGACCGCCGACGTCGAGCTCGGCCCGGGCTTCTACGCCGAGTTCGTGCAATGGCAGGATCCCCACCTCCGCTGGTTCCCCATGCCCGACGATGCCTACGAGTGGATCAAGCAGCAGTGGCTGGGTTGGGAGAAGACGGGCATCCGCATGGGCTATCGCCCCAACTACCTTCATGACGGCTACGTCATGCCGCATTTCGACACTTGGCAGTCGGGCCGCTTCTTCCAGTTCGCCTACGCGCACGGCATGGAAGGGGCCCGCTTCGACTCGCTGACGGGCCAGTGGGCCACGCACGGGCTGAGGCTCTACGTGCACCTGCGCCTGATGAGCGATCCGGAGCGTTCGCTCGAAAAGATCCGCCACGAGTACTTCCGCGCCTTCGGACCGGCGGCCGACGCGGTCGAACAATACTGCGACTATTGGGAGCGGTACGCCCACGAGAACATGATGCGTTTTTTGGAGCTGTTCCGCGACGTCGGATTCCGCTACCGGGCCTATCCGCTTTGCGCCCATAAGGCTTTTCCGCCGGCCTGCTTCGAGCCGGCGCGCGCCAAGTTGGCCGAGGCGATGGAGGCCGCGCGCACGGATCCGTCGCCCGAGTACGCCCAGCGCGTGCGATTCCTCGAGATCGGCCTCGACCACGCTTGCCGGACGGTCGATCTGGCGGCGGCGTTCGACGGACAGCGCCGCGTGCCCGAGCAGCGACGGGCCGACGTCCGCCAGGCCCTCGAGGAACTGGTACGGTTCCGCAAGGCCCACCAGCACACGTACTTCAGCGACCTGTTGTGGGTGACCAGCTTCTGGGAACGCCCATGTTGGGATCTAGATGCACTGCATCCCGAGGCTGGTATTTCGACCCATCGTATGCCGTGAGCATGGTCAACCAGGGTTGCCATCGTCAAAAGGAGCTTACTCATGTCGGTC
>Ga0334895_1003203_pt1 | contig 12877 bp, 7 predicted proteins | sample GraSluR3_MG_7_FD_207229 | JGI IMG/M metagenome (GOLD analysis project Ga0334895, IMG submission 207229) | Sludge microbial communities from methane-producing bioreactor in Wageningen University, Netherlands - Granular Sludge_31_05-R3 | ecosystem: Engineered > Bioreactor > Anaerobic > Unclassified... | reverse complement strand
ACGATGATGCACAGCGGCATGCCGGTCGTTTTGCCTTCAAATACCCCGCTGAGCACTTCAAAAGATGGCTCATCATTACGGGAGGTGGTATAGCATGTCTTTATGGCTCTGCGCTCAAAGGCTTGCATAAGCGCTGATGTGGGGAAGGGGATGTTTGGCAAAGGGCTGTCGATTAATACACCTATGGCAGGTCCGTGAGATTCTCCAAAGCTGCTGATACCGAATATCTGAGAAAGTCTATTTGAGGGCATCGTCGTAGATCAAGATCTGATGCTTAAACTCCTCGTAGAGATCGCTGATGTGGCGCATTAGAAAATATTCCCGCTCCATTTGGATAAGGTGCTCTGCAAGGCTCTCTTTAATCTCAGAGAATGGGATGGTGGATGCACATTTGCGATCTGTGAGCATGAGAATGTGGTATCCTTCAGGGCTCTGAAATGGCTGGGAGATCTCATCTTGCTGAAGCGAAAATGCTACTTCATCGATCTGGGGAAAGAGCTTGCCTCTGGGGAAAAAGCCAAGATCGCCACAGCATTCATTGGATGGACAATCGCTGCAAGCTTTGCAGGCTTCAATGAAATCTTGGGGGCTGTGGATGTTTTTGCGAATCTCTGAGATCTTAGCAAGGGCATCATCGCCACGAATGAAGATGTGCGAACAGCGCACCATCTCATCACGGCAGAAGTTTGAGACCTGCTCTTTGTAAAGCTCATTGAGCTTTTCTTCGGGGATGCATTGGTTGTCGGGGCAGATACCGGCTACATATTTGCGAATGATTATGTTTCTGCGGATCAGGGTTTCCATCTCAAAGGCGTCCATATCTTGTATGCTCCCCGGAGGAAGCCCAAAGGGGTTTTCTTCGTCGAGAATCTCCATGAGCGCCAGATCAAACTCTTCATCGGTGACAGAAACGCCCATGATCTCGGCTTTTTTGAGAATCAGGCATCTGTCCACAAGCCGTCTTAGAGCTTGCGCTTCAGTTCCCCCGCAGGCTTTTTCGCGGTTGAGATCCTTTTGTGATATTGCGATGTTTACTACTTTTGCGACAATTTGCACGGTTTCCTCTTGCTACCTCAATTTTCTGGCGTTTATCACCGTGAGGACATCAGATAAGCTAAAGCTATCAGCATCCAATGTCAAATCAAATCTTTGTTTACGATACCAGGTGATCTGCCTTTTAGCATAGTTGCGGTGGTGCTGTTTTGCCAATTCAATGGCATTATCAAGGCTGTCATGCGACTCAAAATAGGCGCGAAACTCCTTGTAGCCTAAGCTGTTTAGTCCCGGGTCATCCCAGCTGTATCCGGCATCAATGAGGGATTTGATCTCATCGAGCAGGCCAAGTGAGAGCATTTCATCCAAGCGTTGGTTGATCTTCTCATAAAGGTTCTTGCGATCGGGACAAATCAGGATGCGGAAGGCGTCGTAGCGTGGTTCGCGGGATTGCTCTGCCCAGTGTTCGCTCAGGCTTTTTTGGGTGGCACGATAGATCTCAAGTCCGCGAAGTATCCTTTGGCTGTCATTTGGGCTGATGCGAGCGGCAAAAGCGGGATCGATCTCGCAGAGCTTAAGGTAGAGAGCAGCTAGTCCTTTTTGGGAGAGCTCAAGCTTGAGGGCGGATCTGATGGACGGATCTATCGGGGGATGGCTGAAAAGTCCTTCTAAAAGAGAGCGGATCCATAGGCCTGTTCCACCGCAAATCACGGGGATCTTGGCATGGCTGTGCATGTCTTGGATGAGCTCATCTGCGGCTTTGACCCAGAATCCGGCATTGAAAGATTCTTTGGGGCTTATGATGTCGATGAGATGGTGTGTGACTTGCTTTTGCTGCGCGGGATCCGGCTTTGCCGTGCCGATATCCATGAATCTGTAGATCTGGCGGGAATCACAATTGATGATCCGAGTATCCAGTGCTTGGGCAATAGCGATCGAGATGGCTGTCTTACCCGCAGCTGTGGGACCTTCGATGGTGATGATCATATCAGGCGCTTGAACTTCTTCTCAAAGTCATTTAGTGTCATCTTGACGATCAATGGGCGGCCATGGGGGCAGAAGTACGGAACGCGGCAGGCAAAGAGATTGTTGATCAAAGACAGCATCTCCTTGCGGGAGAGCTTGGTGTTTGCCTTGATGGCTGCTTTGCAAGCAATGGACTTTGCCAAGGAATCTCTAAAGTCAGGATTTGCTTCCATCTCTGTCTCGAGTTGCTTGAGAATATCTATGAAGACCTTGCCGCCTTGGAAGTCACCCAGCTCTGCCGGGATCTCTTCGATGACCAAGGAATCTCCGCTGAACTTTTTGAGGACAAAGCCGATCTTCTCAAGCAGCTCCCAGTTTTCATCCACCAGATCACGGATATCGCTGGCTATATAGGGCGGGATGTCGATCACAAGCGGGATGATCAGCTTTTGTCTCACGGCAGGAGCTCCGCCGGTGCGATGGATCAGCTTTTCATAGAGAATGCGCTCATGGGCGGCGTGTTGGTCGATGATCACGAGACCATCTTCCACTTGGATGAAGATGTAGGTATTGTGAAGTTGCCAGGGATTGATGTATTCTTCTTCGTTTTGCAGCAGAAGTTTGTAGGGCACGGAGTCATTTGGCATGTCGGTGAAGATCTCGTGTTGGGAATCGTGCTTTGTCTTTTCGGGATTCACTATCGGGATATCGCGGGGGCTGTCAATGGTCTGTGGCGTGAAGAGATCGTCTTGAAAGAGATTGGAGTGTTCTTTCTTGTATTCGGCATAGCGGGGGAGATCTGTGTTTTGGACGAAGATATCGCGCTCGAGATTGCTAGCTTTGCTTGTGATGGGAGGGTTCATGAACTTCTGACGGGCAGAGGCAAACTTGGAGTCTTCATAGCGCCTGAGCGCACGAGAAAGGGTCTCAAAGATCATCGAATGCACTTTTTGATTTTCCCTAAAGCGCACTTCATTCTTGGTCGGGGAGACATTTACGTCGATCTGCGTGGGAGGGACACTCACAAACAGGATGTAGGGCGGGGTCGTGCCTTTCATCCAAGCCCTAGTCTTCAGGACAAAGGGTTCATAGGCGCTTTTGATGCTGTGTTTGATGGTCTTGTCGTTTATGAATCTTCCATTGATGAAGACATAGCGTGCATCGATCAGCTTGTCTGTGCGCTCTTCCAGGCCAAAGATATAGCCTTCCACAGAGTATTCGCCGTTGGATGACGAGATCTCGATGATGTCGTCTGTGAAGAAGCTGGAGCCAAAGATGTCACTCATCCTTTGGTTACGATCTTCGGAAGCGATGTAGTTTAGCCGTTCTCTGCCATCTGCAATGAGCTTAAAGCTGATGGAGGGGTATATAATGGCTTGATAATGGAAGTATTTGAGGATATGGCGCAGCTCGACGGTCTCGGTTCTGAGAAACTTTCTGCGGGCGGGAAGGCTTTTGAAAAGGCCGCGCACCCAGATGGTGGTACCGGGATTTGATGATGTCTTTTGGACATCCTTGAGCTTGCCGGCATTGAAGTCGATCCTTACCGCTACTTCATTGTCTCGGCTGCGAGTGAGAAGCGAGAAGTTTGAGATGGAGGCGATGGATGGCAGAGCTTCGCCCCGAAATCCTAAAGAGCTGATATGCACGATGTCATCCACGTTGCGGATCTTGCTGGTGGCGTGACTCTCGAGCGCGAGCATGGCATCATCGGCACTCATCCCACAGCCGTTGTCGATCACCTGGATGAGATCCTTGCCGCCATTCTCGACGATCACAGTGATCAGGTCTGCTCCGGCATCGATGCTGTTTTCGACCAGTTCTTTGACGACAGAAGCGGGGCGTTCGATCACCTCACCGGCGGCAATCTTGTTTCGCACATCTTCAGAAAGGATATTTATCTTTGACATAATCAGTATCTGAAGACGGAGCCGTTTGTGAATTCGCGGATGATGGAATTGAACGGGACTTTGGCATCATCGATGTCTTTTACGTGGCTCAATAGGCGCAAAAGTCTTCGGGCTTCGGTGTATGCTGAAGAAGTGGGCGGGACATGGTGGAGCATCTTCCAGGCGTGTTTTTTGAGCACTCCCAGTTCGTAGGTGAGGCTACTGTTGAACATATAATCAGCGTTTTCTTGGAATGGGAAGATGTTTTTCTCTTCGCCTTCGCGCACATCTCGCCAGCGTGCGAGGGTCTCATCGGCAGAATAACCCCGGTATTGATGATCTCGGATGGTTCTTCTTAGGAGCCTGCAATCTGTGGTGGGGATGCGATTGTGATTGTCGATGTTGAGCTGGTTTAGGGCTGAGATATAGATCTTAACCTTGCGGTCGTTTGGGATGGAAGCGGTCAGGGCTTCATTGAGTCCGTGGATACCTTCCATGATGATGATGTCGTCATCACTCATCTTGATGAAGTGGTTGCTTCTGCGGCGTGTGCCCCTGGTAAAGTCATAATGCGGTAACTCGATCTGCTCTTTGTCAAGAAGCTGTTTTAGCTGTAGGTTGAGGTAGTCCAGATCAATTGAATTGATGGATTCGAAGTCATAGTCCCCATTTTCTTTGCGGGGCGTTCTGTCGCGATTTAGGAAATAGTCGTCCATGCCAATAACGATGGGTTTGGCCTTGCTGGCTTGCAGCTGCACGCTGAGACGCTTTGCGAAGGTGGTCTTCCCGGAAGAGGATGGTCCGGCGATCAGAATGAGCTTGACATTGCTGTGTTTGACGATATCCGCGGCGATCTCGGCGATCTTCTTCTCATGCAGTGCTTCTTCCACTAGGATAAACTGGGAGATCTCGTAGCTATCGATAAGGCGATTGATATCCGAGATGTTGTGAACACGCAGGATATCCAGCCATTTGTCATGCTCTTGGTGCATTGAAAAGACCTTCTTGGGCAAGACAAAGGGCTGGGGGATCTTCATGTCGAGCCCGGTGGGGAAGCGCAGGATGAAGCCGGGATCTTGGTAGACTATGTCAAACTCAGTGATGAAGCTGGTGCGATCTGCCAATGGTCTGATAAAGAAGTCGTAGTATTTGCCACAACGATAGATGTTTATGGTATCTTTGGTTCTGGCTTTGATGTTTTTGAGCACGTCTTTACGCCGCATGGCATTGAAGATGTCTATGGCTTCGGAGCTCTTGACCTCGATGCGGTCGATGGGAAGGTCATTTGAGATGATCTCATGCATTTGCTGTTTGAGTCTTTTGCAATCATCTTCGTTAAACTTCTCGGTGTTGAATACTTCGCAAAACACGCCATCACCGATGGAGTGTTCAGCCACCATCGATGGAGCATCGCCAAAGAGAATATTCAGCGCTTTTGCCATGATGAAGATGGCTGTATCCTGATATATGCGATATCCTTCCGGGTGCCTTGCCGTGATGCAATTCACGAGTGTGTCCATTGTGGGGACATAATCTTCATTGACATATTCGGTATGATTAATTTTATAGCTCAAAACAAGGCTGCGGTCGATCTCAGTCCCTTTTAGGAACTGGGCTATTGACCTTTTTTGTTCTGTTTCGATGAGACTGTGTTTGTGTCCGTCTAATCTTATATCGATCTTCATGGTAAATCCTTGTTAGTTTATTATATCCGGCTTGGTGCCAAAGATAAGGCAGCAGCACTTCAATCTGCATAATCCAAGCTTGGACAAGTTATTTAATCTAGTATTATTCGTCAAGAACAATAGGAGAGAAAAATGTCGAAGCATCTCAGCCGTAAGCAGCGCCTTAAAAGAGAGCTTATAAACCACTTGGGCATCATCTTTGCCGCCATTTTCTTTGCTGCGGGCTATTCTTGGTTCCTTTTGCCATACAACATGGCGCCGGGCGGAGTGGGAGGAATATCCCAGATCTTAAACCGTTTCTTTGGGATTCCCAATGGAATAGGCATGGTTCTGGTCAATATACCTTTGTTTGTCCTCAGCTTTGTATTCATCGGCAAATCCTTTGGCAGCAAGTCCCTATATGGGATGTTTGTAAGCTCCACCATGACAGATCTGATTAGCTTTCCGATGTTGGACAAACTGGGTCTGATCCGCAATCTGGCAGACTTTACTCACGAAGTAAACGGGATCGAGATCTATGCGATGCTGCCACCTGAGGAGATGTTTCTTTCCGCGATTGCCGGCTCGGTCTTATTGGGCTTGGGTCTGGGCATGATCTTCCGCTTTAGAGGCTCAACCGGCGGCACTGATATTCCCGTCGCACTGATCAAACAAAAGGCAAATCTCTCCATCGGAACCGGCTACTATATCGTCGAGACGGGCATCATCTTTGCCGTTGCCCTGCTGCTGAGGGATCCCAAGCTTATGATCTGGGGCTATATCAATCTTTTCATCACTTCCAAGATCACCGATCTGGCGTCCGACGGTTTGCCATATATCAAGGGAGTCTATATTATCTCAAACAAAGTGGACGAGATTCGTGGAGTGATCTTTGATCAGCTGCAAAGAGGTGTGACTCTGCTCAAAGGCATGAGCGGCTTCAATCAGCGGGACATCAATGTGATCTTTTGTGTGCTAAACCGCCGGCAGGTTCCTCTTTTGACGGATATGGTCAAGGAGATTGATCCTGATGCCTTCATGATCTTGACCGACGTCTATGATGTGATGGGCTATGGCTTCAAGAGCCGCAATCTTGATCTTAAGGACGGGAAGTAAAGCATCAAAGATATTCGGGAAGACGCTCATGGCAATCGCTATGAGCGTTTTCTATATCACTTTGATTTTGGCAAGAAACCCGTGATGCGCCCTATAGATCTTCAGAGATGATCTTGTTCACGATCTTCCACTCGGCTTCAAGTTCTGAGATGATGCTGTCAGCTTGATCACGCGAGATCTCGTCGATGGTGGATTCCAGCTTTCCTGCAAGCTGCCCAATCTGATCAAAACGCATGTTCTGTGATGAACCACGCAGAGCGTGTAGGAGTGACTTAGTCTGTGTGATGTCCTCAATTTTATATGCTTCTCGGATCTGCGTGATTTTCTGAGGGATGCTTTCAATGGCAATCTCCAAAAGGCTATGCATGATCGTGGCATCGCCGGATAGATTGCGCAGCAACAAGGCTTTATCAAAGTGCGCCATTCTACTCTCCGAAGCTTCTGATTGCTTGATGATTTCTTCTTCTTTTGATTCTGCTGATTTCGGAGGGAGAAAGATCTTTAGGGTTTTATGCAGTTCAGTCGCTTGCACAGGCTTTGTTAAGAAACCGTTCATTCCTGCATCAAGGCAGCGCTTTTCTTCCTCAGCAAACGCTCCCGCTGTAACGGCTATGATCGGCACATTGCTCTTTTTGCGAATCTCTTGGCAAGCAGCGATGCCATCCATTTGTGGCATTTGCACATCCATTAGGATGATGTCGGGGGAGAACATAGCGCTTTCTTCTATGGCATCAAAGCCATTTCTTGCGCTAATGATCTGCGCTTGGGGGACCATCCTCGAGATCATTTCCATGATCAATGTCAGGTTTAGAGTGTTGTCTTCAGCGACGAGAATCTTTGGTCTGTGTTCGAAGAAGAGTCTATCCAAGCTATCGTTCTCGACCTCTTCCTGCGTTTCAATCATGAACAGCTCAGGATTATCAAGACCCAGCAGGTATTCATACAAGTTATCGTTTTTGACGGGTTTTTCCATGTGCCGGACATTGTCATATATGAGACATTTATCCAGGCTTTCAGGAGCGATCGTGCTATCATGAAGAAGGAGGATGGGAATCTGTGACTGGGGCGCGGCAAGGTGTTTTCTGATCATCTCCAAGGCTTTGAGTCCATCAAATCCCTTCATCTTATGATTCACGATAATGAGGTCATACTCAAATCCTTTTTCCAGAAGATCGAGTGCTGTGGCGGGGTCGCTGAAGGCATCTGATGAGAGATCCCATTCTTGGAGCTTCATCTTCAGGATTTCTCGACAGCGCTGATGTCCACCGATTTGCATGACCTTTTTGATCTTTTTTAAAGAGGGATATGGCTCTCTTTTTTCTGGAACCAATTCGCAGTCAATGGAAAACGAGAAGACAGAACCTTTGCCTTCTTCGCTTTTAATTTGGATCTTGCTATCCATCAATTCTGCAAGCTTATTGGCTATCACGAGCCCTAGGCCTGTCCCTCCATATAGTCTTGTGGTGGAGGCATCCACTTGAGAAAATGCGCGAAAGAGCTTGTGCTGATCGTCTTCCGAGATCCCGATCCCGGTGTCTCGGATGGCGATGAAAAATCTCACCATATTGTCTTCTTGCAGGGTGTAATCAAGGACCAGTTCGACTTCGCCTTTGTGAGTAAACTTGATGGCATTTGAGAGCAGATTGATCAATATCTGGCTTAGCCGTAGGGGATCAAGCATTGCACGCCGTGGAATCTTGGTTGGGATGTTTAGACACAGATCCAAGTTTTTCCTATCCGCTTTGACCTTCACGATGTCGGCAGTTTGTTCCATAAGCTCGACGATGTCGGTCTTGGTCAGATCCAGATCCAGCTTACCCGCTTCGATCTTCGAAAAGTCGAGAATATCAGTTATGATGCCGAGCAGGTTTTTGCTGGAATTTAGGATGTTGTGTGCGTATTGCATCTGCACCGAATTGAGTCCGGAATTTATCAGCAGATCGGTGAATCCTGCCACCCCATTGAGCGGCGTCCGAATCTCATGACTCATGTTTGCCAAAAACTGGCTTTTGGCTTTGCTGGCTTCTTCCGCTCTTTCCTTCTCATGGATGAGCCGCAATTCCAGCTCGCTTCGCTTTCTCACGTTTACCAAAAGCTGAGCAAAAAGCTGCAGCAAACTCAGCTCCGCATCCGATTCTTTGCGGATGTCCTTGACGTAGTCCAGTCCCACAAAGCCAAGGCATTCGCCGTCTTTGATGAGGGGAGCGGTGATTGTGCTTTTGATATCTTGTGGCATGAGGATCTCACGGATGCCATCATTGACCGGGAGATGTCTGATGTCGGATACGACTGCTGGTTTTCCGGCTCGATGCAGATCCACCCAGTCCATCATAGCTTCGTGGGGGATATCCTGGAGTTTGTCTTTTTGCGGAGCTACGCCTTTGGCACACCATTCGGTGGTGTTTGAGCAAGTCTTCTTTTCCCAATCGTAGTCAAAGATAAAAGCCCGATCCGCCTTTGTAAACTCAGCCAATTCTGAGAGATAAACCGGCGTGGTGCCATCCAGAGCTTCTGCAGGCAGATTGATATAACTCATTGCCATATGAAGGACAACCTTTTGCAAACTAGAGAATCTATCAAGATCGGCTTGTGCGTCAAACTTATGTAAGACTTCCCCCAAAAGATTGGCGATTACCTTGAGATTGTCCACTTCCACGGAGCTGAAGTGGCGTGTCTTTCCGATGCTGTCAAAACCAAAGTAACCCAAAATCCGTGAGCTGCTCATGATCGGCACAAACAGCAGTGAGTCTATCTCATAGAGCTGCATTATATTGCGCTCTGCAGCGGCTTCTTCAGGAAGGTCTTCCTTGTCTTCGATGCGGATGAGCTTTCCCTGAAGGATCTCTTGATGCCACCAAGGGGTGTTTGATGATGGATATCGCTTGAGATCCAGATTTGAACGCACAAACCTATTTGCGCTCCATTCGTTGCTGCAATACATCACGCTATAATCTTCGGAATATCGATAGATATATGCCCGATGGATCTCAAAGAAACTACCAACCCTGGCAAGGCATTCGGTGATGATCTCATCGATGTTGTCCACGGTCGCCTTCACAAACGCAGAAGAAATCTCGGAGATCATCTTTTGAAACCGGCTTTGATATCTGATGGACAGATTTGCATTGTGCTGATCGGTAGTATCGCGCACCAAGGCAATAATGTGCTCTTGGCCAAAGGTGCTCAAGCGAGCCTCAAAACTCCTGATGCTATCTAGTATCTGCAATTGATATTGGATGGTTCTGCTTCTCTGACCCAGATGCAATTTGGAGCTTTCCTCAAGATAGCTAGAGACCAGATCTTCAGGCAGAAGATCTCTGATATTGCTTCCCAGAATGTTATCTTTATCCACATACAAGGCAATGTCTTCCGCAGCCTTAAAGTCTGTGATCTGAGCATCTCTATCGAGAACAAAGATCAGATCTGGAATCGCCTCCAAAAGGGACTCAATATAGCGGTTCTTTTCTTCAATCTCTCGCTCGGCTTGTTTTTGCGCCGTCACATCACGGGAAATGCCCAGAAGGCCATTGAACTGACCAAAGTCATCTCGGATAAATGATACATGGATGGCAAGATCGATCAATTTGTCATCTTCGCCGTAGTGCTGAAGCTCCACGATGATGCTTCGATTTTTATTGACGGTAGGATCAGCATCTTTGATCATTTCTTGTGCTAAGATTCTCTGGATCTTTGCGATTGATTCGGGGGTGAACTTTTGCTCTAGTTTCCTATGAATATATTCTTGAGGATCCACTTTCAGTTGCCGGCGCACAGACGGACTGATGTAGGTAGTATTTAGCTCTTTATCAGTCATGAAAATCACGTCATTGGCATTGTCTGTGATATAGCGCAGCATTGATTCGCTCTCGCGGAGGGCTTCCTCTGCCGCCTTACGATCTCCGATCTCGCGAGCATTGATGATAAAACCCTTGATGGATGGCAGATCCAGCATGTTTCTCATGATCAGTTCCAGCCAGATCTCCAGCCCTGATTTGTTGGTGAATCGCAGCTCCGCTACTTGAACCTGGTCGGGATCGCGCCGGAGCCTATCTATGATTTCATCAAATCTTGCCAAATCATCTTTGCTCACAAAATCTCGGATGCAATGACTGAAGATCTCAGATCTTGAGATGCCCAGAATTCGCTCAGCAATCTTAGTCGAAAATGTGAATCTCAACTCGCTATTGAGCACACTGATCCAGTCGTTGGAGTTTTCGAGCAATCGGCGAAATTTTTCTTTGTTATCAGAAAGCTCTTGCTGTTTGGCGACAGGCTCTGTGATGTCGTAGAACAGCGTGGAAAAATGATATTCGTCTACCCATATATGTTGCACATCATACCATTTTTCTTGTCGGAGCGAGAAATGCCTGATGCTGCAATCACCTTTGTCTTCAAAGATCTTTATTACGCTTTTGAGCCATACAGAGTCCGGCTCGACAGTGTGAGGAGAAATCTCAGATGCAAGACTGCCAAGGATCTCCGCTTCGCTAAGCATCATCAAATCAGAAAAAAACGCATTTAAGTCGATAATGCGAAAATCACAAATTGCTCCGCTGTCGTCACGTATGATCTCATTGAATGAGAAGGCTAGTTTCACATGATTTTTTAGGGCATTTCGCAGATCTGGGTTTTCAGTCATTAGATCCTCTTTGTTCAGTTTATAATGTGCGATTTCTGAGTTTTTTACCACGAGTGATGATTGGCGGATTGTGTCAAACACAATCTTGCAGGTGCCCGATTTGGGCACATAAGACGGATTTTCAGATCCCATCCATGCGTTGTCTGACACACACAAAAACAAAAGCCGTAAGTCCTTATCTTTTCACCGCTTGCACGCCCGACCGGTGAGCAAGAGGTGAGCAAGGCATCAGGAAGCCTGCAAAATAGACACTTAGCGTTTGGAGTTTAGCGGGGATTTTGGATCGTGGGAAGCCGAGCGATATCCCGTGCTCAGACACTCAAGATACATGGGCATTCTCGCAAGATAAAGCTGTTTTAGCTCATCGAGATTATGCAGCTTGCAGATTGCGGATGGGTCTTTGAGGATTCTATTTTGGATAGTATCCCAAGGACAAAAGAGCCAGATAACCCGTTGGCGGGCGAGAAAAGCGCGATTGTGGGGATCTTCGACAATTCCGCCTCCGCAGGATACGATTCCGGATATCATGGTGGGCAAATGCGGCGGGAAGTCCTTATCAAACTGGAGGCTTCCCGCCAAGATCAGGCTTTCTTGCTTCCTAAAAGCCTTGAAGCCGTGTAAATTTACATATTCATCTATGCTACATTGCTGCATCTTGCAAAAGATATCATCAGTATCCCATGCCGGAATCTGCCATTTTGCGGACAGATCTTGTGCAAAAGTGCTTTTCCCCGCTCTGGTGAATCCGATGATATAGAGTAGCATCTACAGTCTAGAGCTGACATCCTTTTCAACCTCTATTGCCAAAGCTTCACAGCTGGCGATCAAGGCCTTTGCTTCATCCAGTGTGGCACGCTTGAAGCCTTCGTCGGTAATGCCGGCGATGTTGATCAGGATGTTGAAATTTGCCGCTTTGGCTGCAGCAAGAGCGGTCAAAGCTGCTACTCCGGCGTCAGAGAGAGCATTGACGTTTCCGATCTTTGCCACTTCTTTGGCCAGCTCGAGAGCTTCGAGCGAGATCCTAAGCGTATCCAAAGGAGCGATGATAGCGCCTTGGGTGCATTTTTCGATTTGCTCGTTGCGGAAGGCGATCTCTTCATCAGTCTTTTTGGGAAGGCGCATCGCATCCATCATAGCGTAGAAAGCGTCTGTGTCTACGTCGATGCAGTGCATAGCGCGCTCTTTGATGCTTTGCCCCAATGGAGCATAACTATGCGCTTGTTCTTGCACAGACTCATAGCCTTTCTTGCCTAAAGTGAGATTGGAGACCATCGCCGAAAGAGCACCGCTCATGGCAGCGCAAAGGGCTGCGACTGAGCCTCCGCCCGGAGCCGGGGCATCTGTGGAAAGCAGATCACAAAATTCATCCACTTTCATGTTTACCAAGCGATCTTCCTTGGCTATAGCATATTCAATCACTTTCTTATCCAGATCAAATGGTCCGAGCTCGGCAAGTCCCATGGATTGGATGGCTGTTTCGATGATCATCTTTTCGGGGATGCCGGTGGATTCGTTCATCTTCTGCAGATAGTATTTTCCGGATTCCAGAATGGCTGCTTTGGGGATGAGCCCGACCAATTCGCTGCCGGTGACTTCCAAGCCGTTTTCAC
>Ga0334895_1003201_pt1 | contig 12884 bp, 11 predicted proteins | sample GraSluR3_MG_7_FD_207229 | JGI IMG/M metagenome (GOLD analysis project Ga0334895, IMG submission 207229) | Sludge microbial communities from methane-producing bioreactor in Wageningen University, Netherlands - Granular Sludge_31_05-R3 | ecosystem: Engineered > Bioreactor > Anaerobic >... | reverse complement strand
CTGGATTCTTAACAAGAGACTCTAGAATGAAAGAGAGAAAGAAATACGGTCTTAAAGCAGCTAGAAGAGCGCCACAGTTCTCTAAGCGTTAATATCGATTATATTTATATCAAAATCCCCAAGTCCATTATGGCTTGGGGATTTGTTGTATGGAGGTATAGAAAATGAAAATAGTAGTAAGTGCTTGTCTACTTGGTGAAAACTGTAAATATAATGGGAGAAATAATTTAAGTGAAGCAGTGGTAAGCTATGTAAAGGGACATGAAGTAATTGAGATATGCCCTGAAATGCTGGCTGGGCTTGGATGCCCTAGACCACCTGTAGAGCTAGTAAATGGAATAATTATGACTAAAGATAGAATGAATCTAGATCATAAATTCCATGAAGGTGTGAGATTAGCAATGGAAATGATAGAAACAAAGAAAGTGGATTTAGCTATATTACAATCTAGAAGTCCTACCTGCGGAGTAAAGCAAATTTATGATGGAAGCTTTAGTGGGAATTTGATTAAAGGACAAGGAATATTTGCAAAAGCTCTTATAGCTCAGGGTATTAAAACAATAGATTCAGAAGATATAAGCTAATAATTAAAATATTAACAAATTATTTCGCGATTATGGACCAAGCTTTATGATGCGATTGCCTCTTGGACTGAAGATGATTTTAGATCAGTAAATGGGCAAATCGAATACCTGCTTACAGAATGTGTGAGACAGCGTAAAAAATGGAAAATATGTTTCTGATGAACTTGATATACCACCTGAACTGGATGTTGAGTAATAACTAAACAAAACCAAACCAAATCCTTAATTTAATAATAGGGTTTGGTTTTTAATTTATTACATATAAAATATATGAATATATTATAAATAAGTTTATACTAAAGATAAAAACTAAAGGAGATAAACATGATTGATGAATATATTTATGTAGACTATGAGAATGTTCAAGATATTAAAGTCGAATTTATTAAAAATACATCAAAAGTGATTATTTTAATTGGAAATGAACAAATAAAAATTCCAATTGATTTAGTTCAAAAATTACAACCTAGGGGAAATTTAGTAGAATGGATTAGAGTAAATGGAAAAGGAAGAAATGCACTTGATTTTTATATTAGTTTTTTCTTAGGAAGAGATGTTACAAAAGATAAAAATAAACATTTTGTGATTTACTCTAAAGACACTGGATATGATCCATTAATAACATATTTAAAAAATGATGGTATTAAAATAAGAAGAATAGTTAGTTTTCAAGAGCTTAGAAAAGATAGTGAGATAAAATTTGATGAAGCTGGAATTAATAGAATAAAAGACAATTTATCTAAAGTTGCAAGTAATAAAAGACCAAAAAAGAAAACAAGTCTAAAAGGATATATAAAATCTATGTTACCAAAAATAAACGATAAAGATATTGATAAAATCATGGAAGGATTGTTTATAAAAAAATTGATTTTTGAAGAAAACGGGTTGATTAAATATGATTTACAAAAGAAAGCATAATAAATATATGATAAGAAATAGAATATTAATTGTATATCTATTATTCATCAGTATAAGTATACTTACTGGATGTTGTATAAATCAAACTGTTAATGAAACTGAATTAACATATGGAGATGATTTAATAAATTTAGTTGAAGAAACTATGAAGCAAGAGCCAAGAGAAGAAAATGAAATTCAAATTACAAAGGCAGAAATAGTGGCTTCATTTGAAGACGAGACAAAACAAATCGTACTTGCTAATATCTATCAGATGGGTTTCATACCTGAAGAGGGTAGGTTTATTTCATCTAGCGGAGCGATGTTTCCAGTTGAAATACAGTATGAAATAGATGATAAAAAGCTTGTAAATCCTTTGGTTATATATCCTTTAGATGGTTCAGAATTTTCTTCATCTTTGAAAAAAATGAGCAGAAATAATATAAAATGGTACAATCAGCTTATGGAATCCCAAAACTCATATCAAAGAATTTACAATGACATGATTCAAAAGCTAAGAAAAGAGATAGTAGAAAATAATTTAGATGGATATATCCATACAAAATATGAAATTCCTAATTATACTGAGGATGTAATATTTTTAGAAGAGCTAAAAAATGAGCCTAAAGGCAATATAGCAATAGTAAAAGAAGAAGCCTACTTTAGGGCTAAAAATGAAATTGGTAAAGTAAATTGGCCACATTATGAAGGCATATTATTTAATGAAGCTACTGGAATTGCAGTTGAAGCTATATTTGATGAGTTTCCTAAGTAGAGATAGATAATATTATGATTTTAGGAGGAAAAATAATGAACGATTTATACAATATGATTTACAAAAGAAAATCTATAAGAAAATTTGATTCTAGCCTTAGTGTATCTGATGAGGAGCTAGAGCTAATAAAAAGCCAGTTTGAAAAAGTAATTCCGCTTATTCCAGAGATTAAAATTAAATTTGAAATAGTAAAAAAATCAGAAACAACAGCTAAATATGGTGAATATGCTCTGCTATTTTATAGCGAGAATAAGGATAATTATCTATTAAACGCAGGCTATGTGTTAGAACAGATGGATTTATTTATGGCATCTATAAACATAGGAGCTTGCTGGTATGGAATGGCAAAGCCAAAATCCGATTTTGGAAGCGGTCTTGACTATGTGATTATGCTTGTATTTGGAAAAAGCAAAGAAACGGATTTTAGAATAGATTTTTCAAAGTGCAAAAGAAAATCAGAAGCGGAATTATTTAGTGGGGATTTTGATAAAGAAATACTAACCCTAGTAAGATATGCACCTAGCGCATGTAACTCTCAGCCTTGGAGAGCTTCATTTGATGATAAAAAAATTAAGATTTATAGAAATACAAAAGTAAAATCCTTTATTCCGTTTGTAAAGTTACCTTATTACAATTCGCTTGATATGGGTATATTTCTCTGCTACCTAGAGATAATTTTAAATAAGCATGAGTATAAGTTTGAAAGAACTATTATAAATGAAAATGAAAAGGATAGTTTAGGGTGGATAGAAATAGCGGAATATAAGCTTTAATTTTAAAACAAGGAGAACTGCTATGAAAATCGAAAATAATTCTGTTTTACTTTATTCTTCGCAGACAAATCTAGTAGTAGACAAGCTAGATAAAGATGGAGTTTGCTTTAATAAAAAAGAATTTGTAGTAAGGAAATATGAAGAGGTTGCACCTATTTTTGTAGCGGCATACAGCTGGTTTGTGAATGAAGCTCAAAATTATGTGAAAGGTCCACCAGAAGCTGAGTATCCTTACTGGGCGTTTGCAGATATAAATAATGTAGAGAGTCATGCAGACAGCACTATATTAAAGCTCGATGTTCCTTTGACTGAAGCTATATATTTTGATATGCAGGATTGGTACAAGATACTCAGGCTTTCGTATATAGGGGAAACTGCCCAGGATGAAGCTAAGTTTAAAAAGATGCTAGAAGCCTATGGAGTAAAAAATGAAAGTGATGTTATTCTCACCAATTTTTATCCTCAGTTAAAAAGAGAAGTACAAGAAAGCTGGAAAAGATTGTTTAAGCATCATGAAAATATAAAGCAAGGAAGAAATGATGACGCTATTAATATTCAAGCGGCCCTATGGCAGATAAAAAAAGAATGGATAAATACTCTTTAAAAATCACAGCATATGATTTTGTTAGCTTATATATAATATAAAACCCATATTAAGATGGCCTTTATGACCGCCTTAATATGGTTTTTTTAAAATCAAAGCTTTATAATGAGAATTTCTTTATTATAGAATCTAGCTTTGAAGCTACTTCTGATAGATGTCTGGAGCTCTTTGTAATGTTTTCCATTAGGTCTAGCTGAGTTTCAGTTGTAGCAGCTATTTCTTCAGCAGAAGCAGCATTTTCTTCTGTGATTGCAGATATACCTTCTATAGCACTTAGAACACCTTCTTTATTATCGTTTATTGAGCTGATATTGATAGTTAGCTCATCTAGTTGTTTTACGGTATTAGAAAGTGATTCTTCTATTTCATCAAATGAATTCAGTACTCTGCTCATTTCTCCAGTAGCACCTTCTACTGCTGTTTGAGTTTCTGACATGTTGTTTTTTATTAAGGAGATTTCCCCTTGTATTTCATCGATTATATTTTTTATTTGATCTGTAGATTTTGAAGTTTGTTCTGCTAGCTTTCGTATTTCATCAGCAACAACTGCAAATCCTCTTCCACTTTCTCCAGCTCTAGCAGCTTCAATAGCGGCATTTAGAGCAAGTAGGTTTGTTTGGTCTGCTATGTTTTGGATTACACCTACTATGCCTTCGATTAGAGTAGATTTATCCGCTAGAGTGTTTACATTATTTCCAAGTGAAGTAGTGATTGTGAGAGTTTTTTCAAATTCTAAGTTTAGATTTTCCACGGATTTTAGTCCATCTTGGTTTTTCTCAGTCACGTTAGTTGTAAAGGCTTGAAGCTCGCTAGCGTTGTTATCTGCATATTTTATTTGCTCAGCTAGCTTACTTAGCATCTCAACACTTATTTGAGCTTCGTTAGCTTGACTTTGAGCACCTTTTGCAAATTCTGTAACAGCTTCATTTACTCCATTTACAGAGCTATATCCAGCGTTGGCTCCGTCGCTCATGGTAGATGCTGTCTGAGAGAGAACTTTGGAATCTTCGCTTAGGGTATTTACTATATCTCTTAGATTTTGTCTTAAATCAAATACAGCTTTTCCTATTATTCCAGTTTCATCCTTGTAGTTTACTATATCATCAAACTCAGACGTTTCTTTGATGTCTAGCATGGCGATACGATTAACTAGTTCAGTTATTCTGTGAATAGGCTTAGTTATAGATTTGCTTATGATAGCGCTTATAAGAGCTGCTAAGATAGCAATAGCTATAGTAACTGAGATGATAATCATGATATTTCTTCTAAGCATAGCTGCAGCAGCAACTTCTTCTGCTTTGACAACCTCATTGATATCATCGATATAATTTCCTGTTCCTATAATCCAGTTGAAATATGGCTCTAACTGAATATACCCTCTCTTAGGAAGGGGGATAGTTTCACCAGATTTAGGAAAATCATAATTTAAAAATCCTTGTCCATCGGCTTTTGCCATTCTTATAAATTCTTCGACTATTTTAACTCCATTGTCATCAGTAAGCCCAAGCCTACTAGTTCCCTCAACATCCTTGTTTCCAAGAAGAACAACATTTGTTCCGTCAATAGTGTCAGCCCAGAAATATCCACCATCTCCATACTTTGCATTTCTAACAATATCAGCAGCTAGCACAGTTCCAGTTTCTTTATCTAGCTCTCCAGATTCGATTGCATTTTCAATAGGTTTAAGCGAAGTTATTAGTGACTCAGTTGCAGATTTAATCATCAAATCATAATCCTCTAGAAGTAATTTTTCTGTCTGAGCTATTTGAGCCTTGCTATTGGTAGAAAAGGTATAAATACTGACACTACCAATTAATAATCCCGCAAGTAGAATATTTAGTAGTGCGACCATTAAAATTTTTGAACCTATGCTTTTCACTGATTACCACCCCGTTTTGATAGATTTCTGTTTTAAGTTTAATTTACCCTAAGTAGACATCATTATAACATTTATATGTATTGATTAGTTATTTTATTAATAGCAATTTAGAATTTGAAATAATTGTTTCCTAGGTATAGAATAAAGAAGGTTACAAGTTTTTCGTGAAATGGAGGAATGATGTTGAAAAATAATTATACTATTTTGGTAAGTCATAATAATGAAAAAATGTTTATTTTATTTAAAAGTATAGTGGTTGGCTTAGCGGCAGGAGGAGTTTCAGTTCTTTACAGAATCACACTAACAAATGCAGAAACAATCTCTAATTTTACATATACTTTTTTGAATCAAAATTTCATGTTTCTCCCTATTACTTTTTTATTCTTAATTGGAATGGGATATTTTGTAGGGTATTTAGTTGATAAAAATAAAATGATTTCAGGAAGTGGAATACCTCAGTTAGAAGGAATTCTAAAAGGACATTTTAAATCACGTAAGTCTTGGATGCACACACTAATATCAAAGTTTGTAGGAGGTGCTATTGCTATAGTAGCAGGTTTATCTTTAGGTAGAGAAGGTCCTTCTATTCAGTTAGGAGCATGTATAGCTGAAGGGGTTGGAAATAAAATTGGAAAAGGTAGACTAGAAAAAAGAATACTTATGGCTAGTGGAGCGAGTGCGGGATTAGCAGCAGCATTTAATGCACCTATGGCAGGTGTGATTTTTGCCTTAGAAGAAATTTTTAAGTATTTTTCTCCAATCATTTTACTATCGACTATTTCTGCTGCAGTAACTGCAGACTTTATTTCGAAAAAAGTTTTTGGTATGAATCCAGTTTTTAATTTTCCAGTAAGCCAAACAGTACCACTTAATGGATACTTAATGCTTATATTTTTAGGAATTGTTTTGGGGATTTCTGGAGCTATCTATAATTATACTTTATTTAAAACTCAAAAATTTTATAAAAAATTAACTTTTCTTAATATAAGAACAAAAATAATAATTCCTTTTATTCTAGCAGGATTTCTAGGTTTAGTTTTTCCACTTGCAACAGGAGGAGGCCATAAGATTATAGAATATCTAAATCTTAAAAATGGTATTAGTTTTCTTGTTTTAATCTTAATAGTTAAATTTATTTTTTCGATGTTAAGTTTTGCATCAGGAGCTCCTGGTGGTATATTTTTTCCTTTACTTATTTTAGGTGCAACTATTGGAAGTATCTTTGGACATGTAATGATAGGAAATGGAATTTTTGATGAGAGTCTTTTTAATAATTTTATTATCCTTGCTATGGCTGGATATTTTACGGCTATTGTAAGAGCACCTATAACTGGTATAGTTTTAATAATGGAAATGACAGGTTCTTTCAACCATTTGCTTTCACTCACAGTTGTTTCAATTACAGCATACATAGTGGCAGAGCTTTTAAATAGTCCTCCAGTATATGATAAATTACTTGATAATTTAATAGTTCAAGAACATCCAGAAGATGAGAAAGAACATATTAATAAAATTCTTGTAGAAATAATAGTTCAGCATGACTCTGTTTTTGAAAATTCTTTGGTAAAAGATTTACATTGGCCAGGAAAATCTCTTCTCGTCGCTATAAAAAGAGGAGAAGTAGAACTTATTCCAAAAGGAGATACTAAAATTATGGTGGGAGATTATTTGGTTGTATTAACAGATATTAATTGTGAGTCTAAAATAAGAGAAAAATTAGAAAAATTGAATTTACGCCCTTAGAAAAAAGTGACTGAAGCTAACGATTTAATAATTTAAAAAAATACTTGCAATTTATCCTAGAACAGTGTATTATAAAAATCAAACTTAATAAAAGTTGCTTATCAAGATTGGTGGAGGGACTGGCCCTACGAAACCAGGCAAGGGTTTTATATAAAACCGAGTGCTAATTCCAGCAGACAATAGTCTGAGAGATAAGTGTAGCCTACAAGTCTATTTTTGTATTTAGATTTGTTGATTTTATTTATTTAAAATCATAAAGCCGCACTTTGTGCGGCTTTTTTAATTTCTCAGACTCTCAATATGAAAAGGAGAGGATATTAATGAAGAATTACAGTGTAGAAACTCAGTGTGTACAGGCAGGCTATGAACCAAAAAGTGGAGAGCCAAGAGTAGCTCCTATAGTGCAGTCAACTACTTACAAGTACGATGATGCAGATCAGGTTGCAGCTTTATTTGATTTATCAGCAGTAGGTCATATGTATTCCAGAATCAGTAACCCAACTGTAGAGGTTTTGGAAAAGAAGCTGGCTGTTTTAGAAGGCGGAGTAGGGGCTCTTGGGGTTGCTTCAGGTCAATCAGCAAATTTCTTTGCTATTTTTACTTTGTGTAGCGCAGGAGATAATTTTATCTGCCTTTCAAATCTATACGGTGGAACCCATACGTTGTTTACTTCTACTTTAAAGCGTATGGGAATTGAGGCAACTATACTTCCATGCACAATAGAGCCTAAAGAGATTGCAAAACATGTAAATTCTAAAACAAAGCTGCTATTTGCAGAAACGTTAGGAAATCCTGGTGTAGAGGTACTTGATATAGAGGCTTTTGCAAAAGCCGCACATGATAATAAATTGGCATTTGTTGTGGACAATACCTTTGCTACACCTTATTTATGCAGACCGATAGAGCATGGAGCTGATATAGTTACTCATTCTGCTACAAAGTATCTAGATGGTCATGCAACTAGCCTAGGAGGCGTGATAGTAGACAGCGGTAATTTTGATTGGAACAATGGGAACTTTGATTGCCTTACTCAGCCAGACCCGGCATATCATGGGCTTAGCTATACAGAAACTTTTGGAAATCAAGCCTTCATAGTAAAGGCAAGAGCATCGCTTCTTAGAGATTTAGGCTCTACAATGAGTCCCAATAATGCATTTTTAATTAATTTAGGAACAGAAACCTTGGCTCTTAGAATGCAAAGACATAGTGACAATGCTCTAGAGGTTGCGAAGTTTCTTCAAAGCCTAGATGAGGTTGCATGGGTCAACTATCCAAAGCTAGAAGATTCAAAAGACTACAAGCTTGCTGAAAAATATCTTCCTAAAGGCGCTTCTGGAGTTATATCATTTGGAGTGAAGGGCGGAGTAGATAAAGCCAAGCTATTTATAAATTCTGTCAAGCTAGCAAGCCTTGTAGTTCATGTAGGAGATTTAAGAACTCACGTGCTTCACCCAGCAAGCATGACACATAGACAGCTAAGTGAAGAGCAGCAGATTAAAGCTGGGATTGCTCCTGAGATGATTAGGCTATCTGTAGGAATCGAAAATCCAAAGGATATCTGCGATGATTTATACCAAGCACTAAAAGCGTAGGTGTAAGGGGGAATAGTCTTGCCTATAATAAATTCTACTAATACGGACCTACTCAAGGAGTTTTACGACAAGGATATTTTTCAGATTCCAGAGCTAAGAGCAACTACTCAGGATATAAGACCTCTGAAAATAGGTATAGTCAATTTAATGCCTAACAAAAAAGAAACAGAAATCCATCTGATGAAGGCGCTTTCTAATACGCCGCTTCAGATAGAGCTTGATTTAATAAGAACAAAAAGCAGAAAAAGTAAATACACCGATATGGAGTACCTTACTAAAAACTATAAAACCTTAGACGAAATTAAAAATAATAAATACGATGGACTTATCATAACAGGAGCTCCAGTTGAGCATTTGGAGTTTGAAGAGATTGATTACTGGGATGAATTAAAGGAGCTATTCGAGTTTGCCCGTACACATGTTTACTCGAGCTTATTCATATGCTGGGCATCTCAGGCTGCTTTATATTATTACTATGGTGTACAAAAAAGGAATCTAGGTTCAAAGTTAAGCGGAGTATTTGAATATGAACTAGCTGAGGATTCAAAGCTAACTAGAGGTCTAGATGATAATTTTTTCTATCCTCAGTCGAGAAATACTGAAAACGAAGAAGCTGAGCTTAGAAAGATTCCAGATTTAAAAATCCTAGCACGTTCAGATGAGGCTGGTGTATGCATATCTTCTAGTGTAGATGAAAGATTTGTTTTTATATCAGGACATGGAGAATATGATACCGATACACTTTACAACGAGTATATAAGAGACTTAAGTAAAGGGATAAATCCAAGTATACCTAGAAATTATTTTAAAAATGACGACCCTTCAAATCGCATTCTTGTAAGATGGAAATCAAGTGCTAGCTTAATTTTTTCAAACTGGATTAATTATTTTGTTTATCAGCAGACACCATATCAGATAGAAAAAATAGAGCAAAAGGTGGTTGCAAAATTCGGTGGAAGCTCACTATCTGATTCGGCTCAGTTTGCAAAGACGAAGGACATCATACTGTCAGACAAAAATAGAACTCACATAGTAGTGTCAGCTCCAGGTAAAAGACATGCTGAGGATATCAAGGTTACTGATTTGCTTGAAAGCTGTTATGAGTTAAAAATAAAGCAGCTAGAAATAGAAAAACAAAGAAAAAAAGCTTTAGGACAGGTATATGAACGATTCAAGGAAATATCAGAAAATCTTAAGCTTCCAAGTCATGTATTTAGCCTTATTAGCAAAACTGTAGAAGATATTGAGGATTCTATTCACAGGGATTTTATCATAAGCAGAGGAGAATATCTAAATGCTCAGGTACTAGCAGCTCACCTAGGGTATAGATTTATAGATGCATCTGAGCTTATTTTCTTTGATGAAGCTGGCTTAGTAGATGAAGCAAAGACTTATTTAGAAATTCAAAAAAAACTTAATAAGGAAGAATTTGTAGTAATTCCAGGTTTTTATGGAAAGGATTTTAATGGAAATATTAAAACATTTGAAAGAGGAGGTTCTGATATCACAGGCTCTATCATTGCAAGAGGAATGTCTGCGGATTTATATGAAAACTGGACAGATGTAGATGGAGTTATGACTGATGATCCGAGAATAAATGAAAATGCAGTTACTATATCTAAGATGAGCTATGAACAGCTTCTTGAAATGAGTAGAAACGGGGCAAAGGTATATCACCCAGATGCAGTAAATCCAGTAGCTACTGCCTCTATACCACTTAGGATATGCAATACAAATAAGCCAAGTAATCTAGGAACCTTGATTCAAAAAACTAAACACAATAAATAAAGCAAAAGAACTGGTTTTTTCTTAACTGTATTAATAGTAAAGAAAAAGCCAGTTTTTTTATTGTGAAGACAATTACATAGAAAAAACCTAGATTATCCTTTATAATATAAAAAGTAAGTATGAAGGCGTTACTTAGGAGGAAATATGGGCAGATTATTTGTGGTTGAATCAGGTTCTGATGCTAGCGGCAAGGCTACGCAGACTGAGCTTTTATATAATAAACTGAAGATGGATGGATATAATGTAAGAAAAATAGAATTTCCAAATTATAAAAGTGAATCCTCGGCTTTAGTGAAGATGTATTTAAGAGGAGATTTTGGCTCAAAACCAGAGGATGTGAATCCCTATATAACTTCTACTTTTTATGCTGTAGATAGATATGCTTCCTTTAAAACCTCATGGGAAGAATTTTATAATAATGGTGGAATAATAATTGCAGATAGATATACTACCTCTAACATGGTTCATCAAGCGGCAAAATACGATGACTATAATGATAAAGATAAGTTCTTGCAGTGGCTTGATGAGTATGAGTTCGACTTTTATGGACTTCCAAGACCTACAAAGGTATTTTTTCTAAATATGCCTGTAGAATTTTCGTTTAAGCTTATGAAAAATAGAAAAAATAAAATTACAGGCAATGTCAAAAAGGATATTCATGAAGCAAATAAGGGTTATTTAGAAAAATCTTATGAAAATGCTCTTTATGTGGCAAAAAAATACGGCTGGGAAAATATTGACTGCACCAGCAAGGATAAATTGCGTCAAATTAAAGATATTCATGAAGAAATATACAGCTTGATTTTAGAAAGCTTGAAATCTAGTGAGGATGGAGATTAAATTGGAAAGAGATAAGTTATATAAAGAAATACAAGATAATCTTTTTTATGCTGTTTCTACTCAGACTCTATCTCATGCATTTATTTTTGAAGGGTCTAAGGATTCAAAAAAAGAGCTAATGGCAAGGGAGCTTAGCAAGAGAATACTAGAGACTGAGCATTTAGAAAACTGTAGCGATTATTTTGTAGTAACTAGTGAAAAAATGAATATAGAAACTATTAGATTTATAAATAAAGACTGCTATGTAAAGCCCTTTAAAGCAAAAAAAATCTATGTATTTGAAGATGCTATGAAAATGACGCCAGCTATGCAAAATGCTTTTCTAAAAACTTTGGAAGAGCCTCCTTCAGATGTACTTTTTATACTTTTATGTGAAAATGCTAGAGGATTGTTAGATACAGTGAGATCTAGATGTATATCTTATTATTTTCCATCTGAGGATACAGCTTTAGATATGGATAAAGGATTAAAAGAGCAAATAGAGAATTTATATAAAAATCTTATTGAAAAAAATGAAATCGGTATAATTCAGTATATGGAAGATTTAAAAAAACAAAAAGATGATATTGAAATAGTTTTAGATGCATATATGGATTTTACGAGGGATATATTAATTACAAAAGAGCGTAGTGATTATTTATCATATTGCATAGCAGAAAATGAAATTGTGGATACGCTAGCTTCTTCTTTTACCCACTTTCAGCTTCTGACAATTATTGATATAATAGAAGATACTAGAAAAAAATTATCTAGTAGATGTAATTACAATTTGACCTGTGAGGCGATGCTTTTTAATATAATGGAGGTTATAAAGTGATAAAAGTCGTAGGAGTTAGATTTAAAAAAGCTGGGAAAATATACTATTTTGACCCAGTTGATATAGAAATAAGTCAAGATGAAAAAGTAATAGTTGAAACAGCTAGGGGGATGGAGTACGGTATTGCAGTAGTACCTGGCAAAGAGGTAGAGGAATCAGATATTATTGCACCTCTTAAGCCTATTATTAGACTTGCCAATGAAGAGGATATTCAAAGAAATCTGGAAAACAAAACCCTTGCAGAAGAAGCTTTTAAAATTTGTGAAGAAAAGATAGTAGTACACCAGCTTGATATGAATCTTATCGATGCCGAATATACTTTTGATAGAAATAAGTTGATATTTTATTTTACAGCTGAGGGAAGAATTGATTTTAGGGAACTAGTAAAAGACCTAGCTGCGATTTTTAGAACTAGAATTGAGCTTAGACAAATAGGTGTCAGAGATGAAGCTAAGTCACTAGGCGGATTGGGTTGCTGTGGTAGACCACTGTGTTGTTCTACTTGGCTAGGAGAATTTCAACCTGTTTCTATTAAAATGGCAAAAGATCAAAGTTTATCTCTTAATCCTACTAAGATTTCTGGTATTTGTGG
>Ga0334895_1003198_pt1 | contig 12895 bp, 10 predicted proteins | sample GraSluR3_MG_7_FD_207229 | JGI IMG/M metagenome (GOLD analysis project Ga0334895, IMG submission 207229) | Sludge microbial communities from methane-producing bioreactor in Wageningen University, Netherlands - Granular Sludge_31_05-R3 | ecosystem: Engineered > Bioreactor > Anaerobic >... | reverse complement strand
CGAACCCAGCCTGGCGCCCAGCCTGCGGGTGGGCGGCCTGCTCATGCTGGTGACGGTGCTAGACGCTGTGCAGGCCGGCGGCTTGGCGGGATTGCAGGCCTTTCGGGCCTTGGCGTGGACGCGGCTGGCGTACGGCATCGCTATTGTGCCCCTCACGGCGATGGGGGTGTGGCTGGCGGGCGTGCCAGGCGCGGTTGTTGCATTGACCGGGGCGGGCGTGATTCGCGTCATCGGAAGTGGATGGGCCCTGCTTGGCGCCTGCCGCGCCCGAGACATCCGCGTGGACCTGCGGGGCGGACTGGGCGAGGCCGATGTGATCTGGCGCGTGTCGCTGCCGTCGGCGCTGGGGGGCATCCTGGTGGGAGTAGCGACCTGGCTATCGCAGGTGGTGTTCGCCCAACAGCCTGGTGGCTACCCTGATCTGGGTGTGTTCAACGCGGCCATGCAGTGGCGGATCGCGATTCTTTTCCTTCCCACCGCCCTCGGCAACGTGCTCTTGCCCATGGTGACCGAACAGCGCGAGGGTGGATCAAGGCGGTTTCGGGTGTTCAATCAGCTCATGGCCTGGGCTTTGGTCTCGGTTACCGCCTTGCCCTTGATGGCGTTCCCCGAGCTGGTCCAATGGCTGTATGGCGCGCGCTTTTCGACCGATGGCTTTTCTCAGACCATGGCGCTCACCATGGTGACGGCGGTCGTCCTGGGGTATGGCGATGGACTGGGGCGTGTCTTGACCTCCCGCGACATGCTCTGGTGGGGGGCCGCCAGTAACCTGACGTGGGGTGTGCTGCTAGTAGGCGCAACCCGCCTCCTGCGCTATCTGGGGCCGCAGGGCCTGGCGTGGGCCTATGTGGTCGCGTATCTTTTCGTGACGATCTTGTTCCTGCCGCTCTACTGGGTACGCGACTTGGTGCCCAGAGATCTGCTGTTCTCTTGGGACGCGCTGGCTACGTGGGTGCTGGCTGGCTGTGTCGCCGCGCTGACCTATCTGGGGGTTTCGCCTCTCTGGCGCGGGATTGTCTTGGCGGTCGCGTTGGCTTGGTGGGCTTGGCGCGTCTGGCGGCTGCTCGATCTGCAACAGCTCTGGCCCGAGGCGGTGAGTTCATGAGCCAGGCTGCCTACAGCCGCGAGCTGCCCGACATCATCTATCTGGGGATGAACCCCTGGGATACGATCCGCCAGCGCGCCCAGCATCTGGCCACCGGGCTGAGCGGCTATGGCCGCGTGCTCTTTGTGGATCCGATCACGCCATCTGTGGCTGGCGCTCTACGGCGGGCCCTGCAGGGTGGGCCGATGCGCCCGTGGGGGCCTCTTGTCCGTCAGCTCGGTGATGGCCTGTTTCAGCTCGCTCCGCCGCCAGGCGTGCCACTCGGCTTTGACCTGCAGGCCTGTAATGCCATCAACCAGCGCCTTCAGTCGATCCTGGTGCGGCGGGCCGCCAAGCGCTTGGGCTTTGGACGGCCGATTCTGTGGATCGACCACCCCCTGGAGGCCGATCAGATCGGGCGGCACGGCGAGCGCATGGTCATCTACAATTGCATGGACAACTACCCGGCCTTCTGGTCGGCTGTGCCCCGTCGGCAGCGCCTGGTGGCGGCGCTGGAGCGGCGTGTGCTCGCTCGGGCGGACCTGGTGGTGGCGTCTTCGAGCGGATTGGTCCGTCGCTGCGCCTCAGCGCAGGATGTGCGTCTCTTGCCCAACGCCTGCGACGCCGAGCTCTTTGCACAAGCTCTTGGCTCAGAGTGCCCAGAGGGGTTGCGAGCGCTACGACGGCCCCTGATGGGATATGTGGGCACGGTGTCCCATTGGGTGGATCTCGATCTGTTGGCCGAGATGGCGGCCGCCCATGCCGAGGCTGACTTGGTCCTGGTAGGGCCCGTAGAGAATGTCGATATCCGGCCGTATTCTCATCTCGCAAACCTGCATTTTCTGGGGCCGGTACCCTATGAGCGAGTGCCGAGCTATATCAGTGCCTTTGACGTCTGTCTCATCCCGTTCCGCTGCAACGCCCTCACGGCTGACGTGGATCCCGTCAAGGCGTACGAGTATCTGGCTTTGGGCAAGCCCGTGGTTGCGGTTGGGCTGCCCGAGCTGGCTCGTTACGGCGACTTGGTCTATCTGGCTCCGGCGTGCGAGGATGCCATGGGTATGCTCGCGCAGGCTCTCGCCGAGGTCTCCCAGGGCACAAGTTCGGCCATGCTTGCGGAGCGACAGCGAGTGGCCCGAGGGAACACCTGGGCCAACAGGGTGAGCGCCGTGGCGCAGATGATCCAGGCGCATCTGGATGGGCCCGAGACGCGGGAGGAGACATCTCGGTGATGGAGTTGGTGCGCGATCTGGGCGCCTGGCTGGTACCGCTGATCTTGCTGGCGGGAACGGCGGCCCTGGTCTGGGTCTGGCTCACCGGGCGCCCGCAGATTGCGCTTTTGTTATTGCTGTTGGGGCTGCCGCTGCATACCGTCGTGTTTCAGGTGGCCTCGGCGTACCTGCCCGGTTGGCTGGTAAGCGGGCTGCGGCTCTGGCGCGAGGCGCTGCTCCTGGCCTTGTGTGTGGCCATCGTGCACCAATGGTCGGCTGTGTGGCCCGCGATTCGGCGCCACTGGCTGGTCGGTCTGGGTCTGACGCTCTATGGGCTCACGCTTTTGGTGGGGGTGTGGCGAGGAGAGAGCTTGGGCGTGGCCCTATCGGCCCTGCGCCTGGCGGCTATGCCGCTGGCCCTGTTCATCATCTTCCTTTCCATTCCCTCTGATCCGTCTTCTTTGGAAAGAGCCGTTCCCTGGCTCCTGGGCGCTGGGGCTGTCGTCTGCCTGTTCGCGCTCTACCAGGGCTATGTCTTGGGGCCGCGCTTCTTGTGGGACTACTATGCCACCGACGGCCGCCTAGCCCACTCGTACGAGGTCGGGGGCAGCCCTGTCCAGCGCCTCATGGGGACGTTCTCCAGCCCAAACCAGCTCTCCCTCTATCTGGTCTTCTTGTCCATGATCGCTGCGAGCTTGTTCATGGCGGGCCGACGGCCACGGGTGGCTTATGTGGGGCTGGGGTCGCTGTACGTGCTGGTCTTGGTGTTGACAGTCTCGCGCAGCGGCTGGGCTGGTCTGGCCGTGGGGGGAGCGCTTTTGCTGCTGCTATGGTGGCATCGCTGGGAGCTCTGGGCCGCGCTGGGGGGGCTGGGGGCGTTGGGTTTTGTGGCGATGGTGCAGCGGGGTTTGCTGGCACGGCTGCGAGATCTGGTGAGCCTGCAGGAGATGTCGGCTGCCTATCACGTCGCTATTGGCTGGGATAACCTGCAGACGATTGCCCGCGTTCCCTGGGGCTCCGGCCTCGGCTCGGCGGGGGCGCTGGGCAAAGCGGCAGAGGCGGCGGGCATGATCCAGACGCGCTATGCCACCGAGTCGTTCTTGCTGCAGATCGGCTTGCAGCAGGGCTGGCCGGGGATGCTGGCCTTTGGGTTGCTGGTGTGTGTGGTGTCGGCAGGCCTCGTCAAGGGGCTGCGCTCTGCAGAGACGCCATTCGGCCGTGCGGTGACCTTGGCGGCATTGGCGAGCCTGGCCGGGGCCATGGCCCATGCGGTGATGAACGTCGACCTACAGGACATCGCTGTACAGAGCTACCTCTGGTTCCTGGTGGCAATGGGTCTCCGCATGTCTGCACTGGATCCAGGCCGACGCGAGAGAGGTGCGCATGCCTGACATCGGCGTGGTGATCGTAACCTGGAACGCGATGGAGGTGGTCGACGCCTGCCTTGCGTCCGTCTACGCGGAAGCCGAGGGGCTGGCGCTACAGGTATGGGTGGTGGACAACGCGTCATCGGATGGCACGGCCGACTGGGTGGCAGAGCAACACCCTGATGTGCGGCTGATCCGCAACCAGGGCAATCGGGGCTTTGCCGCTGCCAACAACCAGGCATTAGCCCAGGCGCAGGCTCCCTACCTGATTCTGCTGAACCCCGATACGGTGGTGCGTCCAGGCGCGTTGCGCGTGTTGCGCAGCTACCTCGATGAGCACCCCGCGGTGGCCGCGGTGGGGCCCAAGGTGGTTCATCCCGCCATGCGGCTACAGGTGCTCTCCTGCGGTTACCAGCCCTCGGTGCGGACTGTGGCCAGCCAGTATCTGGGGCTGTCGCGTCTGTTCCCTCGGTCTCACGCTTTCCGAGGCGTGAACCTGCTGATGGGCATCCACGACGGTGCGCCGCACGAGGTCGAGTGGCTGAGCGGCGTGTGCCTGATGGTGCGGCGCTCGGTAGTAGAGTCGGTGGGGCTCCTGAGCGAGCGGTGGTTCATGTATGCCGAGGATATGGAGTGGTCGCATCGGATGGTGCAGGCGGGTTGGCGGTTGTGCCACGTGCCCGAAGCCGTCATCGAGCATCACCTGGGGCATAGCGCTGCCCGAAACGCACGCGTGAGCACCATGTGGGTCACCAGCCAGCGGAGCTTTTACCGAGCGCGCGAGAACGCGGCTTGGTGGCAGCGCACCGCGTTCGATGCGGCGCTGGCCGGCGGGCTGGCGTTGCGGAGCGGGCTCTATGGCGCGCGGGGGCTGGCGGGGGGCGAGTCGGCCGCCATGTGGCGTCGAGAGGCTCGCCGCTTTTGGGCCTATGCGCGGGCGGCGCTGGCGCCCCTGCAGGAGACATCATGAGTCGACTGCGTCTAGCTCTCGATCGGCTGGCGCACCGCCTCACGGGCGCCGAGGAGGGAGAGGCCGCCTTGAACGACCGTCCTCCCCGTGTCTTGCTTCAGACGTTCTTCAAGGTTGCCCCGATGGTGGCTCGTGGGGTGTGGCATCGTCTCTGGCTGAGACGCGCGCGAGGCTTGCTTTTGGTGGGGCGCGGTGTCGCGCTGCGCAACCCCCAGTGTGTCAGCGTGGGCCGCTCGGTGGTGTTGGAGGATTTCTGTGAGGTCCAAGGGCTCTCGCGCCAGGGGATCGTGCTGGGCGACCATGTGACTGTGGGTCGCATGGCCATGATCCGCCCCTCTGGCTACTATCGGCGCGCCATCGGTGAGGGGTTGACCGTGGGCGACCACTCGAATATCGGGCCTGGCTGCTATGTCGGCTGTTCGGGGCACGTGCAGATCGGCAGCCATGTGCTCATGGGCGCGGGGGTCTCCATGCACGCTGAGAATCACAACATCGAGCGTATAGATGTGCCCATCGACGCCCAGGGCGTGACCCGCGAGGATATCGTGATCGAGGATGATTGCTGGCTGGGGGGTGGGGCGACCTTCTTGGCTGGGGTGCGGGTGGGCCGTGGGGCCGTGGTTGCTGCGGGGTCGGTGGTGACGCGTGATGTGCCGCCCTATGCCGTGGTGGCGGGCGTGCCCGCCCGGGTGGTGCGCACGAGGGGCGAGCCGCCCATCGACGTATCCGAGGAAGCATCATGAGGGTTCTGGTCGATGCCCACATGCTCGGCTCTCATGAGACGGGCAACGAGGCCTACATTCGCAACCTGCTGCGGGCGTTGGCACGACGCGACGACGTGGATATCCTGGCTGCGGTGCTGCCATCAGAGGTCGCCAGAGTAGAGGAGATGGGGGTTGCCGCGGCGCCGCTGGCGCGCGAATCGGATTTTTGGCGGCTGGCCAAGGGACTCAATGGCCTGGCCCGTGAGCACGGGGCCGATCTGATGCATGTGACCTATGTGGGGCCTCTGCTCCCCATATGCCCTCTGGTGGTCACCGTTCACGATGTGTCGTTTCGCAGATTCCCGAGCTACTTTGCACCGCGCGTCCGTTTGCTGTTTGCCACGTTGCTCCCCGCGACGTTGCGTCGGGCCGCTCGGGTCATCACCGTGTCTCAGCATGCTCGGCAAGAGATTCTGCGCTATTACCCATATCTTCAGGGGCGGGTGGGCGTGACCTTTGAGGCGGCCGATCCCATTTTCCGTCGGCTGGACGGTGCCTTGGTCGCTGAGACGCTCGATCGGCTTGGCGTGGCGCCACCTTATGTGCTGGCGGTGGGGAACCTACAGCCCCGCAAGAATCTGGCAAGGCTGGTGCAGGCCTTTGCCGAGGCCGGCGTGGCGGCCGATGCGCGCTTGGTGATCGTCGGCCAGGCCCAATGGCAGGCTTCTGACGTGACGGCCGCCATCGAGGAAGCCAGGCTCGGGAACGCGGTCAAGCTCACCGGATATGTGAGCGACGACGATCTGGTGGCTCTCTACAACGGGGCAGCCCTCTTCTGCTATCCCTCGCTGTACGAGGGCTTTGGCCTCCCTGTGGCAGAGGCGATGGCCTGTGGCGCGCCCGTGGTCGCCTCCAACGTCACGAGCATCCCCGAGGTGGCAGGCGATGCCGCGCTGTTGGCCGATCCCTACGACGTGACTGCGATGGCCCAGGCAATCGGCGCGGTGCTCCAGGACGATGCCCTGGCTGCATCGTTGCGGCAGCGCGGGCTGGCTCGGGCGGCGCCCTTGACGTGGGACCAGACGGCGGAGCAGACGGTGGCCTGCTATTGGGAGGCGCTGAACCACGCAGGGAAGGGCGGATCGCGGTGAAGATTGCTCTCTTGGGCACGCGGGGCATCCCCGCCAGCTATAGCGGATTCGAGACCTGCGTCGAGCAGCTCGGTCAGCGGCTGGTGCGGCGTGGCCACGAGGTGACCGTCTACTGCCGTTCGCACCACATCACCTACCCTGAGGGCACCTACAAGGGTATGCGTTTGGTCAAGCTGGGCACGCTGCGGAACAAGTATCTGGACACGATGGTGCATTCGCTGCTCTCGTCGCTGCACGCTCTGGGCCAGCGCTATGACATCGCCCTCTATTTCATAGCGGGAAATAGCCCGGCGACGTTCATCCCTCGCTTGGTGGGTACGCGCACCATCCTCAACGTGGATGGTTTGGATTGGAAGCGCGAAAAGTGGCCTGCGCCCGCCAAAGCCTATATCAAGTTCGCCGAGTACCTCGCCACCAAGCTGCCCAACGCCTACCTCACCGACTCGGAGACGGTGCAAGCCTACTATTGCGATCGGTTCGGCACGGCGCCGCCTGTCATCGTGTACGGCTCCGAGGTGGAGCCCGCGCCACCTGGCGAGACGCTGGCCCAGTTCGGCTTGGCGCCCGACAAGTATGTGCTATTCGTCGGGCGCCTGGTGCCCGAGAACGGCGCCCATCATCTGGTGCAAGCCTTTCGCGAGATCGAAACCGACCTCAAGTGCGTCATCGTGGGCGACGCCCCCTATGCCGAAGAGTATATCCGTTCGCTGCACCAGATGGCCGAGGGGGATCCTCGCATCGTGTTCACGGGGTATGTGTTCGGTCGCGGCTATGCCGAGCTGGGCTCCAACGCGCGCATCTTTGTGGAGACCTCGGGTGTGGGCGGCACCCATCCCGCCTTGGTGGAGGCCATGGCCTTTGGCAACTGCGTGGTGGTGAACGACCATGCCGAGAACGTCGAGACTATCGGCGATGCGGGGTTGGCTTACGAGGGGCGGGTGGGCGCCGCGAGCCTGCGCCCAATCCTGGAGGAGCTGCTTTCCGATCCCGACAAAGTGGAGCGCCTGCGCCAAATGGCACGGGATCGGGCTCGTAGCCGCTATACCTGGGAGGCCGTCACTGACGCCTACGAGCGCATGTTCTACCAGGTGCTCGGCCAACCCCTGCCTGCGCGGCTAGCGCAGAACGCGGCGGACTAGGGCGTTTCGGCGGGCTCCAGCACCACCGAGCGAAAAGCCACGGCCAGCTTGCGAGACGGGCTGGTCAGGTCGCCTCCATAGTGACGCGCGTAGCGGAAGGTGATGGTGTCCACCCCATCGGTGATCCATGCCGCCGGCACCACGCCCGACCAGGCGGCGGGCGGCAGCGCATCCCCCTCGCACCGGGGAAAGACCATCTCCCCGAGCTTTTGGCCGTTGTACCAGATCTCCATGGACTGCTGGTAGCTGCTCATCTCTGCCAGATCACAGTAGGCCATGGCGTCCACGGTGAGGCGTTGGTCGCGCTTTTCGGGGACGTGTACGAGGAGGACCGCTCGATTGCGGGTGTTCACGCCTGGGCCGATGGTGGCGATTTGAAAGCCCGAGTCGAGGCTGGCCCACACGCCCCACTTTTCCGTCCAGCTCCAGCCGACGCCGAGATGCTGCCGCTCTTCCCGCATGTTGGTCTCTCCTCGCGGGATCAGCTCCCCTTGGGCCGTGTAAGTCTCCACGGCGGCCAGCGTGGCACGGCGGTTGACGCCATAGTGGTCGAACATGATGCTGGTGGGCTGCCCCGTGGCCTCGTGCCAGCAGTAGGCCAGCAGGCTTTCCTCGAGGGGGATGACGGCGATGCGCCGCTCGTCGGTGATCACGGTCATCAGCCATTGCTGATCGGCATAAAAGGCCACCAGGCCATTGAGACCGATCGAAAGCGCGGCCAGTCCGCCCAACGACCAGTGCAACGTCCGACGCCAGCGGGTTGTCAGCAGAACGGGCACCAACGCCATCACCGCGTATGGGAGGCCATCCACGGCATAGCGGTTGGTCCAAGACCAGCCGCCGCGCCATGATCGGAAAGAGGTATAAAGTGCCACGAATCCCAGCGCCGCTACGGCGATAGCCGACAGCGCCAGGGGGTAACGCGGCGTCCCTCTTTGCTTGGCGGCGCCGAGGCGATCGCGCGCCAGGAGGGCGGCGCCCACGACAAACAGCACCAAGAAGGGCGAGTAGACCAGGACGCCGTTGCTCCAATCAAAGAGCTGGCGGCCAAGCGAAAAGACCAGGTACCCCCAATCCAGCGTAAAGATGGCCTGGATGCCACGTTGCATCAGGCTGCGATAGAATGGCCCCACAAAGCCCAGTTGCAGGGCCGCCTCCGCGGCGAGGGCGGCCAACCCCAACCCCGCGATGATGGCCGCCCAGCGCCGATAGCAGATCAGCGTGTAGAGCGCCAGCACAGCCACCACCACCACATAGGTGGGGCGGCTCTCCAGGCCCCAAACGAGGGGCATCCACGCGATCAAGGCCCAGACGGGACGCTTGAGCGAGCGTAACAGGCACCAGATCAGTAGCACGCCGCCGAGTTGAGCGCTGGTGAGGGTCCACACGTCCTGGCTGGCCACGGGCCACATGGAGGTTCCCAGCGCGTAGGCGACGGCGAGGAGCGCCAGTCGCCAGCCCCTGACAAAGTGGGCCAGGTTCAGCGTCGTCACCAGGACGCAGAGGCTAGAGATGATGGCGGCGCTGAGCTTGGCCAGCGCGTCATAGTCCCCCGCGGTGGTGGGGCCACGGCTAACCAGCTCAGCGATGCCATAGATCGGCACGGCCATGTAGGCCGGCCCTTTGGGGAGCAGTGAATAATAGTGACCATCGCGCTCGCCAACCCGCAGCGTGGCCAGTTCGATCAGCACGGGATAGTCGTCCACGCGCTCGTGGCCATGCCGCACGATGCTGGCGGGGACATAGCGAGAGGGCCAGCTATCGCCCTGGCCCATGATGCGCCCGTTGGCCATGTAGGCGCCAAAGCTGGCCAGGGCGATGGCCAGAGCTAGCCAAAGGGCGTCTTTGGGATCGTGCAGCAGCATGGTGTGCCGATCGCCCGTGTTGCAGAGCCAGCTTTTGAGCTTGTCCACCATGCGTATCTCCCATGTGCGCTGCTCGGAGCGTCGCGCCAGTATAGCATGGGCCGACCAGGCCGACCAGTCGGCGGCTGATGCGCTCGGCTAGCCGTGGAGGGCGTTTCATAGTATGGTTGCACGGGTACCCATCTGAGGAGGAGGCAACGGTGAGGGAGATCTATCCGCTAGAGTTCACACCCGTGTTCCAGGGTTATATCTGGGGCGGTCGGCGTCTGGCAACGCTCTTTGGGCGTCAACTGCCTGACGGCATCGTCGCCGAGAGCTGGGAGATCTCTGGGCATGCCAAGGCCGCCACCAGCGTGGTGGGCGGACGATGGCACGGGAAGAGCCTTCCCGAGGTGTTGGATGCACTGGGCGAGGCTCTGGTCGGCACCGATGCAAGCGACTGCCTGGCGCGGGGGCGTTTCCCGCTGCTGGTCAAGCTGCTCGACGCGCACCGGGATCTCTCGGTGCAGGTCCATCCCGACGATGCCTATGCCGCGGTCCACGACGGCGGTGAGCTGGGCAAGACCGAGATGTGGTATGTGCTGTACGCCGATCCAGGGAGCGAGTTGATCTATGGGCTGGCGCAGGGAGTCACCTCCGCGACCTTGGCGGAGGCGTTGCAGCGGGGCGCGGTGGAAACGCAGCTGCATCGTCTTCCTATCCATGCGGGCGATCTGTTCTACATCCCCGCGGGCACCGTCCATGCGCTGCTGGCGGGCGCCGTGGTGGTCGAGATTCAGCAGAACTCGGATGCGACCTATCGCTTGTACGATTGGGGCCGGGTGGGCGACGACGGACGTCCCAGGCCACTGCATGTGGACAAGGCGTTGGAGGTGATCGATTGGGCGATGGTCACGCCATGCCCCATAAAGCCGTCGTTGCTAGAGGAGGGAGCAGGATATCGCCGCTGGCTGCTGACCGATGACCCGCGTGTCACCGTGGAAAAGCTCGAGCTGGATCTTGGGGCCGAGTGGCATGGGGTGTGTGACGGGTCGACCTTTCAGATTGTCGGATGCATCGCGGGCGATGCGCGCCTAGCCTGGGCGGGGGAACCCCAACCGTTGCCATCTATCTCCTGGCGGCTCTTGCCTGCTGCGCTGGGCGCGTACACCTTGCGCGCCCAAGCGCCCAGCGTGTTGCTGCGGGCGTATGTGCAGGCCTGTCCCTCGTAAGCTCCAGGCGGGTGGGTGGCGCTAATGGATCGCTCCCTTGCTCCCATAGAGCTGCGGGGCGTTGTCATGCAGGATGGCTGTGGCCAGTTGCTCGGCCTCGCTCGCCGCTACGTTCGTCCAGGCGACAACCTGCTCCAAAGCCGTGGCCAGCGACTGCCGCAGTATGATCGCCGCCCCAGCCGCCATTTCTACCGACGTGGCGTCATGCGACACCATGATCTTGTGTTGCGGAACATAGGCTAGCCACGTATGCAGGGCGCGCTCTAGATGCGCCGGGCTGAGGATGGGCAGCCAGCAGGCGTCGAGATAGACGTTGGGCAGGTACTTGGCCAACCACCCCGATTCCTTGAGAAACGGCCAGCAGTGCAGCAGCACTAACTGCATCTTGGGATAACGGCGCGCCAACGTCTCCAGCGGTAGCGGATCCGATCGGCTCAGGTTGGCGGTGCCCACGTGGATCTGGTGGGGCCAGCCACGCTCATGGGCTCGCTCGCAGCAGGCGTGAACCACCCAGTCTTGGAACGCACAGACCTGCGCCGCCGCGAGGTCGCCGCGAAAGCGCACCTCGGCGTCGCTGCGCGACGCAAAGGCCAGGTCGCGGGTATAGGCTTGGAGCTGCTTGATGCCCAATGCCCCGCCCGCCTCAGCCGCATCGAACAGCCTGGCAGTGAACTCCCGCCAGCTCGCGGCATCCACGGGATCGATGCCCACCCATTCCGCCAAGCGCTCGCGGCGGGGGCATTCTGGCTGCCAGAAGGTCAGAAGCGGATCGATGCGCAGCACCGTGCGCAGGTAGCGCCGCTCCTTGGCCGCCGCTGGGGCCTGGTCCCAGTAGAACTCGGGCTGCACCGGTCGAATCAGATGAGTGAACCCGGCCTTGGCCATGGCGCGTGGGTGCCAGGCGTGCAGATCCCGATAAGCTATGGCGATGCTAGCGTCCAAGGCCAGCCAGGTGCCGGGATCGTCCAGAGCCAGCTGCGCCTCGTGCAGCAGGCCACAGCCGCGTGCGATGCAGGCATAGGTGCCCGTGAAACGCTGGCGCTGCAGCGACGGACGCGCCAGTTCCATGGCGCGTGGCAGGTCATCTGCCGCTAGCTCGTGGATGCCGATGCCCTCCGAGTCACGCGCCAGTTGCTCGGGCGAGTCGCCGGCCGCGGCCAGGTGCCCGCCGAGGTAGGGATCCAGCAGCAGGTCCAGCAGGCCGGTGCGGCGGCTGGGCTCGGCGCCGTCCTGCATGTCGCCACGGAACCAGCCCTGCGCCATCCCAATGGAGGCAAGGCTGCCCCAGTGCTCATGGGCGCAGTACGATGGCGCACCGGCGAGATCCAGCATATTCGCCTCCTTGGGGCGATCGGGTGCTCTGTGATCAGAGGCACGGCCTATGTCGCAGATACCACCGGACTCCGCAGCACGCCGATCCCGTCGATCTCGATTTCGACGACGTCTCCCGGGCGCAGGAATACCTGTGGCGAGCGGGCGAACCCAACTCCCGAGGGGGTGCCGGTGAGAATCACGGTGCCGGGCAGCAGCGTTAGGCTGTGGGAGAGGTGCGAGATCAGCTCGCTCACCGAAAAGATCAGGTCGTCGGTATTGCCGTCCTGCATCACCTGCCCGTTCAGCCGGGTGCGAATACCGGCGTGGTCGGGGTCTAGATCCGTCTCGATCCAGGGGCCCAGCGGGCAAAAGGTATCGAATGACTTGGCCCGGGCCCACTGGACATCCAGGCGGCGCTGGCAGTCGCGTGCGCTGACGTCATTGGCGCAGGTATAGCCCAGGACATGGTCCAGGGCATCGTCCGGCGACACATTGCGAGCCTTGCGGCCGATGATCACCGCCAACTCGCATTCATAGTCCACCTCGTCCGGCGCGACGGCGGGCAACACGATGGCGTCGCCTGGGTGGCACAGGGAGGTCGTCGCCTTGATGAACAGGGCGGGATGGTCGGGTAACTCGTGGCCGCTCTCTAGGGCGTGAAGCCGGTAGTTGAGACCGATGGCCAGAATGTTCGGCGGGGCGACCGGCGCCAGAAGCTTGACTTTATCCAGCGCATAGGCCTGCTCGGTCATCTCCCACGTACCGAACAGGTCGCCGGCGATAGCGCGGATGGTGTCTCCGTCCTCCAGGATGCCGTGGGCGACGAGGCCCTCGGCTGTGTGAAAACGGGCGATGCGTGCCATGGTTCTCTCCTATCGC
>Ga0334895_1003191_pt1 | contig 12918 bp, 12 predicted proteins | sample GraSluR3_MG_7_FD_207229 | JGI IMG/M metagenome (GOLD analysis project Ga0334895, IMG submission 207229) | Sludge microbial communities from methane-producing bioreactor in Wageningen University, Netherlands - Granular Sludge_31_05-R3 | ecosystem: Engineered > Bioreactor > Anaerobic >... | reverse complement strand
TGTTCGCTTCACAAACCGGGCTGCAGACCTGATTGCCTTCCCTGCCTGGGAAACCTCTCTTCCAAACATCTGCCAGCAATGGAACATCCCCGGGTATTTTTCAAAGGTTACCGGCACTCCATCGATGGCTGCCTTCTCCACGAGACGGATTATATCATCGAACAGGACTTCGTGCGTGTCGGCCTGGACAAGAAGGGGTGGGAACCCGGAGAGATCGGCATACATGGGAGAGGCCAGGGGATTGCAGGGGTTAGAGCCTGCAAGATATGTATCCCTGATGGCATGGAGGCGTTCGGGCGGTATCCAGTCAAAATCGCGGTTCCGTGCCACGGAATCTCCAGGAAACAGCATGTCAACGGCCGGCGACATTGCTATGACCCCCCCAGAAAGCGGCAGCCCCTCATCCCTGGCATACAGGGTCAATCCGAGCGCAAGTGTTCCACCCGCAGAGATTCCGGCCGGAATTATCTGCCCCGCGTCATACCCCTCATCTACAAGGAACCGGTACCCGGCAACCGAATCAAGGAGAGCTGCAGGGAAATGGTGTTCGGGTGCGAGGCGGTAATCGACTGAGAATACGGTGGTTCCTGCGGCGCGGCCAAGAGCAGCCATGAGTCCCAGGTGATCGCGCGTGTTGATCCGACAGTAAATCCGCCACCATGGAAGAATAGCAGGATGCCTCTGTCGCTTCGCTGTTGATCCCATATAAAAAATCCGGAGAGGTCATCTCTGATGTTGACTTTATCCATTCGGGGAAGATCCCGTTCCTGGTATTGACAGTGGAAGCTGGAGAATTGTTCCCTCGCCTCCTCCGGGGAGACACCTGATCGGGGTGCATGCCCCTTCAGCCGACTGACAAAGTCTTCATCCGGCATATGCCTGGATTGCATTTGCCTGCCTCATACTTGATTCCTGCTGTGAATCAAACGGACTCCCTTGGGGTAGATCTCTTGACCGGTTATAGAGCCGTCGGCAGTGTATTCGATACTGGATCTCACAATCTCTCAGGGGATCTACGAAAAATCTGTCTTTCGTCTGCAATAACCATGCATGAAAATTATTTAGTCCCGCATTGCAGTTAATTTGAGTGACAACTCGCTGAAATGCGGCGGATACTGAATAATCCCGGAGATCCTCAGGGGATCAGAAACCCGGATGCTATCTGCATTTTTTTCGGCAACAGTGAAATAGGAGAAATAGTTGATCCTCCTCATCTCCGGATCATCTGCAAAGCGTTCCAGCTCCTCCTCTCCCATACCCCGTAATTTTTCATACTCCATGCTTTCGTATATCCCCCTCAAGACGGAATAGCGGCAGACAACATATGTATCGCCCTTTTCACGGACCAGGATCCAGTGCAGCGGGTTGAATGTTGGAATAACCTTCTCATTCCTGAATTTATACCTCGCAATTCCCCATTTTACGAGATTCAACGCGACATACGCTGCAAATACCGTGCCCCATGAAAAAATCCCTGCTATTCCTGAAACTCCGGTAATGAGAAACAACAGGAAGATGCTGCTCACTCCCGTCAGAAAGAGGCTTGGACCCGGGAATACCCCGAGTGTGAACTTCCTGTCCGAGAAGGGATAAAAGAGGGGTATTCCCGGGTATGCGAGATAATCGAGCCCGGTATGCAGGAGCGATCCCCCTGCAATCACTGCAAGGCCCAGGATCCAGAATTCCGGTTCCAGAGGAAGCGAAACAAACCCTGCGGTCTGCATGAGGGCGATCACCAGGAATCCAGTGATCGAGAGCAGGAACGCCCCCGGGATACTATGGGTAATCCCGCCATGAGAGAAGATATACATGCGGGGCTCTCTCCGGGACAGGGGATGGAGAAAGATATCCAGGTCCGGAAGGACGGTGCCGATTATGCCAAATCCAGCAAGCTGGCTTCCCAGGGGGTGTGCAAGAAATAGTGCAGAGAATGCATGGGTGAGCGAATCCACTGGTAGAACTGTTCGCCACCCGCTATGATAAAGGATAAGGAAGATCAGGCAGACATCTCTTCACAGGAGAATCGACCGCACAGGTGGGAGAAGAGAGAGCCCCCTCATCGGAAAAGGAGAACAATCCAGGTGGAAAATACCATCCCGTCCCGGGTCCGGCCAGGTTACGGAGATCCGCATACAATGTCGCATATGTACCCATTCCTCGTTTCAGTTCCCCACGGTGGAGCAGATGTTCCGGAAGAAGTCAGCGATGCAGTCGCCCTGGACCAGGACGCGATATCCTATTTCAGTGATCCCGGTACCCGGGACATATTTGGTCTTTCAGATTGTGCCTGCGCCTACATTGATACACCCATATCGCGCATGATCGTGGATCTGAACCGGCCGCCGTACCACCTTCCACCGAAGCGGTGGGACGGGGTAGTGAAGACGAGGACGTCAACCGGGGTACCGGTCTACAAAGACGGGCAATTCCCTGAAATCACCCTGATCCACAGGCTGTTGTTGAGATACTATTTTCCCTACCATGCGATGCTTGACCGCCTCCTTGATGGTGGCAGCATTGTTATGGCTTTCGACTGCCACAGTATGCTCCCCTCCGCTCCCGGAGAGGGGCATGGTTCCGGCCGGGAAAGGCCCCTCGTCTGCCTTGGAAACAATGGTGACAGTCTCGGTAATCAAAGGAAAGGTGCTCTTGCAACCTGCCCCGGGGAGGTAATACGGGTTCTTTCCGATGAATTCAAAGTACTCTATCCTGATAAGGGGAATGTGGCATTGAATACCCCATTCCGCGGTGGTTTCATCTCAAATGCCCATTACTGGCACAAGGGCATCCCATGGATCCAGATCGAATTGAACAGATCCCTGTATGAAAACAGGAGAGATGGTGGCCATGCAGAACTGCAGGATAATGTCAGGAAAGTTCTGTCTGGTTTCTGGAAGAAGGTGCAGGAAAAAGAACTCCTCTAATACAATTTTTTCTGTCATTCGAGAGAGTCTCCGCCGTCTATCCGGGAAGACGTATGGTAGCCGGGAACGAAGATCTCGTTTCGGAAGGTGTATGCCCTGGCTCACAATTGACTTTCGCATTCGCGGTGGTCTCAAGGGACGAAGATTTCGTTCCGGAAGGTGTATGCAGAGCAACTCTTTGTGGGGCGTCCTGGAGATGCTGATTCATATGTATGCGAATCCGGCGATGCTTTCATGAGCAGCGCGATCCGGATATTTAGCCTGATATTCTGGATCAGTTCCGTGGAAACAGGCTTTGTGGTCTCTCCCTTTCTCCCTGTGCACTCTCCAGTTCCCACACTCCTGAAACACGCGGACACTCTTTTTTGTATCAGTCCTGTGGCCGTTCCCCGGGGATACACCCAATTGCCGGTTCGGCTGTTGTTTTCGGCTTTGGATCAGAATACCATTCAGATCTTGCCTTTTAGATGAAACGGATTTTAGGGAGAAAGAAAAGGGGAACTCTATTCTATGCTGCTTTTTCACGGGTCTCGATGGCTGCAAGAGCCTCCTTCGGGGTCCCGATTGATACGATCTTTCCGCCCTTCATCAGGGCAACGCGGTCACAGATATCCCTCACAAAATCCATGTCATGGGAGACAAGGATGAATGTCTCCTCCATCTCTTCGCGTGCATTCAGGATTGACTGCCGGACATCCTTCTTTGTGATGGGATCCATCGTCCCGGTCGGCTCGTCGAGGATGACCATCCTGGGTTCACGGATGAGCACCTGTGCAAGAGCCACCCTGTGGCGTTCACCTTCAGAGAGCTCGGAGGGGTATTGCGAGAGGACCTTGTTACATTTTTCTCCGTTGAATCCTGCCATCTTCAGGGTGATCATCGCCTTGTGCATGGCAAGTTCTTTTGGAAATTCCAGGCCGATTGCGTCGGTGAGATTATCCAGGACATTCCGGTGGGGATAGAGGTCGTATTCCTGGTGGAGAAGTCCGATGTAGCACTTGGCCCGACCCCTCTGGTTGATTCCCGGCTTGGTCATGTCGACCCATTCCTCACCGATCCTCACATTCATCTCTCCATCGGTCGGCTCTATAATCCCTGCCATGATCCGGGAGAGTGTCGTCTTGCCGGCACCGCTTTTTCCGATGATACCGAAGATCTCACCGGTCTTCACATCGAACGAGACACCGTTTACAGCCCTGATCAGGCCCCTGTCGGGCGACATGTATCTCTTTGCAACGTCCCGCGCGACAATGAGGTTCTCACCGGGTTCACACTCGCTCTTTTCAAGTCCGTTCTCGTAATCCTTCAGGAAATGGTTCACCACATCCCGGGGAGAGCCTATCTTCTCAATTCTTCCCTCTTCCAGAAGCAGCGCCTTGTCAGCCATATCTTCTATCACGTTCGAGAAGTGTGATGTGACCACGATGCCCATGCTGTTGTTCTCGGCGGCTGCCTTTAACATGCGGTGGACGACAAGGGCGGTTTCGGGATCGAGCGTCCCGGTCGGTTCATCGGCAAAGAGAACGAACGGCTCTTTCGCAAGTTGTCGTGCAAGAACTACCCGCTGTTTCTCTCCGCCAGAGAGGTCACGGGCTATGTGCATCATTCGGTGCGAGAGCCTGACCTGGTCTATCAGTTCTGCTGCCCGGTTGATGGCTTTTTCCTGGGGATACTCAATATCATCGAGGGCGTGGAGGACGTTTTCGATGACCCTGTCGTCACCATACAGGGCAAAAGTCCTCTGGAACATGATCGCGGTGTGCCGCATGATACGGCTCTTTCTCTCTTCATTCTCCGGCGCCCAGAAATCGATATCCTGAGGTTCCAGCTTTGAATTACATGCCGGGCAGGGGTTGCCGGCAGCACTTCTCCTGGAAATGTATCCACATTTTGGGCATTCTGAAAGATGGTAAAGTATCGATCCGGTGGTTGGGGATTCATCAACACCTCTCATGAGGTGCATGAGAACTGTCTTGCCCGAGCCGCTCCTCCCGATTATCCCCATAATATCTCCTTCCGGAATTTCGAATGAGATATTATCAAGCACTTTTACGCCATCAAACTCCTTTGAGAGGTTTTTCACTGTGATAAACGGATGTGTCATGGTATCCAATTCCAAAAATATTTGTTAATGCATAGAATCCCGAAACATTCGTGATAATGGGACGTGCAGTGCATCCACATGGGGCCCGGGCCATGGTGTGGTATAGCGGCCCCTGTGGTGTCTGCGTTTCATTGCATCTGAATCCGGTACATACGATGTGATCTGGGGCATCCGGGTCCTCTGTCTGATTAAATCACTTTCAGTAAAGGGGGCATAGCCTGTACCAGACGCCATAATTACTCATAAGAGCAAAATTATATAAAATTATGCTAATTACCAAAAATGAGTGATTAGATCTCCTGTTTTTTCCGGAACCTGGGGCAGTCCCTGGGGCACAGCCCTTTGCCGGCTCTCCTGCACCCTGCGATTTCTATGGATTTCCCGGTTATGATCGCGTCAGCGACTTTTTTCCTGGCTGCATGTATATCGCGCCAGACGGTTCGCCTCGACACTCCAAGGACCGAGGCAGCTTCCTCCTGCATAAGGCCCTCCACGTCGATGAGCTTGAGCAGTTCAACCTCCTCGGGCAGCAGGCGGATGACCATCCCTGCTTCATCAGGAAAGCAATCAGGCGAATAACATCTATTCGTGACCGTCTGATCGATCTGGCGTGGAATCCGGGGCCTTCCCCGGTGTGTTGTGTTGGGATCTTTCACCTGTGACGCAGTCATTACTCCTATAATTTTCCCTGATTTGTAATGAGACTTGGTGTTCTCTCTCTCACATGGATATTTTTGATATTCTATCTTACCCGGTTTTCTTTATTCCTGTTCTGGCCCGAACATTGAACAGGAAAGAACGGTAGGAATGGTATTCCAGGAGCGAGGAAAAATACCAGATATTTTCCCTCATTTCCCCGGGAAGACCGTTATGGTGGCCGTCTCAGATGCTACGTGGATATTATCTGCAGATTCGAATGCCTCCAGTATGAGCCTGGAGAGCCTGTCTTTCAGTATTCTCCTGTTTCGGGTATCGGTCACGTATCGGGCATCGAGCGTTACCCAGTTATCAGTCAGGGTGACATACACAGCAGGCTCGGTCTCTCTTTTTGGGAGATAAAACCGTTCGCCGAGCCTCTCTATATCGTCCTGCGCTTTATTGGTGAGTGCTTCGGTCTCTTTATAGAGGATCTCCCTGACAACGGTGGTTGCCGTCCGCCAGTCGCTTTCGTACGTAATCGGGATGAAGAGTTCGTCCCAGATGAACGAGTGATCCCGGGTATAATTTATGGCCACCTTGGAGAGAATGAATCCGTTTGGAATGGAGATCATTCTTCCACTCGCCTGGTCGCCCTGCACCCATCCCTTGATCTCCATCAATGTGGTGCTCATGATGCCGACATCCATCACATCCCCAAAATTACCATCTATCTCGATGCGATCCCCGACCCTCATAAGACTGGTCGCCATGATATACATCCCCCCTACAAAATTCTTGAAGACGTCCTGGAGAGCAAATGCGATTCCTGCACCGATTATACTGTACGTGACCAGGAGGGAAGTCGGGTCTTCCACCCAGATACTGATGGTGACCGCCATAAAAATGACAATGGAGAGGATGTAAAAGAGTTTACTCAGGGTATACCGCGTTTTCTGGTCAGATATGCGGGAAGAGAACAATTTCGGGATGAAAATCTCGAATAGAAAGTATACCACAAAGAGAGCAATGAGGGTCAGTAACAGGTTCTTCAAATATACATGGGGATAGGTGAAATTTACAAGCCAGGTGATCACCGAACCGGTCGCGATCAGTATCAGAACAATGTATTCCCTCATCATGCTCCGTTCCATGGCGCAATCCTCGTCTCTATGCTAGTTGTTATCAGATCATCGTATTTAATAGCGATTGAATTGGACGGGAGGAACCGGCAGGAAACTGCGATGGAAAGGGCTCGCGTTCCAATTAAGAGATCTATCAATCCCTGTCTGTCGAAATCTCCACCAGACGCCTACCGCAAAAAACCACCATCTTGATTTATTACCAGGCGGATAGAGCATACATCATGGTCTTCGAATTCATCCCGAAAGCTATCGGATTTGGATATGCCATCATCGTATTCTTCCTGCTTGTATATCTCTGGTATTCGAGACGGATCACGCGGAGGGGGGCAGTAATATTCCTGATCATCTCTACCGCACTCGGGTTCCTCATATTCTCACCGGTTGCCCCCTGGCAGTTCATGAACCTGGTTCTCCGGGACACGAAGGGCCTTGGCGGACCGCTTCAGGCCGCAGCATTCGGCCTCTTATTCATCCTCGGTTTTACCCTGCTCTTTGGGAGAATATTCTGCGGTCATATCTGCCCTGCCGGGACGCTCCAGGAGCTTGCATACCTGGTGCCCGCCAAAAAGGTGGGGAGACGGTGGAAAAACACCACGATGGCAGTCAGGCTGGGTGCCTTTGTCATATTGATAGCAGCCGCACTCGCATTCTCGATAAACCTCCTCAAATTCATCGGCCTGAAAGATTTCTTCTACCTGGCCGTCGGATCGGCTTCATTTTTTATCTTCCTTGCAATCGTCGTATTCTCGGTCTTCATGTACCGTCCGTTCTGCCGGTTCATCTGCCCGTATGGGTTCCTTCTCTCGTTTGTTGCCGGCTGGAGCCTGTTCAGGTTCCGCCGGACCGACCTGTGCATCCACTGCGGGAAGTGCGAGAAGGTCTGTCCGACCGATGAATCAAAGGAAGGCGACCGGAAGATGGAATGCTACATGTGCGGACGGTGCATTGAAGTCTGTCCCGTGGAAGGAGCGCTGAAATACGAGAGGGGATGAAGAAAGGAGAATACATCTCCTCTATCTCTCGACATTTTTTTGATAAGACCCTCTTTTATGCACATGCTTCTGGACGTGGTAGGCGCCTATGGAACAATCCGTGAACCTCGCATCCCCGCCATCCCGTGCGGGATTCATTAAAGCCACCGCTCCCGGCCAGCCGAACGCATGTACCAGTTGGATTTCATATTTTCCGGCCAGCCGGGAGAGAGACTGAGTGTATCGCGGAGATGATTGTTGCAGTTACACTGGATGCTTGCGATCTCCATGATCATCCTTATTTTAACCAGAAATGAAAGAAGAGACTTTATGGAAGAAGATTATGTCCCTGTGACATGGAAGAACCGCACATTGTTATTATGTTGAAAGGACACCCAGCATATGCATGTTGCCAGAGCGTGGGTGAAGAGGAAAGCACCATGAAAGAGATGAGTCTTGGCCTGGGAGAAGCATTGAGACTGACGCTTGCACATATCAGACCGCTTCCCCCTGAATATGTTTCACTGGTTGACAGCATCGACCGTATTGCCGCATCGGATCTCTTCGCCCTGGTGGATTCTCCTTCTGTTGATACCTCCCGGAAAGACGGGTATGCGGTCATATCCGGCGACGTGGCCGGTGCAACATGCGATGATCCCGTTCGGTTGCGTGTACTGGGAGTAATGGCCGCTGGATGCGAACAGGACATTTCCCTCATGCGGGGCACGGCCGTGAGAGTATTGACCGGGGCCCGTATACCGGCCGGCGCAAATGCCGTCGTATCCGACGAGTTTGTGGAGAAGGACGTCGAAGGAATACGTGTGGAGAACGCTTCAGACCCCCGGAACATCCTCCGCCGTGGAACAGACGTGCTGGCCGGCACATGCATCCTGAAGAAGGGCCAGCAGATATCGCCCATAACCGCCGGGCTTCTCGCCATGTCAGGACATTGCAGGGTTCCGGTCTTTCAAAACCCCCTGGTGGGTATCCTTGGAACAGGCGATGAGATCCGTGCACCGGGGGAGCCCCTGCCCGACGGCAAGCTGTACTCAAGCAATATCGTCACCCTCGCCGGCTGGTGCAGGAGATACCGGATGAAACCGACCCTCGCAATCGTCAGGGATGATCCCGCCGCCATGCAGAGTACGTTGCAGGAAATCTCTGCCCACACCGACGCTATCCTCACAAGCGGAGGGGCATGGACCGGAGATCGCGACCTGGTGGCACACGCGCTCGGAGAACTCGGATGGGAGAAGGTGTTCCACCGGATCCGCATCGGGCCCGGAAAGGCGGTCGGGTTCGGATTACTCAATGCAAAACCCTTATTCGTCCTGCCTGGCGGACCCCCTTCCAATATCATAGCCTTCCTTCAGATCGCGCTGCCCGGGCTTCTTGCGTTGTCCGGCCACCCGAGTCCCGGGTTGCCAGGGATGAGGGCGAGGCTTGCTTCCGCACTCGAGGGAGGCGATCGCGAATGGACCGATTTCTTCTTCGGCACACTCACCTTCGATGACGGATCTCCGACCTTTACTCCCGAGAAGAAGACCAGTCGCCTCTCCAGCATCGCTGAAACAAACGCAGTCGCATCCATAGCTGAAGGATACGATCGCCTTCCGGAGGGGTCGATCATCGAGGTGCAGCTGCTGAACCAGAGCCATGTCATATGATGGGCTGAATGAGAAACAGCATAACAGGAATAATTGTCCGAGGAGATTTCTCCAGGAAAGGAATTGAAGCATATCAGGATCTTAATTTCTCATTCCAGATACCCGGGATAAATAAAAGCAACGCAGTCGATCAGAATAAAAAACCGATAAAATTGCTATCAGGAAAAATCATCACATGTAGAGTATCAGCTCCAGAATATCAGCTGCATCCCTCACGAATACCGGGCATTTTTCCTTTGTCACATCCTTGCTTCGTGCCTCGAAGCGCTGGTCTGGATCGGATAGGTCGTATCCAGGCAGTTCGGTGCAGTTAATCGTTCCATGCCGGTCCACGAATTCGACGATGAACTCCTGCGTGGCTGCAAATACCTTCTTTTTCGCATCCATATCGTCCGGATCCGTATTTCCGAATTTGAGCCCGATGACCATGAGGGCACCCGCGACGGCCCCGCACATGTTCCCGGTCCATCCTATTCCTGCCGCGAAAGGTGTTGCGATCCGGCAGGCCGTATCCTTATAAGCCTGACCCTTGATGAGCTCATCACGATCCTTGTGGGGCGAATGTCTACCTCAAAAAAAAGAATCCTCATCACTTATGAATTCAGAAATTAATCCTATTTTCATAGGAAATACCGCGAGGCTGATTCACAGTCAAAATTTGAGCAATTGGGTACGTGTTATGTGAGGACGCCCCGGCGGCGGTGGAAGTGACTGAATTGGTATGTAGATAACAATTCGATTCGGTCTCCCCACCCAAAAAGCAGGGAGGCAAAAAAACGATGAACCGGATACATCGTATGGGATTGTTCGCCCGTATATCTCCACATGCGATGCACTCTGTCGCCCCCGAAGGACACCCCGGTGGCGGTCCGGTGACCGGATCTTTATGCAGATGAAAAACTCCGGTTCGGTCTTCCCATATGAAACGGCAAGGAGGAGGGGAAGATCTCACCCTGGGATAGCCGTTCTCTTACAGCAGCTTCGTCTCGCTCGTCGGCCTCGGGACCTTGACGACAAGCACCCGGAAGGCAGCACCGCTCTCGTTTATCCAGCGGTGAGGGATCTTTGCCGGGCTCTCGACAAGGTGATCTGGTCCGACCGTCTCGCGTTCGTCTCCTATCTCGATGATTGCGCTTCCTTCAAGGACATAGAAGAAGACGTCGACAGGAGTGATATGCTTCTTGAGGGCTTCTCCCGGCTGCAGCGTAATCACGACTGCGGTCGCATTCTCTGTGTCATAGACCTTTCGGGCATCCACGTGATGCGGATTTGGGCTGACGGGCAGATCTGAAATTCTGACGATCTTCATGATTACCCCATACCTTTCTCTCAACGAGTATAAAACTGATGTAACTGATATAGGAACAACAATGGACAATCTGATCCAAAATCGTACACGTCCTGGGCTCAAGGAATACGAATCGCGGATCTATGCCGCCCTTATCGGTATCGGGGAGGGAAACGCCCGCCAGATCCATGAAGCGAGCGGCGTTCCACGCCCGCGGGTCTACGATATTGCGGAAGGGCTTGCAAAGAAGGGTTTTGTTTCAGTGAGAAGAGGCACACCACTTCTGTATGTGCCCGTCGAACCCGCGGTTGTCGTCCATCAGTTGAAGAGCGGGACAGAGCATGCGGCTGTCGATGCTATCCGGGAACCTGGAGTCGCTTTCGCTGGATGCCAGGACAAAACACTCGCCGATCTGGAACGTTCAGGGTGATTGGAGTATCCAGAGACATGTCGGGTCTCTCGTCGCCGGTATTCAGAAAGATCTGGCGGTCGTCTGCATGGATTACACCCAAATCGGTGAGTTTTCACGCTTGATTGCAGATGCATCGGCAGATCATCCTGTGAGCATAGTTCTCCCGAACGGCAAACGAGGTATTGCCCGAATGCTCGGCAGCGCTTCACTGCATGACCCACCTCATTCTGCGATTTCTTCCAGGAGAACATCTTTCATAAGATATTCCAGGGCCCGATAACCATGGACGGTTCTTCATTTATGCTCGAGTATCTCTTCCTTGCAGATGATCGGGTCTGCATCATCATATACTCCCAGAACAATGTGCGCAGCGCCGTGGTCATTACGCTCCCGTTCATTACCTGTGTCCAGCGCCAGTACGTGGAACAAGATGATCGCCCACTCGGAACCAATTGTTATGTCGCCTGAAAAAGGGAAAGTTTGATCTATGTGTGGATCTCTTCTACCGGGATGTAGGGGGCAAACGCCAGGACATCCTTCTTTATCGCATCAAGACCAACCCGTTCGACAAACCGGGCTGTCCGCTCCCTCGGTTTGCCGTTCTTCCGGTAATATTCGAGCAGGCGCCTGACGAGGTCTTTTGCGTCGGCAGCAGAGAGATTTTTTGCCATCACGTCACCGATGCGGGGGCGGCCCCCAGAGTTGCCGCCAAAGATGACGGTCCAGCCCCTGGCATTGCCCATCACGCCGACGTCGCGGAGATAACTCTCACCGCAGCATCTCGGGCAACCGGACACTCCCATCTTGAGCTTGGCGGGAAGGTCCATCTCCTGGAACATCTCCTCGAGTTCGAGGCCGAGGGTGAGCGAGTCCTGGTTGCCGTACTTGCAGACGGCAGTCCCCGGGCATGCCTGGACATAGTGCACACATGGAGCGGTTGCCTGCCCCACCGTCATGCCGAGTTCGTTCCAGATCTTCTCGACATCCTCCTTTTTCATGCCGACCAGCACCATGCGCTGGCCTGAAGTCATCTTGATGATCGGGATCTTATAGCGGCGGACCACTGCGATGATGCTCTCGAGATCTTCGGGGCTGACAATGCCTGCGGGCGTCCGGGGAACGATAGCGTAGGACTCCCTGTCGCGCTGGAGAATTGCGCCTCTTGGTTCGTCTTCCATAATCTGTCACCTCTTGTGCGGCACTGATTGAGCCGCAGGATAGTATCAGGTATGTGCCGGAAGGGAAAAGAGTGTTGTAACTTCCAGGGTTACAGGAATGTCAAGGAACCCCGGATCGGCAGTATCAGAGTTTGGGGGTCCATTCTCAAAAAACACCAGTGCTTTCGGTCAGGGAAAATATCCGGCCAGAACCTGTGGTGACAGGTGATGGCTGGTGATAAATAATACCCAGAACAATCGTTGAAAAGTGCTGCTATGGGGATTCCTGATACGGTGTTGGAATCCGCTCCGGATTGTCCCGATTTGGAACGCAGGAGATGATGTTTGTTTTCCGGAATAGGAATGGTATGCTTCTGCAAATTCTTCAAGCGTCATCGCCATGGATTCAAACATCGAAGAATTGCCCATGAAAGGGAGTTCGTGAATGGGAATGTTTATATTCAATGGTACAGAAAAGTCCAGGTCCTTTGAAAAACGACGATTACTGTAATATCCTGAAATTGACGCCCCGAAGTTCCTGCTTTTCCTCCAAGAGTTGCAATTTTCGGTGTGACAATTGTGACCAAGATCTTTTTGATGATCGTATCCAAGTG
>Ga0334895_1003173_pt1 | contig 12979 bp, 10 predicted proteins | sample GraSluR3_MG_7_FD_207229 | JGI IMG/M metagenome (GOLD analysis project Ga0334895, IMG submission 207229) | Sludge microbial communities from methane-producing bioreactor in Wageningen University, Netherlands - Granular Sludge_31_05-R3 | ecosystem: Engineered > Bioreactor > Anaerobic >... | reverse complement strand
ATGATAAACCCAAAGTTCAGGATAATAAAGTTATTGATGTTGTTTCCAAGTGGGTGGGCTTTTTTACCCGTCTTAATCCCAAAACAGGCGACTATTTTTTAAAACTTCGCGATGAGGTTAAAAAGGGCGATATTATTGCGCTTGTCAGGGTTCTCGGCGTGCTTCAGGAGGTCAAGGCAGAGGTTGACGGGAAACTCAAGGAGATTCTTGTCGAAGAGGGGCAGCCTATTGAATACGGTCAACCCATTATGCGAATAGAAAAATCTTAAAAGAGGTGAGATATGTTTAGAAAAATTCTTATTGCCAATAGAGGAGAGATTGCAGTTAGAGTTATCAGGGCGGCGCAGGAATTGGATATACCGACTGTTGCAATCCATTCCGAGGCGGACGAGACAAGCCTTCACGCGCGTCTCGCCGATCAGGATATTTGCATAGGACCTGCTCCTTCAAGCGAGTCTTATCTCAAAATCCCGGCTATAATAAGCGCGGCGGAAATCAGCGGAGCCGATGCTATCCATCCCGGCTACGGTTTCTTATCCGAAAATGCTAAATTTTCCAAAATTTGCGAAGAGCATAATATCAAGTTTATCGGTCCTACCGCGGAAACCATCAATATGCTCGGTGATAAAGCAACCGCGCGTAAAACTATGGCGGAGGTTGGCGTTCCCGTTACTCCCGGCACCGATATTATCACCGATATTGAAAAAGCCATAGGTTTTGCTAAAGAGGTGAAATTTCCGGTTATCGTGAAAGCCACCGCAGGAGGCGGAGGTAAGGGTATGAGAATTGCATGGGACGAGCATGAACTTCGTAATATTATCCCTATTGCTCAGGGTGAGGCAAAAGCCAATTTTGCAAACCCCGATGTTTATCTCGAAAAATATCTTGAAAACCCGCGTCATATAGAAATTCAGATTCTTGCGGATGACTACGGAAATGTTGTTTATCTCGGCGAGAGGGACTGTTCCGTTCAGAGACGTCACCAGAAGCTAATAGAAGAAGCCCCCAGTCCCGCTTTAAGTGAGGAAACCCGTGAGGCTATGGGTGAGGCGGCTAAAAAAGGTATCCGTCACGTAGGTTACTCGGGCGCCGGAACGGTTGAGTTCCTTTATGACGGGGACGGAAATTTTTATTTTATGGAGGTTAATACCCGCGTTCAGGTTGAGCATTGCGTTACCGAATTGGTTACCAATACCGATATTGTTAAAGAGCAGATTCTTATCGCTATGGGAGAAAAACTTTCTATAAAACAGGAAGATATTAGTATGAAAGGGCATGCGATAGAGTGCAGGATTAATGCCGAAGACCCATATATGAACTTTATGCCGACACCCGGCGTGCTTGAACATCTCCATTTTCCCGGTGGTCCCGGTGTTCGCGTGGATTCCCACACTTATGCGGGATATGAAATTCCCAAGTATTACGACTCTCTGATAGCAAAGTTGCTTACTTGGGGACGCGACCGTAAAGAGGCTATTGCCAGAATGAAACGCGCTCTTGCCGAGTTTCATGTTGAGGGTATTAAAACCACGATTCCTTTCCATCAAAAGGTTATGGAAAACCGTATTTTCAGGAATGGGAATTATACTACCAAATTTCTTGAAGATTTTAAATTCAATAAGGATTAGTGTTTAATGAAGCGTTTTATCGTGGATAAATCGAGTCTTGAAACCCTGATACGGCTTACCGTGGATAAAGATGAGGACATTTGTCTTTATTCGCGGAAGTTTTTGCGCAAGTTTTCCAATACTCCGCTACGGATTAAGTATTCGGGGAACTCTTCGCTTTTTATAAGTATTGATGTAACAGTGAAATTCGGAAGGGAGATAGGCAAAACTCTCGACAGGCTTTCAAAGTCCTTAAGCGAAAATTTGTTAAATCTCGCGGGTGTTCAAATCAAGTCGCTTGAATTAAACGTTAAGGATATATTTGATGAAAAAGAAGTGGATTAGCACTACAAGAAAGGTTTTACTATATTCATTTTGTGCAATTTCTATTATAGCGGGTTTCTTGCTTTATCGCGTGTTTCTTACCTACGTTCCCGGCGCCGACTTGGATTATATTTTTCTTAATCGAACCGGGATGCCGGCTTTCAGGTTTATCGGAATTTCCGCCGGGGTTTTGATTTCACTTCCGCTTCTCGTTGTTGCATTTTCGGTCTATGAAGCGATTGCCACTTCTTATATCAGGGTTACTTGCGAGAAAGGCACGGTTTTATTAAGCGATACCGCTATCGCCTCTTTTATTCACGATACCGTTTCGCAAATTAGCGGAGTGGATTCCGTTGAGGTCAGGGTAAATCTCTTAAAGGAAAAAAGTATCGGTATTAGTATTTGGCTTGATATTGACGAGAAAAACGATTTTATCAGATTCTCCGAGCGTATCCAGCAGCGCGTTCTACAAGACCTTGAATTTAATTTCGGGCTTACTAAAGTCAAGTATTTTAACGTTTTTCTCGAATCCACCGACATTAATTCCGGCTCAGGTAATTACAAAGTCAACTATAAATAGAGATATTCTATGTTAATGATTGTCTTGATACTTTCCGCTACATCCGCTTTATCGGTTTTCTTTCTTATCGTTCTTGTTTTCAGGTTAAAACGTTTAAAGAGAATTTATAATGATGAGAATAATTTCCGTCTTATGATAGAAAACTCTATAGACGGGTTTGTGCTTGCCGATGAAAGCGGCAGGATTATAGAATGGAACAGGGGCGCGGAGAGAATCACGGGATTGAAAAGAGAGGGGGTTATCGGCAGGGAGTTTTGGAGCGTGCAAAGTGAAATTATTTCCAAACCCGATAACGATACCGATATATCCTTACAACTCAGGCAAACTGTGCTTGAGTTTCTTCGCGCAGGGCAACTCACCTCCGAAAATCAGCCTCTTGAATATGAGATTACAACGCCCGACGGGAAAAAGAGGTTTGTGCAGGAGCTTGTGTTTCCCGTGCTTACCGGAAAGGGCTTTATGATGGGAAGCGTTACCCGTGATATATCCGAATTGGGTAAAATCGAGAACGCGCTTCGTCAAATTGCGCTTTTTGATGAACTCACGGGGCTTTATAACAGGCGCGGATTTATTTTGCTCGCAGACCAGCAGTTGAAGCTATGTTCCCGAAAAGGTGACGACTTGCTTTTATTTTTTGCCGATTTGGATAATATGAAATGGATAAACGATAATCTGGGGCATAACGAGGGAGACCGCGCTCTGATTGATACCGCAAATATACTTCGCGATACATTCAGGGAGGCCGATATTATTGCGCGTCTCGGCGGTGATGAGTTTGCGGTTGTTGCCGTTGGATTTTCCCGCGACAGTGTTGATATGCTTAAAGAGCGTTTCGATAAAAACCTTTTGAGGCTTAATAATAATCACGGGCGAAAATATGACTTGTCGGTTAGTATGGGCTTTGTTTCAAGTGATGAGGCTGAAAATATGGGTATAGAAAAGATGATTAAAATTGCGGATGAACGTATGTATCTGATGAAACATAACCGCAAGCAGAGTTTATAATTTTTTCTAAGGAGACTTCAAGTGGAAAGAATTGCTGAAGATATTCACAGGATTATATCCGAAAATAGGGGTTACGGTTTTGAATTTATTATTTCCGACTGGAAAACCGAATTTTTCAGGTTTTTTAACAGCGAATCCAATTATAATATTTCCCGTTCAAGTTTTACCGTTAGCGGAACTATCGAGAAAGACAAGCGTAAATACGATTTCAAACTTTCCAATCCATCCGGCTCCGATATAGAGGATTGTATTGAAAGCGCAAAATCCATATTAGATAAACTTCCGCCCGACCCCGATTTTCACAGCTTTGAGAATAACCCCGATATATTTCAATACGATGCCTTACACGACTCCACTTCGGAAATATTGCTTGAGAAAAAAATCGAAATTCTTACAAAAATTGCCGAAAAGGTAAAATCACGTAATTTTGATATATACGGCACTTTTGCCGCAATAAAACGGGATTGTCGTATAATCAATTCCGCCGGTATAGATAAGCATTTTTATCAATCCCCGGTTATGCTTGACGTTAAAGCCGTATCAAATAAGAATATGGCTACGGTTATAGAAAATTTCGGCGGAAACTCATTGGATACTTTCGACTTGAATCTGTTTATATCAAATCTTGAAAAGAAAATCGGGTTTGCCGGGCTTGATATTATTGATATGCCTCAGGGCGAATATGAGGTTATTTTGTCGCCTCATTCCGTTGGAGAGTTTGCCTCATTTTTGATGTATTGCGCCTATGCCCAAACTCTTGATGAAGGAACTTCGTTCTTTGAGGGAAAAACCGGACAAAAGATTTTCCCATCGGGCTTTACTTTATCATCCGACCCGGTAAATCCCCGCGTGATAACTTTCCCGTATAACGAAGACGGGCATATTGCGGGAAAAGTAGATATTATCAAAGACGGAGTGTTTAAAAACTTTGTGGTTGACCATTACTACGGGCATAAGCTCGGCTTGGAAAAGAACGGCGCTGTCGGCGTTGATGCAATCGCTATCGAAAAAGGAAGCTGTTCATTAGATGATATGATAAGCGGTATCGAGAACGGGCTTTTTATATCGAATATTCACTATATGAATTTTATCAATATGAAAGACACATCCGTTACGGGACTCACACGAGACGGGACTTTTCTTATTCGTAACGGCAGGATTGTGTCGATGGTTAATAACCTTCGCTTTACCGAGCGGCTCTCCTCGATTTTTGCAAACACAGTCGATATCGAAAACAAACTTTATCCCGTTACGGTATCATCCAACTATTTCGATTTCAAGTTTTCAAGCCGTCTTGTTCCGCATATAAAAGCCGGGAACTTTAATATAAGTTCTTCTACTCACACTATTTAGCAAAGGAGGAAAAAATGAAGAAGTTGGTAAACGATATTGTTAATAGATTATCCGTCCGTAATATTGAATTCGGAGACGTCCGGTTTACATCTACCGACAGCGAGGTTTTCTATTTCGAGAAAGGCGAGCTTAAATCATTCTCCGCCGACCTTAATAATAACGCTCTCGGCGTAAGGGTGCTTGTTGACGGGGCGTGGGGGTTTTGCGGGATTAATGAGTTCGGTATTTCGGCTATCGACAATGCTATCGACAGGGCTATATCAAACGCAAGACACTCAGCCAAGTTTAAGCGAAACAAGGTCAAATTCCCGAAACTTACCCCCGTTATAACCTCTTATATCCATCGCCCTGAGATTGACCCGTTTATCCTGCCGAGAGAGGAAAAAACGCAGTATCTTCTTAATATCGCAAAATCCATCAATGATAAACATAAATCGGTTGTCTTTAACTATTTATATGTCCGCTTTTACAGGCAGTATAAAGTCTATGCCAACACCGAGGGGGCTTTTGTTGACAGCCTTTCGTATCAGGTAAGCCCGTTTTTTCAGGTGATTACCTCCGACGGCAACGGCGTGCAGAGACGGACTTACCCCGGGGATATGTCCGCGAGGGTAGGCGGGTTTGAGATAGTTAAAAACCTCGATATGGAGGGTAACGCCGATAGGATTATAAAAGAGGCGGTGGATTTACTCAATGCGCCCGTTATCGAAGAGGAGCGCGCCGACCTGATTCTCGGCAGAGGACAACTCGCATTGCAAATCCACGAATCTATCGGGCATGCAACCGAGGCGGACAGGATTTTCGGGATGGAAATTTCCTACGCGGGAAAAACCTTTATCACACCCGATATGCCCGGAAAATTCCGTTACGGCTCGGATAAGGTCAATATCGTATCGGACAGCAGCGATATGCGCGGTATCGGTTTTTCTCCCGTTGATGATGAGGGCGCGCCTGCCGGACGTTTCGATATTATCAAAAACGGCATCTTGGTCGGTCTCCAGACAAGCAGGGAAATCGCCCCGCTTTTAAATCTCCCCGTTACCTCCAATATGAAAGCCTCAACAGGCTCGCAGTTCCCTCTGATACGGATGACTAACCTTAATCTTTTGCCCGGCGATGCGGGAAGCCTTGCCGACCTTATCAAATCCACCGCGAACGGTTACTTTATCGACCATACAAAAAGCTGGTCTATCGACGATAACCGCAATAATTTCCAGTTCACTACGGAAATCGGATGGAAAATCCGTGACGGCGAGATTTGCGGGATTGTCAAAGAGCCGACCTACTACGGTATCACCCCGCAGTTCTGGGGGGCTTGCGATGCGGTCTGCGGTGAAAGCGAGTGGGGGTATGCCGGGACTTTTAACTGCGGCAAGGGCGAACCCGGCCAGGATATGCATCTCTCACACGGCGTTGCGCCGGCACGTTTCCGCAACGTGGTTTGTAATATCAAAGCGTAGGCATTCCTGTTTTATAGAGTCGATTAAAATAAAAAAGGGCTGTCGCAAGACAGCCCTTTTGGTTTGTATAATCAAAATCGCTTTTCTCTTTACGGTTACCAGTTCTTATTAGCAGGACTATTCCCCGTTCCCCAGTTGATTGTATCTAACCCTTGAGGAAAAGAAGTACTTCCATATCTTGAAATTCCATAATTTGAATTGGCTTGTATGGTTGGTGCATTGAAAATAAGCGTAGTATTGGGATTTATATCTAATAAATATAATCCTCCGCCGGTGCTGGATGCTGTGTTACCGCTTATATTGCCACGTATCGTGTGGTCTTTGCCAATATCAATATATACCCCTCCTCCAATTAGCGCAGTATTTTCAGAAATTGTTGCGTTTAAAGTATGCAAACTTCCTCGTGATAAATAAACACCACCACCGTTATTTGCAGTATTTTTCTTAATATTTCCACCTAATGAGTTATTTGTGCTATTATTTAAGTAAACACCTCCTCCCGACTGAGTAGCAGAGTTTTCATTTAAAGTTGCAGTTACATTATGTCCTGTTCCCTGATTTACAAACATTCCTCCACCGTTTCGTGCAGAGTTACTGCTGATGGTTCCGCTTAATGTGTAGCTTGTCCCGATATTAACGTAAATTCCTCCACCATTGGTATTTGCCGTATTACCGCTAATAGTTCCGCCTATGGAGTGTCCCGAACTTCGTTCCATGTAAATCCCTCCGCCGTTTCTGATAGCGGAATTTTCTTTGATAGTGGCATTTATTGTGTGGGTAGTTCCATACCACACACAGACACCTCCTCCGTCTGTAGTACTATTATTTCCTATAATGGAACCGTTTAGAGTATGTGTAGTTCCATACCAAATATATACTCCTCCGCCTAAGGCAGATTCGTTATCGGCAATAGTTCCCGATATTGTAAAGGAAGTTCCTTGATTTATATATACACCGCCTCCGCGTGTATTTCCGGTATTACCGGAAATATTTGCATCAATAATGTGAGTGTTACCTCCCGTTATATATACTCCTCCGCCGTATGTATTAGCTGTGTTACCGGAAATATCTGCTTCTACGGTATGACTTGTTCCCGCGCTTATATATACTCCTCCGCCGTATTGATTGGCGGTGTTATCGGTAATATTGCCTTTAATAGTGTGGCTTGTTCCTTGATGTAAGTAAATTCCTCCGCCGTGATTATTGTTTGCCAAGTTGAGGTTTATTGTTGTATCAACAGTATGGTTTTCACCCTGATTGATATACACTCCTCCGCCGAGAGTAAGCGCACGGTTTTCTGAAATTTCAGTATTTTGTATTGTATGCCCGTTTCCCTGATCAATATAAATTCCGCCACCGCGTTGATGTGCAGTTGTTGAATCGTTTGCGTTGCCGTTGCGGATTATAAACCCGTCTATGGTAACGTTGTCAACGTTGTCAATCCAAATTACATGGTATAAACCCGATTCCGCGTCTAATTCGCTTTTTCCCGTTCTTTCGCTGAAACTGCTGTTCCAACCGCCGAGCAGTGTAATATCCGAAATACCTATACGTACCCCGCTGTAATTATGGATTAAACTTGAGGCGTTTAACCCGGTTCCTCTTATATAACGTCCTGAAGCAACGTATATATTGTTTAAACCCAAAGTCTGCGCTTTTGATAGAGCGGTTTGAATACTCTTTACGGGAGCGAGTCTTGTCCCTGAATTTTCGTCATTTCCGGTGGTGCATACAAAAATAGCGGGGTCGTAGTATATAGTCCATTCAACCGATGCGCTTTTTCCGCTGTCCGAATGTGCGCGCGCTATTATTGTATTTTTACCCTCGTTAAGACTGAGGTTAGCCGACCAGTTATCCGTGCCTGTAGCGCTTTCCCAGCCTTCCTCATTAAGTTTCACCTCAACGGAGGTAATAATATATGGGGTATCTACGCTTGCCGTTCCTTCCAAAGTTATTTCGCTTTCAAGGACGGGTTCGCCGTTGAAATGAGAGGTTATGTTTATTGAAGGAACGCTTGTGCGTTCAATCCATACAAAGTTTGTGGATGATGAATTGCCGACCATATCTATTGCAAAAGCACGGTTTGTATGTTGGCCGTAATCATCAACATTTATTATTACACTCCAGTTAGTTCCGTCAATATCGGCTTCAAACCATTCTCCGCCGTCTGTGTTATAGAAAACCTTGTCAACACCGGCGAAATTGTCGGAGACGGTTCCCATAAATTGGTAACTTGATCCGACTTCCTGCCCGTTTGTCGGACTGCTGATAGTTATCATTGGCGCGATAGTGTCAAGATTTATGATTATTAATGCGGAAGATGAGGTTTTTCCGTTGTCGGCTTCTACCCTTGCTAATACCGTATTAGCGCCTTCGTTAAGATTAAGATTAATAGACCAGTTATCCGTGCCTGTAGCCTCCGCCCATTCCCCGCCGTTTAATTGAACTTCAACAAGCGTAATGGAATGAGGAGATTGAACAAATGCCGTTCCGCTAAAACTGATATTTACGGTATTTACAAAATCCCCGTTTTCATGAGATACAATAGTTATGGAAGGCATACTTGGGTCATAAATAACATTCCATTCATCCGATACTGCGGTTTTCGCGTTATCAGCCGTAGCTCTTGCTAATATAACGTTAGTTCCTTCGTTTAGGCTAATTTCAACAGACCATTCCGCAGTACCTGTTGCGTTTGCCCATTCCCCGCCGTTTAATTGAACTTCTACTTTTGAAACGGTATTCGGGGATTGTATATCCGATGTTCCGCTTAAAGTAATGGTTTCCGTATTTACAATTGCTCCGTTTGTCGGGGAAGTAATCATAACAAACGGAACTGCCGTATCTTTTTCTCCGAATTGTGTATCCAAAAGCTCGTTAAGAGATGTGCAGGAAAAAAGAAGCCCCATACCCATAAAAGCTCCTAATAAAAATCTTAATAAATTCTTCTTCATAGTTTTTACCTCCGAAAATTCTATTTAAACGAATAGGAGAAAAATGCTCCAAGGTCGATATAATTCACCATACCCTCGTAGATAAAAAGCATAGGATACCCGAAACTCAAGCCCAATTTTATAGATTGTGTAACAGCGAATTTTGCTTCTAACAATGGGGTAAATGCGAATCCGAAATTATCGAAATACTCATCCTCTCCGCGTTTAATATCTCCATAAGCTCCGCCGATTTTTAAAACGGGGGCTATGGAAAGTTTTTCATCAAGAGCGGGGAGTATGAAATCATATCCGAAATCCACGCTGAATGAATGGTTTAAGATAGCTCCATCTTCAACGCCGGCATAAGACAATCCATACGATAATCCCGTAAAAAAGTTCGGATTTTCCATGCGAATGATGCCGGCAAGTGGTCCCCTTATACCGACACCCGCGTTTAACCCCGCGGCATCCTGATAAAATCCCGCGCCCGGTTTCAGATAGATTTCCATTGAATACATAGTCCCCGCAAATCCTGTAAAACACAAAACAATCACCCAAAACAAACCTTTCATATATAACCTCCTAATTTTGTTAAATGGTAGCACTATATAAGTAAATCAGACACATTTTATTTAAAGTTCTTTTTTTTGTCAAGCCAAATCTTGTTTTTTTGTTAAAAAATAAAAAAGGGCTGTCGCAAGACAGCCCTTGTGGTTTATTCAAGTTTTATTTTTATGACGGATTTACCAAGTTCTGGTTATAGTTCCAAATCCGATAACGTCCCCGAACTCGCTTTTAACCTTGTATTCAACTATTTGTATTCTCCAAAAGGCATTATCTGTGTCTAAAGCCAATCCCGGGTCGGTGGATGTCAGCCTGATGGTTCTTGCATCCATAATAGTTATTTTAGTATCTCTGGTTTGCCAATTTCTATTAAAAATATTACGATTAGCGTCATATTCCAACCAGATATTATTTTTGTTAAGGGTGCTTGTATCCATATCCACGTTGTCGAATTCTAGTTCCACCCAATTTTCGCCTAATGCAGTAGCATTTCCTATTCCTACTGCGGGCAGGGTATTTGTGGATATTACCCTGAATGTAGTAGCTTCTATATCAACTCCATCTACTACTATACCGTCGTTATAACTTGCGCGATGGATATAACCGTGGATAGGGGCTGCTTCTTTTATGAGACGGTTATCCCTGTAAAGCCTGTATGCGCCTAAGGGAAGAGTTCCCGAAACGGTGGTGTAAACTTCCTGCTCGCCTGAATTATAACTTACGGGGAAATTATATGTTTTGCCGTCGGTTAAGTTGATAAGTTTATAAGCTCTTGAAAGAGCAGTTGTATCAATATTACCGCCGTTGGTGCTGTCGGTTAAGTCGTTTGTTATTACATAATTTGTATGTTGTAAATGGGTAGGGTCATCAACCTGATCCTCTAAATTGGGGACACTTATCAATCCGGCTAATGGGGCAGGTAGTTTATCAACAACAACACTACCTGGTGTAGCATCTGTTGTAAAGCGGGTTACCAAGTCGTCTTCGGGTTCTCCGCCTATGCCGTCGCCGTCGCTATCAAGTTTAACGCCGAGGGTGTTGTAAGTCCCCGATGCTTTAATTGTAGCCTGATAAGTGGTGTCATCTTCAAGTTCCTCCGTATATATCCAAAGCTCCGATACATCAGATGAAAGTTCCCATACCTTTGTTTGGGTTATATTAACGCTTCCTACTGTATCTCCGTCATCATTGACCTTTTCAATCTTAATGTTCCATCCGGAAATTATTCCGCCGTTGAATGTGATTATTATGGGAATACCGTTGGTTGTAGAAATATTATTATTTCCTACTATACTAGTCCCGTCTTTTGTTGCAGAAACAAACACGAAAGTATTTCCTATATTTGAAGCTAAATTCTTGTTATTCTGCACTATATCCATCTCTTTAAGGATTTCCTCAAGGTTAATCATTCCGGGAGCACATCCGAAAAGAGCTAAACCCATAAGCGCGACAAATAAAAATTTTATATATCTCATTTTTTACCTCCTTTAATTAAAATCTCAAACCGAGTTCAACGTTCCATCTGGTTAAATTCCAGATATCGCCTTCGGTAGCAAGCATAACGTCGAGAGTTAAATCCTCGGTAATATTAAACCCGACACCTGCAAAATATTCGGTGGAAGTGGTGTATGTTGTATTAACCTCTCTTGATGAATCGGTCGCCCCAGTTGTAGGAGTTCCATAATCGGTATCAACTGTTCCGTCTCCGTAAGTGGTAGTGGTTACATCGGGGGTCTTATCGACAAAGATGGATTGTTCAACCTCGTTACTATAATCCAATCCGAGACGGGTTCCAATTCTTAAAGTGATTGCATCGGTTAGCTTAGCCTGAAGCGCAATAGGAACATACAGGTTAAGGGAAAGCACATTGCTTGAATAGTCAAAAACGTCGTTGAAAGATTTTGCTACTTCCGTGTAATTATTAGGGTCATTAGATATGCCCTCACCGTTGTCATAAGTTGTGGTTGTAACGTTGGTGCCGAGAGACCTGTAAGAAAGGAATGAATAGCTTGTGGTTAAGTCGGCGCCTATACCTACGCTAATTCTGTCGGACAGCTTTCTAAGCAGATAAGGATTGACATTGAGGCTTATAGGCATCCCGAAGTAAGAAGAATAATAACTGTCGTTTTCAACGTTAACCGATGTGGTTTCAACAAAAGCGCCGTTTGGAGTTTTTGTTGTTGTTTCGTTGATAGTTTGTTCATACAATCCGCCAAGTCCTCTCATTTGCATACCGACATCAAGCCCGAGTATTATTGCAAGTTCGGTAACTCCGTCATTAGCAAGGAATAATTTACCCTGCGGATTAAACCCGAAGTTGTGGATTTTGTTATAACGAAAAGATTCAGCTACGGCATAAGACGGGTATTCGATATTAGCGCCGGGGTAATAGGTATAGTTGGTTTGAATAGCATACCTGTCCTGACCGCCGATTTCATAGGAAAGCCCCAGCAAAAGCTGAGCGTTTTCCCCGAACCCGAGACCTGCGATAACCCTGTGCGTGCAATCGGTATTGTCATTAAAGCCGATACCGTAAAGTGCAGCGGTTTCATTAAGAAGATTTCCGCTAAGGTCGTAGTTTTTGGTGGAACTTCCCGTTGATATTGCAAAATTCGTGTTGTAGGTAGCATCTACTCTGTTTGCGTTGTTTGCAAATTGATAAGCAACCCCGAGATTTGGGCTAAGCCCTACAACCGCGGTAATTTCGCGGTTTGCAAGCTTGTCAAACTCATACCTTGATGTGGAAAGAACATTTTTGTTATCCACAAAGCCGTCTCCGAGCAAATCCTCCAGTGTAACTCGTTCGGTAGTCGTGAACTCGGGAGTGCCGAGTAAACTCTCGCGGTAAGTAAAATCTACGCCGAGTTTAACCGGCAGAACGTTTACAAGACCTACGGTGCCTTCCCAAGATGTGTCGGTTCCACGCCAACTTTGATACGCCAAGTTAGCGATATTCCTGTCAACACGCTGGATATCCAAGACATGCATAATATTGTCGAAATCATTGTAGAACAATCCCGCAGTCATATTTCTTTCCAACGATGCGAAAGAGACGGTTACCACACAAAACACAAGGAAAACCCCTAATCCGAATTTCCTCATTTGATACCTCCTATTATAATTTGAAAATTCACTGTTTTAAATATAAGCAAT
>Ga0334895_1003160_pt1 | contig 13022 bp, 14 predicted proteins | sample GraSluR3_MG_7_FD_207229 | JGI IMG/M metagenome (GOLD analysis project Ga0334895, IMG submission 207229) | Sludge microbial communities from methane-producing bioreactor in Wageningen University, Netherlands - Granular Sludge_31_05-R3 | ecosystem: Engineered > Bioreactor > Anaerobic >... | reverse complement strand
GATTACCCTTTAGTCAGAGCTGGATATTGTGAAATCTCATGAGCAAACCGAAGCTATTGCATATCCTTCATGATTGTGCATAATAGAGACGTAGCACAAGTGCTCCTGGACAAGTTACTTTCGAGCTAGAGACTGGTCTTGCTCGCTAATGAACTGGAGGATACATGGGAAAAAACAAGCGTGATGACCTTTGGGCAGAAGCAAAGAAGAAGTGCAGACTTAACAATGAAACGATAAGAATGGCAAAAGAGCTGGGGATTAACCCAAAGACTCTTATCAAGAACATTCCGAACAAGTCTGAACCCTGGAAAGCACCAGTACACGAGTGGGTTAGAGATATGTATGAGAAGAAGCAGGCCAAAGAGTCGAAAAAGCGCCCAAAGAAGACAAAGTAGCCCTATCATCGTAACGGTCACGGTCTGTCAAATTCCTGATGACCGACGAATATCCTTTTAGTGAGACTCTCTTCTGTCCTGGGACGACGTAGTTCAATAAGATTGAGAACGCTATAGCCGCGGCTTCTGAGAAAGCGGATCATTGTATCGTTGTTGGGATCGACCCAGTTGTATGGAGCATCCCCGCCAAGGTCGACTGCGAGTTGTTCCGCTTTCTCATAGAGTGCGCCTGCAATCCCGTGTCTTCTCAACCGTGGAAGAACATAGATTGACTCTACCCAGACGACCCCATCTACTACTCGACATACCATGTAGCCAGAGATTTCTTCTCTATCACTTTCGGCAATGTATATCGGGTATTCATCTTTCGAATAGCTGTCAAGCTCTTCTTCAGCAGCATTGAAATCCTCTTTGTGTTTTCTGTTACGGAGCTGAGCTAGTTCAGCCCTGAATGCGTCAATGAGATTCACCAGGGCATTCCTATCTTTCTCCTGAGCATTTCGAACCCTCATTGTTCCGCTCCTCTCTACTTAAACACCTTCGTGCTTTGTATCTGCACTCTCATATGTTCAAAGCTTTCGAGCCAAGACGGCGAACTCCTTCGACTGATAATCAAAAGGAGTTCCACAAACATCAGAATAGATCTCCTCCACGGAAAAAGAAGATGCTTGCAGTTCTTCCATGAGACTTTCTGGACTAAAACACTGCTTCCAGTTGTAGATTGTCCTCGTGCGATCTGATTCCACAATCGTGTACTTGTCCAGGACAACACTCTCACTCTCGTACTTGAACCTGCTGTGAAAAGCATGATAATCACATGCTGCCCAGAAGCCGTCATGCATGTTCTTCTCATACATTACCTTTTCTTGTTCATGCTCGTAAGCGATCAGCGAGTATACATCAAGTAGCACTATTCCCCCTGGTTTCAGTGAATCACTGAATACCTCAAGGAGGTTCCGTCTCTGCGATGGACTCAACGAGCAATAATCACACATAATCAGAATAACAAGGTCAAATAGCTTTTCTGTTCTGAATTTCAGATAATCCTGGTGGATAAACTCAATGCTCAAACCCTCACTTCTGGCCCTATCCTGAGCATACGTTATTGATCTTTCGGAGAAATCTATCCCCGTAACACTAGCCCCCTTTGCAGCTAGCTTCAAAGAATACAGACCCGGACCACAACCAAAGTCTCCGATCCTTGTTCCTTCGCTAATGGAAAGGGAATCAACAATCCACTTTACTGACTCACTTATGAAAGCATTGCTCCGGGAAGCAGCACAAACTGATCCATCAAGATGAAAGGAAAGCATCTTCTCAGATATATGAGGGTCAGCCCAAAGCTCTCGTGCGGTATACGACTCAAAGAGTTCAGGCCGCATGTCTATCTTCTCAAGTTCTTGAAACAGCTTCACGGTGACTCACCTTAAGTCGTCTTCCAGTATTTTCTCTTAATGCCTTCGCCAGGTTCTTCGAATTCATCCCAATGAAAACCGGCGTCTTTCAGAAAGTCATGTATTGGTCCTTCCTGACTGTTTGAACCGGGACAGAAGACGATCATTCCTCCCGGTCTTGTGACTCTGTTCATCTCTGTGTACTCTTTTTCCATTTCGTCGCCGAAGACATGACCTCCCATCGTTATGTCTGAAAAACCATCTTCAAACGGAATTTGAGTAATCAGACCATCAGTAACGAAGACGTTTCTCAGTCCGAGACTTTCAGCCTTCGAAATCAGGTACTGCCTGAGACGCGTAACCGGTTCAACACAGTAGACAGCCTGCGCAAGTTCAGCTGCAATAAAAGCCTGTTTTCCCGTGCCTGAACCAACATCGATCACTCTCTTGCCAGAAAAATCTGTTATTGAGGACAAAGCTTTCGGATCCCACGACATGAACTTAAGACCTGCATATATTTCAGGATCAACCAGATAGACGATCCAGTCATTGATATTCTCCATCAATTGAACTTCAGCCTTTCTCAGAGTTTCTCGATCAGGATCCGTGATTCCTTCCTGGGTGATCTTGTCGATTTCGTCGGAAAGCTCCGGCATTTTGGCTTTCATGTACCACACAACCACAGGATTCCCATTCAGCGCAGTTCCAAGAGTCTTCCTGTTCTCAAAACTTGTTACCAGCCATTCTACGTGCATTCTTTCAAGAAACAGCAGGTAGTTGAACGATACTTCTGACACATCAATCCAGTTTAGACCCATGAAAACCCTCCTAATCATTGATCTCTTTAGATTTGGCAGATGAGCCGCAGGAGAGGAAAATGCAAGCATGCCCTGTAACTCTACATTCATTGATACAGAGACAGAAGAACCTCGAGATTTCTTCCAATAATTGGATAGCAGAACAACAGGCAGAGTGACTCAAGTTTCTCCTTCGTTTCAGAAGATAAGTCCTCTTCAGGAACTGCCGCTATTATCTGCTTGACCTCTTCCTCAGAGAAGACAACACCACTCTTTTCGATAGTCAACTTCGGATTTGCCGGGCATATTGACTGACATTTCAAGCAGCCGACGATTGCATTATGCCATTCGCTATTAACCCACGCAGGAAAAGGTTCACTGTTTTCATTGAAGTAAGTCAAACAACGTGAAGCGTTTATTAGGAATAGGTCTTCACGAATGCAACCAGTTGGACATCTTCTCATACATGCGCTGCAATTCTCACACTCATCAAGTCGACTGGGATTTTGCCACACATATTCTTCACACGGCATATCTGTGTAAAGAGCCACTAATCTGTGATAGCTTCCTGCTTTGGGGATATAGGTGATATTGTTTCTGCCATATCGAGCCAGGCCTGTTCTGGCTGCCAGAAGCTTTTCAGGTAAAGCTGCTCTGGCAAGGGAGTACCCCTCAGCGCTCATAGCTTCTCTTAAGAGATTTATCATTTCTTCTTCGTAAGGGTTGAAAATATAGGTTGGGGGGATTATGAACTCCCTCGTCTTCCCTTTCCACAGGAAATCAACATTTGAGGCATTATGTGGAAAAGACACTATCATAACTGTCTCAGCTGTGCTCATTCTATTCACATGGTCAAAGTCAAACCAGTTCATATGCTTCTGATAAAGGTTGGAGTCAATCTCACCACACTCCACTCGTCGAAGGATCTCATTCTCAAGTTCACTTACATAGTTAACAGGAGCAAAACGCACCATGTAGCCAGCTTCTTCAAATTGTCTTGACAGATCACTCTGAATACCCACAGGTAATCACCCCTTGAAGCTCACTAGAATTATATCAGAGCACTCTTGCTGAAAACGCAGTCTCGAATTCACTGAGAAGCTTTCTGTATGTGCTATGCGGTGTGCTATGATTGCTGTGAAAGTCGCAACTGTTCCAATTTCTCTTGAGGAGGGGGTATTGTGAGCGAAGAACAGAGCTATCTGGAAGTTACGCCGCAAGAAGATCGAAGCAAGGATCTAAACAAGTTCCAGATCTTCATCATTGGACTCCAGCACGCTTTTACAATGTTCGGAGCAACTATTCTTGTCCCATATTTGACAGGCGTGCCGGTCAATGTGGCTCTTTTTACCGCGGGTCTCGGAACACTCATTTTCCACCTGATAACGAAGTTGAAAGTTCCTGTGTTTCTTGGATCTAGCTTTGCGTACATTGCGCCGATCAACGCAGTTATCCTGTACTACGCTCAGAATGGTTCTGCGTATTCCAGCGTCCCTGAAGCCATGGAGGCCGGAGTCGCTATTACGCCTGATATGATAGGGTACGCTATGGGCGGGCTGTTGATAGCTGGTCTCGTGCAGATCGGCATCGGTATTCTGATCAAGTTCATTGGAGTCAAGAACTTCCAGAAGATCTTTACACCCGCAATAGCAGGAACCATGATAGTCCTCATAGGTCTTATACTGGCTCCTGTGGCAATCAGCATGGCAAGTGCAAATTGGTGGATAGCTCTCGTGTCGCTGTTTGCGGCAATGATTGTAAGACTGTACTTTAAGGGCTTCAACCGTTTAATACCAGTGATCTGGGGAATTATTGTTGGATACGTTGTTGCGGCTATTGCAGGAATGGTGGACTTTGGACCTATAGGTAACGCAACCTGGGTCGGCATGCCAGAATTCGTTTGGCCTAAATTCTCTCTTTATGCGTTCACGGTAATTGTTCCCGTGGTTATAGCGCCAACAATCGAGCATTTCGGAGACGTTTTCGCGGTCTCCGCTATTGTTGGAAAGAAGTTCTTTGAGGACCCGGGAGTTCATAGAACCCTAATGGGAGACGGTGTTGCTACAGCAGTCGCTGCAGCACTTGGTGGCCCGGCAAACACCACATACAGTGAAAACACCGGTGTTCTTGCGTTCACAAAAGTCTTCAATCCATGGGTAATGAGAATTGCTGCGATTTTTGCGATATTCCTTGCTTTCATTCCAAAAGTGGGAGCGCTTGTCAGGTCTATTCCAGTACCTGTTATGGGAGGAATCCAGATACTGCTATTCGGAATGATCGCAGCTATCGGAATGAGAACACTTATCCAGAACAAGGTCCATGTTGATGGAAAGAACCTCGTCACCATCTCTGTGATGCTTGTTATCGGGCTTGGTGGAGCATCGATCACTGCCGGACAGGTTTCACTTGAAGGACTGGGACTTGCCGCACTTGTCGGACTAGTTCTCAATGGCATATTTGCGGCTACAAAAGCTTCTACTGAATAGATCTGAAAACACAGGGCAGGCATCGCTGGATGCCTGCTTTTTCATATTACAGCCATGTTATTCCACAACAAACGTTTGTTGCTTTGGTCAACATATGCCTGGTCCAAACAAGGCTTTCAGAAACAATTGTATGTTAGAATAATAGTGCTTTCTCTAGTTAATCAACCATCCGCTTTAGACCAGGAGGCCACATGAAAAAAATACGAGCTGCAGCCCTTCAGTTCTCGGTCAGACCAATGCAGATCGACTTAAATCTTGAAGTAGCTTATTCATGGATCAAGAAACTCTGTAATCAGCATAATCCCGATCTGGTAGTTCTTCCTGAAAGCTTCACGACGGGGTTCACACCTTCTTGCAGCTTGAAGGAGCTTTGGGACGCGGTAGACAGCATTCCTGGAAAGTTCACAGATATTGCCACCGATTGGGCGAAAGAATTCGGTACAATCATATGCTTTCCGACGTACGAGCGGGGTCCTTCAAGTGACGTGGTCTATAACAGTGCAGCTCTTGTTTCTCCTGAAGGGTTTCTTGGTGCTTACAGAAAGACACATCCATTCCCTACGGAGAGGCTCGAAGGAGGAGGGTGGACTACACCCGGCGACGACACATTCTCTGCTGAGACTCCTCTGGGTTCGATCGGAATAGTGATCTGTTACGATGGCGATTTTCCTGAGTTGGCCAGGGCAACAGCCCTTAAAGGCGCTGAAGTGATCTGCCGTCCCTCAGCATTTCTCAGGACTTACGAGCAGTGGGAACTCACAAACCGGGCACGTGCTTATGACAACCATGTTTATTGGGTTGCCACAAATGCTGTTGGAACTGACCATAGCGGGGCGAATTTCTTCGGCTCCTCGATGATCATTCATCCAAGTGGAACGATTCTTTCTCTCGCTGGGGGTTGTGATGAATTCATAGTGGCAGATCTTGATCCTGATCCGATTAAGAACATCTATCCTGGAAGCTCTCGGCCACAGGTTTTCGACCATATAGAGGACAGGAATCTTGGATCATATGGTGGCATACTTTCGCCAGGGAAGAGCCGTTTTGACCCTTCAAGAAGAATCCCTTATAAGAGGTGATCAGATGCCTGGACCACTAGCAGATGTATTCGTTCTTGATTTATCCAGGGTCCTTGCGGGACCCTTCTGCACCATGATCCTTGCAGATCTTGGTGCAGAAGTAGTGAAGGTTGAGCGTCCGGGCGTCGGTGATGACTCCAGGGCATTCAGTCCTATGAAAGGGCCTGAAAGTGCCTATTTCATGAGTATCAATCGTGGCAAAAAGAGCATTACCGTTAACATGAAGAGTCCAAAAGGAAAAGACATTATTCTCAACCTGGCAAAGCATTCTGATGTTGTTGTAGAAAACTTCAAACCCGGGGTTACGAAACGTCTCGGGCTTTCTTATGAAACTCTCAGACAGATCAACCCGAGACTTATCTACGCTTCAAGCACAGGATACGGCCAGACAGGACCTCTTAGTGAGAAAGCGGCCTATGATCTCATTATCCAGGGTATGAGCGGGATGATGAGCATTACTGGACAAGACGAAAACCATCCAACAAAAGTCGGGAGTTCCATAGCTGACATATTCAGCGGAGTGTTCACCTGCATTGGGATACTTTCAGCATTGCGGGCAAGAGAGAGGACCGGGGAAGGGCAGATGGTCGATGTGGCGATGCTTGACTGTATGTTCTCGGTTCTGGAAAACGCTGTTGCTCGTTACATGGCCAGCGGCGTAGTGCCTGGACCAATAGGAAACCTTCATCCTTCGATTGCGCCCTTTTCATCTTTCAACACATCTGATGGTCAGATCAATATCGCTGTGGGGAATGACTCCCTGTGGATAAAGTTCTGTAAGGCAATAGGGCGGGAAGAACTTCTCAGTGATGAGAGATATAGATCAAACGACCTTAGAATAAGGAATCTCGATAGCTTGATGATCACATTGAATGGCTCTCTGATGAAAAGGCGTTCTCAAGACTGGCTGAACCTGTTCGAGGAAACTGGCATACCTGCCGGTAAGGTAGACAACATCGCAGAGGTTCTAAAGAATCCCCAGATCATAGCAAGAAACATGCTGGTTAACCTTGTTCATCCTACTGCCGGGGAGCATGCGGTCCCTGGAATACCGATCAAGTTCTCTTCAACAGACGCATCAATAGAGAGATCTTCACCTTTGCTTGGTGAGCATAACAAGGAGATACTAGTCGGACTCCTTGGGATGTCGGATAATGAACTTTCAGAGCTGGAGGCCGAAGGGGTCATATGACTCCTGTCAGAGCACTTGGAAAGAGCCTTGACTGGGAGAACACCCCTGTAAGACTAACTGTGCGCGAGGTTTTTCATCAAGTTGTCAACCTTGAAAACCAGGAAGGCTTGAGATATTCACTTATCAGTGACTCCTCCAATTACCAAGCTCGTAGTGCGCTTGTGGTTCCTCTGCCAAGAGTGTGCCCGGGCGAGTCCATCATTATCGATCTTTCGGAAACGCCATCCAAATTCTCTCCTGTTCTACCGTCGTGCAAGCCTCTGAAAGAATGGATTCCTGTTGTTGAAGACTGGCTCCAGTATCTGATAGACAATGACCTGAATCTGGCTCTCTCTTACATAGAAAATGAATCGCTGGCTTCGCTTATAGGACTGGGACCAGGAAAGACGCCTTCTGGAGATGATCTGTTGGCCGGCTATATTACAGGAACTCGTTGGCTTGATGCTGACGAAGCCTGCAAGGTCTGCGATGATGTTCTCCCACATCTTCCCCTCACAAACTGGTTCTCTCAGAACATGATTGCCGATGCTTGCCGCGCGAAAGCTTCAGCAACTGTTCAGGATCTTTGCAATGACCTTTCTACTTCAAATCCAACAAGGCTTCGAAGCTCAGCGAGAAGAATTGCGGCGACCGGTGACACTTCTGGAAAGTCCTGGCTTGCAGGTTTTGGATTTGCGCTTTTTTCACATTTCTTCAGAGAAGGGAGATACGATGAAATATACGAGAGTAGTTCGAGGTAAATACTATGATAGCGTAACTCTCATGCTTGCTGCGAAAGAATTGCAGAACATTGACGAAGTGAATGATGCCTCTCTCAGCATGGCCACGGACGCGAATTTGAGGATACTTGAGGCCGCTGATTATGAAATAAGTGCCATCAATTCTAATCCTTCTGACCTGGTAATTGCCATCGATTATTCAGGCATTGATCCTGAGGAAGCTTTTGAAAGAGCTATTGAGATCCTCGAAAGACCCCGGGCTCATTCAGCAGATGAAGAAACTGATTATACTCCGAGAAGTCTTGAGGGTGCACTTTCTGTCTTTCCCGATGCGAACCTTGCGCTTATCTCGGTAGCCGGACAGTATGCTGGAGACGTTACAAAGGATTGTCTTGATCGCGGACTGAACGTAATGCTCTACTCTGACAATGTTCCCCTGGAAACTGAAATAGAACTGAAGCAAATGGCCTCAGAGAAGAACCTCATCGTCATGGGTCCGGATTGTGGAACTGCCATAATAAAGGGGATTGGAATAGGTTTTGCAAATGCATTTCCTGCCGGACCTGTGGGGATTGTTGCAGCTGCCGGAACAGGGTTGCAGGAAGTCCATGTGCAACTTGCAAAGCGAGAGATCGGTGTTCTTCACGGCCTGGGAACAGGTGGAAGAGATGTTAGGGAAAGCGTAGGAGGGATTTCCTTTCTTCTGGCTATGGAAGCCTTGATAGATGACGAGGGTATAGAATGCCTGATCCTTGTGGGGAAACCCCCTGCAAAAGACGTTCTTGAAACAATCATTACGAATGCAACAGTCTGCTCAAAACCAGTTGTGGTTGCATTTCTTGGTGCTGCTGTTGGCGAAGACGATGAGATGAACAAGGTATACTTCGCAGGGACTCTTGAAGAGGCAGCTGCAATAGCAGCAGCGGTTTTGAAGAACGAAGATGTCGCTGCTGCCAGGAAATCGCTGAGGGAGGTTAATCCCGATTTGAAGAGGTCGTGTGAAGCAAAGACAAACAGAACCGGCTTTTTGCGCGGTTTATACTCTGGAGGTACTCTTGCATATGAGGCTCAGCAGATCCTTTCGAAGAAACTTGGTGCAATCTACAGCAACACACCACTTGACTCTCGATACAAATTGAGAGATAGCCTCCGAGCTGAGGGAAACTGCATCATAGACTACGGCGAGGATGAGTTCACACAAGGAAGATTGCATCCCATGATGGATTTGGCTTTCCGTTGTGAAAGACTCGTCGAACAACTTGAAGACAAGGATGTTGGTGTGGTTCTCATTGATCTTGTTCTGGGGTATGGATCACACCCCGATCCGGCAGCTGAAGTCACTGACGCTGTTGCGAAAGCAAGAGCTGAAGAACTCCCTTTGATGATTGCTTATGTATGCGGCACTGATCAGGACCCACAGAAAGCACAGGAGCAGACTCGAATTCTTGAGCAGTCTGGCTTTGTTGTGTGCCCAAGTAATGCACAGGCCGCTCTCCTGGCAGGAGAGTTCGCATCAAGGAGTGATCGGTAATGAAGAAGCTGTTGAAGGAAGGTCCAAAGACCGTCAATATTGGTCTCCGGGGATTCTACGATGCTTTGAAACAGCAGAAATCCAGTGCTATACATGTGGTGTGGAGACCTCCCATCGTCAAGAAGGAACTTCTCACCAGGCTGCGAAAGCTCAGGAAGGAGAGCAAGTCATGATAGATGTTAACGCTGCAAACAGCCAGGCACTTCAAAGACTTTTCGAGGCAGAACCTCTGCTTGTGGGAATGGGTAAGGCAATAGACACGATTCCTGGGATGAAAGACAAGATGCTCCTTCATGCAGGGCCACATATAACGCATGAAAGAATGTCAGGACCGCTTATTGGAGCAGTTACAGGCGCCGCAATCTACGAAGGATGGGCTGATTCTGTGGAAGAAGCAAAAGAGATTCTCAGTAGCGGCGCAATCACATTTGAACCCTGTCATGAGCATGCCGCAGTAGGCCCCATGGCTGGTGTTATTTCGCCAAGAATGCCCGTGTACATTGTTGAAAACAGGAGATTCGGTAATCGCTCATACGCAACAATGAATGAAGGTCTTGGAAGAGTGCTGAGGATGGGCGCATTCGATGACTCAGTTATTGCACACCTGAGGTGGATGGAGACCTCACTCTTTCCGGTTTTGAAGGAAGCCATAGAAAAACGCAACGATGCTGAAGGCCCCATAGACTTGAAGAATATCATTGCCCAGGCTCTCCACATGGGAGACGAGCTTCACAATCGGAATAAGGCAGGCACTTCATTGCTTTTCAGGTCTCTCGCCCCAAACCTGGCCGAAACCTGTAACAGCGGTGAGAGCCTTTCAAGGGTCCTGAGGTTCATAGACTCTAACGACCATTTCTTTTTAAATCTCGGGATGGCATCCGCGAAAGCATCTCTTGATCCTTTGAATGGTATCGAGGGTTCTACGATTGTATATATCATGGCAAGAAACGGCACTGACTTCGGGATAAAGGTTTCTGGACTGGGCGACGTATGGTTCACATGTGCAGCAGCGCAGCCAGATGTGCTGCTCTTCCCGGGATTCACCAGGGACGATGTGAATCCAGATATTGGAGACAGTGCGATTATGGAAACATATGGAATCGGCGGCTTTGCGCTGGCCGCAGCTCCTGCCATTGTCCAGTTTGTTGGAGGAACTCCGGCAGATGCAATCAGGTACACCAGGGAGATGTATGAGATATGCGCAGATGAGAACAAGTCATTCACAATTCCTCAACTGAATTTCACAGGAACACCCACCGGGATAGATCTTCTGAAGGTTGTTGAGTCTGGCATAACTCCTATACTGGATACAGGAGCTGCTCACAAAGTACCTGGAAAAGGTCAGGTTGGCGCAGGAATTGTCAGAATGCCTTCTGAAGCATTCGTTTCAGCAGCTGAAGCTTTTGCCGAAAAATACGCTTGAAAGCCATATTTTCAAATGGATTCAGGAAGATATTACTATCATAATTTGGAGGTGTTAACATGGAACTCAAGAACTGGGGAAACATCAAAATGTATGATCTGTCGCAGACTATTAGTCACCTTACGCCTGCATGGCCGACCTATGAGCCACTTCAGATCAAGTTCTTCAAGAGACTGGCTCCTAACGGTGCCAACGGTCAGCTTCTGACACACTCAAACCATGTGGGGACACATCTTGATGGTTCACTGCATTTCTGTACTCACGGAAGAGACATCGCTTCTATTCCTCTGGATGAATTGATAGGTCCTGGAGTCATTGTCGATATTTCCGATATCGCAGAAGACTACGGAATCTATACTTCCAAGGACATTGAGGATCGTGTAGAAGTGAAGGAAGGCGATATCCTTATCATCAATACTGGTTATCATCGCTACGCCTATGACCAGCCCGAAGCGGATGAGGTACGGTATATGATCAAGCATCCAGGTCCGACGCTGGAATTCGCCGAGTGGGCAAAGAAGAAGAAACTTAAGTGGATAGGTGTTGACTGTGGTTCTGCTGATCATCCATTTAACACAAAGATCCGTGAGTGGATGCCGAATCTTGCGGTAGAATGCGAAGCTTTTTTCCAGAAGAAGTTCCAAAAGAGCATTGATGATATATTCCCGCCAAGCGATTACCAGCTCATGCACACCAAACTGTTCCCGTACGACATCATCCATGCCGAGAATGTCGGCGGGGATATTGATCAGCTCCTCAATAAGAGAACGACGATTGGATGCTTCCCATGGCGTTTTGTTGGTGGAGAGTCCTCTATCTGCAGAATTCTTGCTTTTGATGAACAGGTTTAGCCCTTAAGGGGCATAAGACGTGATCTGTATGATGAACTTTGAGATGCTGCGTCCCAAAACACTTGAAGAAGCACTGAGAATGCTCACAAACAATGAGGGCAGTTCAGTTCCCAAGAGCGGAGGAACGGATCTTCTTGTTTGGATGAAAAAGAGAACGATTCATCCGGAAGTACTCGTAGACCTTTCACGAATCAAAGAACTCCATCAGCTGGAGATTACAAGAGATGGAAACCTTTCCATAGGAACTAATGTAACACTAAACGAGATCGATACGTTTCTTCGTGAGCAAGAGATTCTTTCAGCTTTGTCAGACGCATGCGAAAGTCATTCTGATTACACGCTCAGAAACAAGGCCACCCTTGTGGGAAACGTCTGCGCTTCAGTGCCTTCTGGCGACATGATTCCAGCGCTGTGTTGCCATGATGCTATCGTGGAAATCGTCTCAGAAGAGGAAACAAGACAGACACCTGTGCTGGAGTTTATCATCGGCCCGAAAAAGAACGTTCTGAACCCGAATGAGATTGTTAGCAGGGTTTTGGTTCCCCTGCCTGAAGTAACGAGTACAGGATGTTATCTGAAGTCGACCAGAAGAAGCGCACTTGACCTGGCTCAGGCGAGTGTGGCCTGTGTCATACTTTGTGAGAATGGTGTAACAGAATACAGGATATCTTGTGGTGCAGTCTCTCCAAGACCTCTAAGAGTAACCGAAGCAGAGAAACTCCTTAGGGGAAAAAGCACGTTGAGTTCATCTTTGATAGAACATGCTGCTGAGCTGGCCGTTGAGGCAGTTAATCCCATCACCGACGTCAGGTCTTCCAGAGAATACAGGCTGGAGATGATCCGCGAACTTACAAAACGTTCTCTTATCCTCTGTCAGGAAAGGTTCAAGGAGGTGGCCTGATGAACAGACATCTGGTCAGTTTCACTTTGAACGGCAGAACTGTAAAGATTGAGGCGGAAGCTCGCACCACACTTCTCAGGGCACTTCGTGATCTGGGAGTTCTGAGCGTCAAGCGAGGATGTGAAGAGGGTGAGTGCGGAACATGTACTGTCCTTATTGATGGAGCACCTCAGAAATCCTGCATGGTTCTAGCAATGGAGGCCGAGGGAAGGACTGTTACAACGTGCGAAGGGCTTCTTGCGCCTGATGGTGAA
>Ga0334895_1003157_pt1 | contig 13033 bp, 13 predicted proteins | sample GraSluR3_MG_7_FD_207229 | JGI IMG/M metagenome (GOLD analysis project Ga0334895, IMG submission 207229) | Sludge microbial communities from methane-producing bioreactor in Wageningen University, Netherlands - Granular Sludge_31_05-R3 | ecosystem: Engineered > Bioreactor > Anaerobic >... | reverse complement strand
GCCCATCCCGGCGAAGATCCCCATCAGGACCCGGTGGAGGCGAAGCTGCCAGACTATGGTATCTATGAAGTCGGTGGTGGCAAAGGTGCCGGGAAAGAACCAGGCCAGGATCGCGGAGTAGACCTCCGCGGGGGTGATGTTGGCGGACCCCAGGGTCGCCGCGACCCCCGCCAAGATCACGATCCCGGCCAGGGACGCGATGATGAAGAGGACCTTTCTGCCCACGAACGAGGCGTAATCCTCCTTAAGATCGGAGGCGTCTATAGCGCCTTCTTTGGAGATCGTCTCAGCTTCGCTCATAAATTTGCACTCATTAGCTGTTCTGATCTATCCCCACCAGCTTATCCGCCGCCCCAAGAACCTTTACCGCCTCGGTGCGATAGTTGCCCATGGAGATGACGCGATCGATAGGACCTTCTATAGTAATCTCCCGTCCCAGAGAGTCTACGATCGTCCGAGGATAGCTATCGTCATCACAGGATGACGCCATAGCTGGTACACCCAGCATCAGAGCTGATAACAGGATCGATACCGTCAATAGATAACCAATTCGCTCCATCCCCTCACCATGTACACCTAATTTAAGCCATCATGGATACGAAATGCCGAGACGATTTTATCTGATATAACCTTATCGCTGCAAAATAGCATTAAATATTAATAGTAGTAGTAGGATGATATTGCGTGAGGTTTTGCGCGGTATGTGTTGATTCATATTCGTCTTCGAGGGGCATGGCGACTAAAATGCTATCGGCTTCATCTTCATCGCGATCATATTTGAAAGGGATTCAGTAAGACAGCATCTTCACTTGATAATCTGTGCCAAATTGATAGTCCACCCACATCTTTTCAGATTTATATTTCATGATGATAACGGAATGTAACAATTTTTATCAGATAATATATCATTGTTAAAACGAAGTAAAAGCTTATATAACAAAGTATGATTAAGTGCGATATAATATTGAAACGAAGGAGTGACCAGATGCACCACCTCAAAAGAAGAACCATCCCATTCACCTCCATCGTCGGTCAGGAAGATATGAAATTGGCCCTCATCCTCAACGCCATAAACCCCCGGATCGGAGGCGTGCTGATAAGAGGCGATAAAGGCACAGCCAAATCGACCGCCGTCCGGGCCCTCGCCGACCTGCTGGAGGAGATCCCCGTGGTGGAAGGCTGCCCCTTCAACTGCAACCCCTCCGATCCGGAGGAGATGTGCGACCTATGCTACGAGCGCGGCCAGACGGGCTCGTTGGAGGCTTCCGCCCGGAGGACCCCGGTAGTCGATCTGCCCCTGGGGGCGACGGAGGACAGGGTCGTGGGGTCCCTGGACGTGGAGAGGGCCATAAAGGAAGGGATTAAAGCTCTTGAGCCGGGAATTCTCGCCGCCGCCAATCGGGGGATCCTGTACATAGACGAGGTGAACCTCCTCGACGACCACGTAGCCGACGTCCTCCTCGACTCGGCAGCCATGGGGGTGAACATCGTCGAACGGGAGGGGATATCCGTCGCCCACCCATCAAAGTTCATCCTGGTGGGCACCATGAACCCCGAGGAGGGGGAGATCAGGCCTCAGCTGCTGGACAGGTTCGGGCTCCAGGTTAACGTCGAGGGTATTGACGACGTCGAGATGAGGATGGAGATCGCCAAGAGGGCCGAGAAGTTCGAGGCCGACCCCGAGGAGTTCGCCCGGGAGCTCGAGCCTGACCAGGACGAGCTGAGGCGGCAGATATTCGAGGCGAAGAGGACTCTGAGAAGCGTGACCATGGGCGACGACCTCCTGAGAATGGTAGCATCTACCTGTGTCGACCTGGGGGTCAAGACCCATCGGGCGGAGATCGTAGTATCCAGGACGGCCAAGACGATAGCCTCCTTCGAGGGGAGGACGGAGGCGAACCAAGAGGACGTTCGACGGGCGATGGAGCTTGCTCTGGCCCACAGGATGAGGAGCAGGCCCTTTGAGCCGCCGACCCTCAACAAAGAGCGGCTGGAGAAGTCGATGGAGAAGAATCAGGATCCTCAGAAGCAGCACCCCAAGGATCAGGAGAAGAGAGAGGAGAAGCGCGAGGAGAGGCAGGAGAATGAGGACTCCGACGGTTCGCAGGCCCCTCTTCAGGCTCAGGAGAAGGTCTTCGAGATCGGCGATCCGATCGACGTCCGCCAGATCGACGTGCACCAACGAAGGGACAGGACGGCGCGCCGGAAGACCGAGGGCAGGAGGATGAACACCCTGGCCTCGTCCGGATCCGGAAGGTACCTCCGCTCCAGGATGCCTCAAGAGGGGAGGGATATCGCCATTGATGCTACCATCAGGGCGGCTGCTCCCTATCAGCGATTCAGGGATGGAGATAACGCCATCAAGGTCCAGGACCAGGACATCAGGGAGAAGGAGCGGGTGAGGAAGACATCGGCAGTGGTAATGTTCGTGGTCGACGCCAGCGGATCCATGGGCGCTGTGAGGAGGATGGAGAGCGCCAAGGGGGCCGTCCTATCGATGCTGATGGACTCGTACCAGAAGAGGGACAAGATCGGCATGGTGGCGTTCAAGGGAAATGACGCGGAGCTTCTGCTGCCACCATGCTCCAGCGTCGACCAGGCTTTAAACAGGCTCAGCGAGCTTCCGACGGGCGGCAGGACCCCCTTATCTGCGGGCCTGGCCAAGGGACTGCAGCTCCTCAAAAGCGAGATGACGAAGGACAGGGACGCGAAACTGATGATGGTCTTGATATCCGACGGAAGGGCCAACGTATCTTTGGGGGGGAAGATCCGCGAGGAGATCAAAGAGATCTCGGAGAGGACGAAGGAGGCCGGCGTCCACACTATCGTCATCGATACCGAGGTGGTGGAGTCGTCCTTCATGGATATGAGGCTCGGTTACTGCAGAGACGTGGCGGATGCCGCTGGCGGAAGGTACTATCCCATATCGGGGCTCAGCTCGGAGGCGCTCATTAGCATAGTCGAAGGGGAGGAGCAGAGCCTCTTCGGTATGAACGCGTGAGCATGCTTGAGGTGCATCCTGGGAGAGTCGGCTTCTGCGGGCCGGGAGCCGACATTCAAATTTTAGGGCTGCTCCGACGAATCGGCGCCCAATTTTCGGTGAGATTTGTAAATTAGATCTTATTTTATAACATATTATCTGACAAAGTTATAAATAGAGCTCTTTAACATACGAGTTTGGTGTTATGTAACACCCAAGCAACTGCCATCTCTCCCAGCGTAGCTTTCGGGCATTCTGCTGGGAGGGCTGCCATGGATTGGGCAGGTGATAAAATGAGACGAACTACCAAGGTCCAAATCCTCTTGCTGTCGGCATTATGCATCTTGCTGATATCGATGCCGGCGATAGCTTCCGGTTACAAGCTGGGAATCTTTGGAAACGCCAACATGGACGACACCATCGACGAGGATGATATAGCGTATGTGGAGGGCATAATCAGGGGCGAAAATGAACTCACTGAGCTTGCCGACGCCAATTACGATGGCAAGATCGATGAGGAGGACATAACTCAGATCGAGATGATCATCCAAGGGGAGCCTGAAGAACTAACTCTGCTCCAGTACATCGGATATCCGGAGGAGTTGACCGAAGAGCCGGTCACCATCCCCATGCCTATAGAGAGGATAGTTGCCGTCGGCGGTACCTACGGACCGGAGACCTTATGCGCCTTTGGTGAAGGGGACAGGATAGTAGGTGTTCTTGAATCCGCTAAGAAACTGGGGGTGCTAGAGCCCTTCCTCAAGGATAAGCCAGCGGTCGGAACCAGCACTTTCACCTGGGATCTTGAGAAGATCTTAGAGCAAGATCCTGATATCGTATTAGCTTACGCCTTTAGATACTTCCCGGAGTACGACGATCAGCTACAGGCCTCTGGTATACCCCTGGTTCAGATGGACTTTCACTATCCTGAAAAATTTTCACAGGAGATAAGAAATCTGGGGTGGATGTTAGGCGATCAGGAAAGAGCTGAAGAGCTGATCGAGTTTGAGGAGCAGCACCTGGACCTCATAAAGGAGAGAACTGGCGAGGTTGAACAGAGACCAAAAGTATATGCTGAGTGGTATGCAGACTATCAAGCAGTTGGTCCGGATAACGCCAACAACGACGCCATCACCATCGGAGGAGGAGTCAATATATTCCATGATGCTTCTACCAAATATCCAGAAATTGACTCTGAGACGGTGATCGTTAGGAACCCTCAAGTCATCATAAAGTTTAGCGATAGCCGGGATATCTTCGGATACGGGGTTACGGACACTAAGCCATTGGAGGAACTAAGGGGAGGGATAGCGAACCGACCCGGCTGGGAGAATATTGATGCAGTTACTAACGATAGGATTTACATCATAAGCACCTACAGTCACTCAGTTCACACAAGCGTGTTATATTCGTACGTTGCCAAGTGCATACATCCAGAATTGTTCGAAGATATGGATCCGGATGAGATCTACGGGGAGTGGTTTCAGAAGTTCCTTGGATTGGAATTCGCTGGCGTCTACGCTTATCCGCCACCTTCGAGTTGGTGATTGAAGCAACTGAGGATGGTACGGCAACATCGGGGGGGAGGAACGCTCCGTCTCGGGCGGCGTGCGCTGCCGAGCGGCCCCAATCCCCATTGTTCCGGGACGTTTGATAACCAGCCTATCCCCAGGAGGCCCGATCATTTTCCATCGATAGAAGTTTGATGAAAAATAAGTTTGAAGATATGAAATAAAAAAAACCATCTCTTCTTTCGATCTTTGAATGATCACTTACTTATTTTCCTGGTACATATTTATTATCTCGTTCATGGACGCCACGGCGATGGGCGTCCCACCCCGGGTTCCCACCACCGAGATGGATGGCACATCCGTTCTTCTGAGCCTCTCTTTGCTCTCGGCGGCGTTCACAAAGCCCACGGGGACGCCGATGACGAGGTCGGGCTTCGCCTCACCACCTTCGATCAGATCACAGAGGGTGAGCAGCGCCGAGGGAGCATTTCCTATCAGAACGATGGACCCGTCGAGCTCGTCCTTCAGCTTCATAACGCCGGCGGAGGCCCTGGTGATGCCTTCCCTTTCTGCGATATCGTCGCCTTTCCCCAGAAAGATCGTCACTTTGCTTTTATGCCCCTTTTTAACCACGCCCGCCTCCACCATTTTTATATCTGCGTAGATCCGGGCGCCCCTCTCCAGGGCTTCGAGCCCGGCGTTCAAGGGGTCATTCTTGAACCTCAAAATATCCGCCAAGTCCACGTCGCCCGTCGCTATCACACAGCGCTGTCTGATCCGATCTTCTGGGGTATCGTTTCCCACAACGCTGGCTATGTAACTTCTGCTTCTGTTGTAGATCTCCTGGGCCTCGCGGGTGACAGATCCCAGGTCTCTGTATACGTTCTCGATCATATCTCAACAACCTCTCGGATTTACTAATGCTCTTACACAGAATATCGGCCCCTTCTATATGCTGGCCCTCTTCAGGACCATATGACATGCGGCGGAGAAGGCGGCCCAGAATCCTATCATGACCAGAAATGATACCCAGGGGAAGGGCTGGCCGAGGATGGCAGCCCTGAGGCAGAGGCTCGAATGGGTGAGGGGGAAGACGTACAGACCGAACTTCAGGGCCTCGGGGACCTGGCTCAGGGAGAAGAAGGTCCCCCCAAGAAAGGTCATCGGCAGAAGAATCAGGCTGCTGAAGGTGCCCATATCCTCGTGAGACTTGGATAGGAGGGCCGCCAACACCCCCAAAAAGGAGAAGAGAAGGCAGGTGACTAGGAGGCTGGCCAGGAAGAGCGGCGTCACCTGGAAGGTCGGCGATATCAAAAGCGCCAGCCCCACGAAGGCGACAGAGCTCACCAGCCCCCGGACTGCGCCCACCATCGCCTTGCCCAGGAGGAGGGAAGAGGAGCTTATGGGGGCCATGAGACATTCGTCAAAGCTCTTGAAGTAGAGCCGATCGACGTTGAGCCTCGTACCCGCCCCGGTGAAGCTGCTGTTCATGGCGGTGAGGGCGATTATGCCGGGAACCACGAAGGCGAAGTAGCTGGTGCCGTCAACTGAGATGCCCCGCCCGAGCCCCCACCCAAAGGCGACTAGATAGAGGAGAGGGCTGACCAGGGTGGTGATCAGGTACCGGAATATCCGGCGCTTGAGGACCGCAAGGTCGGCCCAGAGGACCGAGTAGGCGTCCGACAAGCTCATCCAGTCACCTTCCTGCCCGTAAGCTCGATGAAGACGTCTTCCAGATTGGACTCCCTCATGACGATGTTGCCCCCGGATGGCAGCGTCTTGACGTACTCTGTAGCGGCAGCCCTGTCCGGGAAATATCGATACTCCGTATTGTTCTCGCTCTCTCTGGACTCCACGGTGACGAGGCCGAGGTTCTGGCGCAGCTCCAACGGGCTTCCGAGGGATATCAATCGGCCCTTATCAATTATCCCCACCCGATCGCAGAGAGCCTCGGCCTCCTCGATGTAGTGGGTCGTCAGGAAGACGGTGGTTCCCTCCCATTTCATCCCCCTGACCAGATCCCAGATCTTCCTTCGGGCCTGAGCATCCAGCCCTACGGTCGGCTCGTCCAAGAAGAGCAGCTTGGGCTTGTGGAGAAGAGCGCGGGCGATCATAGCTCGCCTGGTCATCCCTCCCGATATCCGCTCGATAAGATGATCGCCGAACTCCTCGAGGCCCACATAATCGAGCATCTCATCGATCCGATCTCTCCGCTCCTTTTTCTCGATATGATGAAGCCGAGCATGAAGCTCCAGGTTCTCCCTCACCGTCAGCTCCCGGTTGAGGCTCATGTGCTGCTGAACTATCCCAAACTCCTGCTTCACCTTTGAGGGCTCTTCCATCACGTCGAACCCGTTTATCCATGCTCGGCCGGAGGAGGGCTTGGTGAGGGTTGAGAGTATTCTGATGGTGGTGGTCTTTCCGGCCCCGTTGGGGCCCAGAAACCCGAAGGCTTCCCCTCTTCTCACCGAGAGGTCAAGGCCGTCGACGGCCCGCTTCTCCCCGTACTCCTTGGCGAGATCTCTCATCTCGATCATCAAATCCATAGTTTATTTCAGCTCCGTATTCCGGGGCTCAGCTCACCGTTCCCGATCAGGGTCCTCGGCCATCCAGAAACGGATAGACCGCCGCGGCGAACTCGTCAGCTCATTTCGATCCGGGATTATACGTTTCCATCTTAATAACTTACGGTTAGTTCATACGTCATGTGATATGAGATGAAGAACTTCTACTCATTATTTCTCCAGGTCCCAGGATCGCGACCGACATGGGATTGATTCAAGGGACTAAAACCACCAGCATAACCAATACGATAAGCCTAACCAAAACGCTGATTACCGTCGAAGTGACAACCAAGGAGAGGCCCAACCTCATGCCGAAGACGGAGGTGTAATTGGGGATCAAAGACCTCACCGAGTAGGCAGGAAGCATGAAGAGGCTTCCCAGCATCAAGACCATCAACGCCTTCATCTCTGATATGGCCCCGGTCTGAATCATCGGCCCCAGAAGTGTTATTCCCGCCTTGGGGCTGGCGACGTAGATCGTCAGGGGCACCACCGTCTCTGACGGTATCCGAAACGTTTGAGCTATGGGAAGGACGTTGATCGATCCGAGGATCCCCTCTTTGCTCAAATAAAGGACCAGGAACGTCATCACAAAGAATAGCGATGAGATTCGCAGAAATATCCTCATCTGCCCTCTCAGAGATTTTTTTGCGGCTTCAATAATCCCCATCCTATCCTGAAGCTCCCTCGCCACCGGAGAGATCGACGATTCCTCCGATAGGTATGCCCTTCCCAAGATCACTACCAATAATAGTTTTATCAACCCCGTTGCTATGGCCACCGCTGCGTACAACCCTCCCACGATCATCCCCAGAACGGGTATTACAAAGGCCAGCTGATATGTGAAGAACTCTCGGAAATAAACGGGAACGCTATTCATAACTGCGCTGAGAAAAGCCTGGCGCTCGCTCAAAGTTCCCTCCTCTCTCAACCTGGCGATCATGGTGTTTGCCGCAAGGGCGGATCCGAAGCTGATCGCGAAGGTGGAGGCGGATACCGATGGCAAGCGAGATATAGAAACGAGAGGCCTGGCAATGTATGAGACCCGTTGAAAGAACCCCATCTCCACCATTACGCCCGTCAGAAAGAGCATTACAAACACTATGGACATGGTGGAGACGGTGGAGTTCAGCGTTTCAAGGAGGAGATCGAGCGGACTCAATTCATCATCTCTATTTCGGGAACTCATGGCGAGATCGATACAGCTCTATTCTTAGTTATGTGACGTCGCACGCCATGGATTCCCTGTTTATGGTATCAGTAGCAGCTCGCCCAGTAAGAGGAGTTGCATAGCGACCTACCACCGGTTTGTTTATAATAATTTCGGTTGAAGTATTACTATTTGAGTCATAAACGATCGGATCTTCGAAGGCGTGTCCGGGTCGAACGGCGCCTATCTGAGATGGAAGGGGAGACTGAAGGTCGAGATAGACTATCTGTTAATCGAAGACCTTATGACCGATGACCAGAGGTAATTCCGGGTCAGAGGTTTAGATGCGGCAGATGAACTTGCAGAGAAGCGATCTCTTGGGAGTGGTGGTGGGCGGCGGCATTGGCGGCGCAGAGCTGGTGCGAAACGCCACCACCAAGGAGGGGCTGGAGCTGGTCCTCGTCGAGCCGAATGATAGGATCGAGTGTCAGGCCCTCTACCCCGACTACCTCGGCGGCCGAATATGTTCAGACTCTTTCTCAGGATTTCGGAAATATAGTTATACGAGAGACGAACCTGGTGGACGTCTTCATCGAGCTGACCGGCCGAAAGGTAGTGGGTGGGTAAGATGGACTTCCACACCATCCTCTGGGCCGACCTGATGATCATGAGGCGAAGGATGACGAGGTACATCGTCACGACACTATTCAACCCAATTCTCTACCTCTTCGCCTTCGGCTGGGGCCTCGGGAGAGATATAAGCATTGAAGGGGCTAGCTATCTAGACTTCGTGATTCCAGGAATCATAGTTCTCACGGACATGAACGGCAGTTTCGTCGGGGCCGGGGCGAGGCTGAACGTCGATCGGCTATCCTTTAGAAGCTTCGACGAGTTTCTCATGGTGCCGATCAGCACTTTGTCGCTAGTATTCGGCAAGGCGATGATCGGGGTATTTCGGGGCCTGGTCAGCTCCATTGCCTTTCTGGCCGTTGCCCTCCTTCTGTCCCCCACCTTCAGCCTAGGTCCCCTTTACGTCGTGAGCCTAGTTCTAACGTGCCTCTAGTTCTCATTTTTGGGGGGTGCTAGCGGCCCTTCTGGCCAAGTCTCATGAAGACATGAACACCTTCAGCAGCCTTATTCTTCTGCCGATGACCTTCCTTGCCGGAACTTTCTTCTCCCTATCCCAGGTTCCCGGCCCCCTGAAGCTCGGACTCTACGCCCTGCCCCTGACCCATTCGAGCCTCTGCCTTCGGGCGACAGCGCTGGACCAGCCCTTCCCCTGGACGTCTTTTTTTGCCATATGCCTCTTTGCCGCCCTTTTCCTGGCCGCATCTCTTGTGACTCTGAGACGGATCAGCGAATAATTGAGAGTTGCATAGAAACATTTTTTTACTTTTGTAAGATTGGCTTTTTCGCGATCTTCCTATTTCGCAGCCTCTTGATAATGATAAGCTGGTTCAACATACAAACATCCGATGATGAAATCTAAAAAATTCTTTGCGCTGCCGCCAGAAGATGGGCAGCGCACAACATTTTATGGATGGGATGGGACTCCCATCTCGGTCTGCCCATTCTTGTTCAGATCGCGGGGTAGACGAAGAAGTTCTCCTCCGGGTACTCCAGACCCCTCATCTCCAGGTACTCCTGGTAGACCCCCACCGGATCCAGCTCCGCTTCGGGATGAATCATCTCGGCCCAGTAGGTCAGGCCCACAACCGCACCCGTCCCCAGGGTTATGTCCCTGAAGATGACGTAGACCCTGCCGTCCTCCGCGGCGGGGATGGTGTCGGCTCCGGGGCGGCTCTCGATCTCGTTGACGAAGGCCTCCATCTCGGTGGTGTTGGTCCAGCCGAGCTGGTTTATCGCCGCCGGGACCTTGATTATCACCTCGGGCATCAGGGCGAGGACCGTCTCCCATTCCACCTTGGGGTTCGCCTCATCCGCGACGATGACGTTCTCTCCGCCGGCAAGGGAGATCATCTCGGAGGGGGCAGATCCCTGGCCGTAGGTCCAGAGAGCCCCCAGGTCCGAGGCGGACCCGCCCTCGACGTAGACCCGGGGCCTACCGAGCCCTGAGACCGCCTCGACGACGGAGGCCTTCTTCTCGCTGACCCAGAGATTGTAGGCCTCGGCTTCAGACTCCCGGTCCAGGACCTCTCCGAGGACGCCCATCTCCTCCTCCAGGGTCTCGGGTATGTAGAGGTCGAGGCCCAGGACATCGATCTCCTTGAAGGGGGCGAGGTTCTCATCCACCTCAGCAGCCTTGCTGGCATAGCAGATCACCAGCATCCCGGCCCCCATCTCCCCATCCTCCTCCCTTCCGAGGTCGGCTATCTTCTCGTAGTTGAACTCCTTCCAGGTCCCCACCGTCTCCCAGTCGCGAGAGAACTCAGTGAAGTAGTGGGCCTTGTAGGAGATGTCCACCGACCCCACGATCTTCTCGACCTCCCCTAGGATGCTGACGGCATCGGCAGCGTCGGAGTTGAGGACGACGATCTTCTCGACGGGGCCTTCTATCGTTACGAATCTCCCCGCCGAGTCGGTGACGGTCAGGGGATAATCGACGGCTATCGCCATCCCCGAGGTCAAAAAGACGCTCAGGGTTAAAAGCAAGATCAAAGGCATTTTCTTCAAAACCAAGCCACCTTTCAGCTTTTTAATGTAGATCTCGAAGATCTTTATTAACTAATAAGAATTTCGGTCGTTAATTTGTAATTAGTGGCGGAGACCGAAAGCCGGATTAATTGGTCCCGCCCATATCCAGCAGCCCTGGAGCTTATACCCTCGGCTATAACCTAAAGATGGGGATCTCGATGGACTGGGAAGTCGTAGGTTACGCCGCTGCAGCCCTGACGATGTTCGGCTTTCTGCCGCAGCTCTTGAAGATGGTGAGGACGAAGTCCGTGGACGACGTAAGCCTCCTCATGATGGTCCAGATGGGTCTGGGGGTCTCTCTCTGGCTCGCCTACGGCCTCCACCTCGAAAACTCCCCCCTGATCGTGGCGAACTTCGTATCCCTATCGATCCTGGCCCTCGGCCTCGTCGTCTACTTCAGGTACACCACCAATAGATACCTCACCAGAAGATACTTCAGATAAGAAGAAGAACTGGCCTTGAGGCGGGGTGAGGCTTCTCACCATCGCCGGCCATTGAGAGGAGGATTTCCATGATGGAGAGGCTGACGAAGTTCCAGAACGCCGTTCTGATCTTGCTCACCTGGATGATGGCCCTGGTGGTCTTTCTCGCGACGGCAGAGCTCTTTTACATCGTCACAAAGGAGATCGTCTCCCCTCCTCTCATCCTCCTGGGGATTGACCAGCTCCTGGAGATCTTCGGGTACTTCCTCCTGGTTCTGATCGGGATAGAGCTCCTCGAGACCTTCAGGATATACCTCGCTGAGAAGGTCATCAACGTCCAGGTCGTCCTTCTGGTGGCGATCATCGCCATCGCGAGGAAGGTGATAATCCTGGACGTCACGAAGCTTCCGAGCATCACCCTGATCGGGATAGCGGCGATCGTCGTCTCCCTCTCTGCGGGCTACTACCTGGTGAAGAAGAGCCAGCAGGACGAGAAGGCGTGCAGGCTGTAGTCGGGCTGCCATGCCGGATCGAGGCTTTACTACCACCGTCGGATCCAACCCGGTGCGAACCCTTTAATCCGATCGGGGCGTAACTCTCCCCAAGGAGGAGAGAGGACATGATCCCCAAAGATAATTGGACCGATCCGCCCGAGAGGGTCAGGGCCGCCCTGGAGGAGGTGGCGGACGGCTACTCTGACCTGGCCTCCGACCTCCGGGCCGACCTGGCGGGTGCGGAAGGCACAGAGGCAGTTTTAGAGCTGGCGGAGAGGTCGGCCCTGGAGATGCTGGAGAGGCTTCCTCTGAGCCCCGTCTACTGCCCCTTCTGCACCATCCACCGGCCCGGGGCCGTCGACTGCCAGGGGTGCGGATACGCCGCCAGGTACGGCCGATGCACCGAGGCTGGGACCCCCTACAACCGGGCGATCATGGCCCACTACGACCTGGTGGAGGCGGTGGAAGACCTCCGGGGGGGGCGGCAGATATCGGCCCCCTCGATACCGAAAGAGGAGCTCCGGGCCGCCCTGGGAGATCAGGCGGACCGGGTGAAGGATCTCGCAGGGAGGTTTCAGAGGAGGGTCAGAAGGGCCAGGTCGTCGGAGGAGCTGATGGCCCTAAAGACGGAGTTCATGGCCGATCTCGTGGGGTCTCTCCCCATCGATAGGGTCTCCGGCCTCTGCGGCTTCGACGACCGCCCCCTCTTGGAGGCGAAGAGGGGGGCCCTCCAGGGGCTGAGGCGCCACTGGCCCGCAGCCTAAAGCCGCCATGATCCGGCAGGTTCGGCCCCCGTCGAGGCCGCCCTCCCGCCCCTTCAGGACCGCTTGCTTCCGCCCAGAGCTGAGGCGGCGAGGATCGCCAGGGGTATCAGCCCGACGATCAGGACCGCCCCGGGGGAGAAGCCCAGTGAGTAGGCGAGGATCACCAGGAGGATCCCCAGAAGGACCACGGTCCAGGAGCGGCGGGGCCCCAGAGAGCAGGCGCAGGCGGGGCTTGGGAGCTGGGACTGGTTTTTCTTCTCCTCGAAGCTTCTTTCTTCAGGATTCATTTCTCCATCACCATCCATCAGATAGATCTATGAGGAGATATCTCTTCCCGGCGCCGTCCCCCTCTCGGGGAGGCGCGCCCCGCTTGGTCACCTTCGTCCCTCTTCTCGGTGGTCTATCCAGAGGCTGATCAGCCTGTCCGACCTCGCCAGGGCCTCCACCGTCCCGGAGAAGTGGTCGGCGGCGGAGTTCATCGCCTCCATGAAGC
>Ga0334895_1003155_pt1 | contig 13036 bp, 11 predicted proteins | sample GraSluR3_MG_7_FD_207229 | JGI IMG/M metagenome (GOLD analysis project Ga0334895, IMG submission 207229) | Sludge microbial communities from methane-producing bioreactor in Wageningen University, Netherlands - Granular Sludge_31_05-R3 | ecosystem: Engineered > Bioreactor > Anaerobic >... | reverse complement strand
GGCGCGAGCAGAGGAACAGGGCGGCGTGGGCAATGTCCTCGGGCCTGCCGACGCGGCCCACGGGGATCTGGGCCGCCTGGTGGGCGACGGCGGCGGCATCCAGCCAGCCGGATTGGACCGGCCCCGGGGCGATGCAGTTGACGGTGATGCCCAGGGGGGCCAGCTCTATGGCGGCCGTGCGGGTGTAGCTCTCGATGGCGGCCTTGCTGGCGCCATAGGCCACCTGGGTGGCAAAGCATTGGGCGGCGTCGGTGCTCAGGTTCACCACGCGGCCCCAGCCGTCCTGGCGGGCCTGGATGCGCCCGGCTACGGCTCGGGTGAGCAGGGCGGTGGCGCGGATATTGACGGCCAGGGTGGCATCCCAGGTCTCTGGGCTGGCGGTGAGGGCGGTATCATCGGCACCATAGTGAGCGGCGTTGTTCACCAGGATGGTGACGGGCCCCAAGGCGGCCTCGATGCGGTCCAGCAGGGCAGGCATGGCCGTGGCGTCGGTGAGGTCGGACTCGAAAGCGGCGGCGCGGCCCCCGGCAGCGCGGATGGCGGCGGCCACCTCTTCGCCTGAGCGCATACGCTGGCCGTGGTAATAGGCCGAGCCGGGCTCCTGGGCGGCGCGGGCGTCCTCTGGCGCGATGCCGTAGCGCTCGGGCGGCAGCCGCAAGTACTGGATGGCGACGGCGCAGCCCTGGGCTGCTAGGCCGCGGGCGATGGCGGCGCCGATGCCGTGGGGGTTGTTGGCGCCTGTGACCAGGGCGACGCGGCCGGCGATGCCATAGTCGAGCATGGTGGGTACCTCCTGGGGGGATTGTAGCGCAGGTGGGTGAAGGCGGCCAGTGGAAATGAGGGGCAATTGGGGTGGTTTTGTGGGGATGGGAGGCGCGCCTGGGGCGCAAGGGCACGGCCTTGGCCGTGCCCTTGTCAGGCTTTGCCCAAGGGAAAGGCGGGCGATGCGCCTAGCAGCCCTCCAGCACATCCAGCAGCCGATCCACCACCGGCTCGAACTCTGTCGCCGCATAGTCGGCCAGGCGGCCGGCGTCAGCCAGGGTGGCGATCTCGGCATTGAGCGGCAGCCGGCCCAGCAGCGCCGTGCCCATCTCTGCTGCCACCTCGGCGGCGTGGCTTTCGCCGAACACCTCGATCTCGCGTCCGCAATCGGGGCACACCACCATGCTCATGTTCTCGATGAGGCCCAGGAGCGGCACATCCATCTGCTGCGCCATGGAGGAGGCCTTGCGCACCACCATTCCCGCCAGGCTCTGCGGCGTGGTCACCAGCACCACGCCATCCACCGGCATGGCCTGCATCACCGTCAACGAGGCGTCCGACGTGCCGGGCGGCAGGTCGACCACCAGGTAATCCAGCTCGCCCCAGACCACGTCACCCCAGAACTGTTTGATGGCGCCGCTGACCAGGGGCCCGCGCCAGATCACCGCTTGGTTGGGGTCCTGCAGCAGCAGGTTGATGGACATCACCTTGATGCCCTCGTCGGTCTCTACGGGGAGGATGCCATACGGACCTCCCAAGGGGCGCACCTGCTCGGGCAGGAGCATCTTGGGGATGCTGGGCCCGGTGATGTCGGCATCCAGCAGGCCCACGCGGGCGCCGCGCCGCCGCAACGCCAGCGCCAGCAGCGCCGAGACCGACGACTTGCCCACGCCGCCCTTGCCCGAGAGCACGGCGATGACCCGCTTGACATGGTTCACCGCCGCGGCCGTGCCCTCGCGCTCGGCTTGGGGCTGGCCAAAGATGCGTTCCTTTTCCTCGGCGGTCATCTCGCGCACGTTGACCACCACGTCCGTGACCCCATCCAGCAGCAAGAGATGCTGGCGGGCGTCGTCCTTCATGCGCGTCTGCATGGGGCAGGCCATGGTGGTGAGCGCCAGCGTAAACGTGACCACGCTGTCGGTGAGCTCTACGTCATGCACCATCCCCAGCTCCACGATGCTGCGATTGAGCTCTGGGTCCATCACCTGCGAGAGGGCCTCGCGTACCTGTTCGAGCGTCGTCATTGCGCCTTCTTTCTTCAGAAAACCCCACATGCCGGCCCGCCGCCCCCTCGGCGCCGAGCCGCCCCGATTATAGCACCAGGCCGGCGTGACGTCATAGAGCGCTTTTGTTCCCAAGGGTATGGCGTTTGACACATGCCCATGCCCGCGCCTAGAATGCGCGCACCATTCGGGCCACGCGCGCCGCGATGTGAACGCCCCAGGAGGGTGTCGGGCATGAGAGCCGGCCTGCTAACCATGGTGAGCCTCACGCTGTTGCTCGCCGCGCCCCTCTCGGGCTGCGAGGTGGAGATCCCCCCCAAGGCCACCCAACCGACGGCCGAGGCGACTCCACGCGTCAGCGCCACGCCCGCCGCCGAGGGCGAGGCCACGTCCACGTCCACGGTCGCGCCCAGCCGCACGCCCACCGAGGCGCCCACCATCGCGCCCGAGGAGCAGGTCGCTGGCGTCATCACCTTGTGGCATAGCATCGATCAGGCGAGCTCTCCGGCCGTGGAGGAGGTGCTCCGGGCCTTTATGGAGCGCTATCCCAATGTGGGCTTTCGCGTCAGCTATGTGCCCGAGAGCCAGATGTCCCGCCGCCTGCTGGACGCGGCGCGGGCCGGCAGCGGCCCCGACCTGATCATCGCCAGCGAAACCTACGCCCGTCTCTGGCACGAGCAGGGCGCCATCCAGGACCTCGCCAGCCATGCCGGTGAGCCCTCTTTGTGGGAGCGTATCGATCCGCTGGCCCTGAGCCTGGTGCAGCAGCAGGGCGTCGTCCTGGGCTTGCCACTGACTCTGCATGGGATGGTATTGCTGCGCAACAGCGCTATCATTTCCGAGGCACCCGCGACCTGGGAGGAGCTGGCGACGGTGGCCCAGGCGGCCACGCAGGGCGACGTGGCTGGCGCCGGCCTGGATCGCGGCATGGCCTACGCAGGGGCTCATCTGATCGCGATGGGTGGCGCTTACGCCGACGAGCAGGGTCAGCCCGCCTTTGCCGACGAGCACGGTTTGGCCTGGATCGCGCTGCTCCGCGCCTACGAGCAGGCCGATCCTGGCGCCACCCTGAATCAGCCCGCCGATGCCATCGAGGCCTTTGCCGCCGGCAAGGTTGGCTATCTGGTCGTCAGCAGCGAGCGAATCTCCCCCCTGGTAGACGCCATTGGGGCCGGCAACCTGACGGTGGATCCGTGGCCCACCTGGGAGGGGCAGCCTACGGCGGGGTTCCTGCATGCCAACGTGGCCTACCTGGGCCGCTGCGCCGCCGGCGCCCGCCAAGAGATCGCGCTGGCCTTTATGCGCTACCTGGGTGGCGAGGCCGCCCAGGGCCTCTTTGGCGCCTACCGCCACATCCCCGCCCGGGCCGGCGTGACGGTGCAGGATCCCTTGCAGCAGGAGGTGGCCGCGATCATTCCGCACCTGGTGCCCTTGGCTCCCGCCATTCCCTCGCTGGCCTATGTCACCGAGCTCGACAAGGCCCTGGCGTGGATCCTCGGGGAGGGAGGGGATCCCCAGGCCGGCCTCGATGTGGCCGCGGACGCGCTCCGCTCGGCCCTGGACCCGTCACCCTAGTTCGATCCAACGACCGCCGCCCGGATGCGTCGCCGCGTCCCATCTACCAGGGAGCATAAAGGATGGATTTCGCCCAAGCAGAAGCCCGGTTCCGCCAGATCGAGACGTTGCGCGCTTCGGGGCAGCTCTCCGAGGCCGGCTATCGCGCCGAGCTGGATCAGCTTCGTGTGTATGACGGTCAGGGCCGCCTCTGGATGCCGCAAGAGGACACTGGCGATTGGTACGTCTATGTGGATGGCGCCTGGCAGGCGGCCGCGCCGCCCCGTATCGCGCCGCCGCCACCGGCCGCCGCCCGTCGCGCGCCCGTGCGCGCTGCTCCCGCCCAGGCTGCCTCGGGGTTCCAGCCGCAGGCCGCGCCCATGCCCCAGATCGACAATAGCGGCTGCGCGGTGGGCAAGGTGGTGCAGTACGGCGTCATCTGGCTGATCGTCTTTAGCATCTTGGCGGTGATCATCTATTTCGTCTCCGATCAGAATGTCCAGGCGGTCTATGGCGTCGGGCTGGCCGCGGCCATCAGCGCGCTGATCATGTTCTTTCGCATGATCAAGGCCTACCAGGGGCGGATCACGGACATCCGCACCGTCGAGTCCACCTCGTACGACGAGGATGGCGAAAAGCAGGTCCGCCGCATCACCTATGCCTACCTGCTGCAGCCCGATGGGAAGACCAAGCGGGTGCAAGCCGATCGCGGCTGGGAGATCGGCGACTATATCGTCAAGCAGCGCGGCCACATGAACGCCAAAAAGATCCAGGCATAGGTGCGGTCAGACCAGCGATGGCGCGCAAATGGGTTGACGCCCCCTCGCCGCACCTCTATACTGGGGGCGAGGTGGAGATGCACCATCCAACACAATCAGGGATACCGCCACGCCAAGGAGACGCCAGGGCCCGAACGCCCTGGCGTCGTTTACGCACCCAAAGGAGGGTAGCAGCATGGACTCCGGGATGATCAGCAAGATCGAAAAAGCCAAGCGCTATGCCACTGAGACCGATCGCGTCCGTTTTGACAGCTTTCAGGTGACGTTTCGGGGCGACAACACCGACCACATCGTCACCTTCCAAGACGGCACCTGGGGCTGTGATTGCCGCTTTTTCTCGCAGCGGGGCGTCTGCAGCCACACCATGGCCCTGGAGCGCATCCTGGGGGCCATGATACCCACCCCGTCCGCCGCCGCCGTATCCGAGCAGGGCTAGACCACCCCTGCCGAGCTAGAAGGATCGCACACCGTGCTTGCCGTTGGCGTCGACATCATCGAGATCGGCCGCATCGCTGGAGTATTCGAGCGGTGGGGATCGCGTTTCCTGGAAAAAGTCTACACACCCGCCGAGATTGCCTTTTGCCAGGGCCGCGTGCCGGAGCTGGCGGTGCGCTTTGCCGCCAAAGAGGCCGTCTCCAAGGCGCTGGGCACCGGTATCCAGGGCATCGCCTGGACCGAGATCGAGATCCTGCCGGACCCGCGCGGCAAGCCCGAGGTGCAGCTACACGATCGCGCTCTGGCTCGCGCCCAGGCGCTCGGCCTGGGGCAGTGGGCCATCAGCCTATCCCATAGCGACGGCAACGCCATCGCCTTTTGCGTCGCTAGTTCCTGAGAGACCCCGACGAGGCCGGGCGGTCCGCCGCTGCCCGGCCTCGTGGTGAGCCGAACCGAGATACCCAGCCCAAGGAGCCAGAACCATGTCAGAGCAACCTCGCATCCTCGTTTTTGGCGCGCACCCCGACGACGCCGATTTCAAGGCCGCCGGCATGGCCTGCCTGTGGGCCGAGCGCGGCTGCGCCGTGCAGTTCGTTTCGATGACGGACGGCGGCGCCGGGCACCATGAGATCGCCGGCGCGCAACTGGCGGCCCGCCGCGTGGCCGAGGCCGCCGCCTCGGCCCGGGTGGCCGGCATCGAATACCTGGTCCTCGACAACCCCGACGGCGAGCTGGCCCACAGCATCGAGAACCGCCGCCGGGTGGTGCGCATGATCCGGGAGTTCGAGCCCGATCTGGTGCTGGCGCCCCGGCCCGACGATTATCATCCCGACCACCGCAACACGGCGCTGCTGGTGCGCGACGCGGCCTATATGGTCACCGTGCCGCCGCACGTCCCCTCGGTGCCGCATCTGCGTTATAACCCGATCTTTGCCTATGTGTATGACCATTTCGACAAGCCGACGCCGTATAACCCCGATGTGGTCATCGACACGGACGCGGTGGCCGAGAATAAGCTGCGGATGATCCACAGCCACACGTCGCAGGTGTACGAGTGGCTGCCCTATAACGCGGGGATCGAGGCCGACGAGATTCCGGCGGGCGAGGCGGAGCGCCTGGCTTGGCTGCGCGAGCGCTATATGGAGCGCGACCGCCGCCGTGCCGACCAGTACCGCGCCAAGCTGATCGACCGCTATGGCATGCGGCGCGGCAGCGCCATCCGCCACGCCGAGACGGTGGAGATCTCGGAATATGGCCGCCCGATGACGGCTGAGGACGCGGCCAGGCTGTTCCCGTTCTAGAAAGAAGCAGCTCGTGAGCCAGGATCCCGGTGGCGCGCCGCCGATGGTCTCGGTGATCGTGCCGGTCCGCAATGACGCGGCCGGCCTGGCGACCTTGCTGCCGGCGCTCCTGGCGCAGACCTATCCCCGGGAGCGGACCGAGATCCTGGTGGTGGACAACGGCTCCACCGATGAGTCGCGGGCCGTGGCCGAGCGCTTTGAGGCGGAGCATCCGGGGTTGATCCGCGTCCTGGTGGAGGACAGGGTTGCCAGCTCGTACGCCGCCCGCAATGCCGGGCTGCGTGCCGCCTCGGGGCAGATGTTGGCGTTCACCGACGCCGACTGCACGCCGGACCCGGATTGGATCGCGGCCGGGGTGCGCGCCCTGCAGGATAGCCCCGCCGACCTGGCCGGCGGCCGGGTGGTCTTTTCCTTGGCGCCCCGGCCCAGCGCGGCGGCCCTCTATGATGCCATCAGCTATCTGCGCACCGGCTATAACGTCGCCAAGGTGGGCACGGCGTCCACCGCGAACCTGTTTGCCACGCGCCGCGTGCTGGAGGCCATCGGTCCCTTTTGCCCGCGCGTGCGCTCTGGCGGCGATGCCATCTGGACCCAGCGCGCCACCGTAGCGGGCCTGGCCCTGGCATATGCGCCCGAGGCGGTGGTGGCCCACCCGACCCGCGAGCTGGGGCCTCTCTTGGGGCGGTGCCGGCGGGTGGGCGCGGGGCAGCCGGCGGTGTGGCGCGAGCTGGGCTATACCCGGCTGCGGGCGGCGGCGGCGCTGGTGGGGGGCTTGCGGCCGCCCTCGGCCAAGAGGCTACGGGCCATGGCCGCCGAGCGCGAGATCGCCCTGACCGGAAGGCGCCTGCTGGCGGTGTGGGCGGTGGCCTGGACGTGCGGCGCAGCGACGACGCTGGGCCGTCTGGAGGGCCTGCTCTGGCCCCGTGCCTAGGGGTCAGGCTACTCGGCCAGTAGGCTGTGGTACAGGCGCAGCCAACGCGCCCGGGCGTGCTCCCAGGTATACTCGGCCATGAGGCGCACCCCGGCCTGCCCCATGGCGCGACGGAGATCGGCATCTTGGTAGAGTCGCTCGATGGCCAGCGCCAAGGCATCCACATCGCGCGCGGGCACCTGGATTCCCTCCACGCCGTTTTGAGCCACCGCGCCGCAGGCCGTCGTATAGACGATGGGCAGGCCGCTGGCCATGGCCTCGTAGAGCACCTTGGCGCTGCCCTCGCTGAGGCTGGGCAGCACACAGATGCTGGCCTGACGATAGAGCGCGGGCATATCGGCCACGTGGCCGGGAAACCTGACGTCGTCTCGCTGCCCATAGCGCTCGGCCAGAAAGCGCCCATCGCTCCGCACTCTACCCGCCAGCCAGAGTTCGGCCCCCGGCAGGGCCAGCCGGTCCCAAGCCTCTAGCAGATAGGGCAGGCCCTTGCGCAGTCCTATGTCGCCGGCAAACAGCACGGCAAAGCGCTCCGGCGGCGACGCGGCCGGGTAGAAAGCAGTGTCGTCGGCCGCGCGCGGAGTCACCACCACCTTTTCTGGCGGGAGGCCGGCGTCCAGCATAGTCGCTCGGCAGTAGGGCGAGAGCACCAGGATTCGATCGGCCAGCGCATAGGTGGCGTCGGCGCGGGCTATGTCTCTCGCTGTGTCGGCCTGGTAGGGCACCCCCCACCGCGCGTGTTCCTCTGCCAGCACCGTGTGGACATCGCGCTCATGGGGCGATCCGCGTTCCACCACAATCTTGGCTCCGAGAGCCTGCGCGCGCCGGGCGCTGCGCAGGCTCTGCCCCGTCCAGCCATGGAACAGGGCACACGGTGTGATACAGCGGCTGGCTACTCGGTCGTAGAGGTCACCGCGGAGACGCGGGCGATCGCGCAGCAGGTAGAACATGGCCCGCATCCAGGGAAACAGGCGGATGTCGGCGCCGGGGAACGGCCCCAGGGATCCATAGGCAGCAATGCCGCGTAGCATCAGGCCGGCGTCGTACAGCGTCTTGAGCTGGTGATAGGCTACCAACCCCAATCCATGCCCGCCCACCTTGGCTCCGTGGCTATAGATCACGTTGCGCTGCACTGCTGCCTCCTCGCATTCTGCCGCGCGCCGCCCACCAAGCCACCACCGCCGCCAGCAGCCAGGCCGCCTCCAACAGGGCAACGACCGCCGCTGCGACAGCCACGCCATAGCCATAGAGAGGGGCGCCGTAGGCGTTCCGCGCCGCCAGGTTGATGCCCAGATTCACCGCCAGCCAGAAGGGGCCCAGCAGCGCGGACGGGTAGAGCGCCAGCAGCCCCGCCAGGATGCGCCAGCCACGGCGGCGGGCGTTCAGGCAGAGCCACACGGCGCCGGTGGTGATCACCAGGAAGCTCATGACGATGGCCGGCTCCACCCGGAAGCCCAGGTCTATGGTGCGGAGATAGCTCTCGAAGAGCAGGGCCAGGTGTTGGCGGCGCGCCAGGGCATAAGCCGTGCGGATGGCGGTCAGGGTCAGGCCCGCCGCCAGGGCCGCCCCGGCATGACGCCGCCAGGGCAGCCGCCCGCGCCACAGGCGCCAGGCGACTAGCAGGGCTACCACTGCCGCCACGAGCAGGCTGGGGACCAGATTCCCCTGGACGTGGGCCAGCACGGCGAGGTGGTCCATGGCGTCGACCAGCGGCTCCCACAGCCGCCAGTGCCAGGGCGTGCGGGGGTAGAGGGTGAGCTCCAGCGGGCCGCCCTGGTGGTGCACCAGCAGGTGCAGGTCATCGCCCAGGGCCAGCATCTGCAGCTCGGGGTCGTAGAACGGGTCGCCGAGCCAGGCCACGCCGCCGCCCCAGGGGCTGGCGCCGGTGGCGACTCCCGCATAGCCGGCCGCATCCGGCACGCGCACGGGGACGAACCCCGCCGGCGCGTCCGCCAGGGTCACCACGCGGCGGTCGGCAACGATCTCGTCAGAGGCCAGGCGGTAGGGCGCGTCCTGGGCCAGCGCCAGGCGGGGATCTCCGAGCATGATGAGGTAGGGCCAGGCCAGGTACCCCTGAGACAGGCCGCGGTTCCACAGGGCCGCCAGATCGCCCACTGTGTAGGCCGGCCAGGTGTATTGGAGGGGGAACCGGCGCGGCTCGCCCATGACGTACCCCAGCGGGCTGTGGACGTACCCCAGGTAGGCCGCGGCGCCGGCATCCACGAACGCTAGGGCGATAGAGCCCTCCACCCAGGGGCGCAGCGTCTGGCAGGCGCCGGCGTTGACCACCGCGCCCTCCAGGCCGCTCGGATCGACTTGCAGCCAGTCGGCCTCCAGCCGCCAGTCGTCATCCAGATGCCAGGCGCGGGCGCTGCCGTGGCCCTGGTACGAGATCAGCCGCGCCGACCTGAGCGCCCCGCCCAGGTCCAGCGCGATGGGCGCGCAGTCACCGCCAGCCGCCTCGCAGTAGGCCAGCAGCGGCGTCTCGCGCGGGATGATGCTGAGGAGGGCGCCATCGGCCCGCGGCCGACGTTGCCAAAGGGTCCGCGCGGATTCTGCCGTGCTGCCGGTGATCAGCCCCACGCTCACGCCCAGCCCGCGCGCGCGCAGGGCCGCGCCCATGCGCACCATGGCCGCGTCGTCCAGCGCATCCGGGGCAGCGACCCAGAGCAGGTAGCGGGGATTGAGCGCCATAGCGGCCGCCAGGTCGTCGGCCAGGGGCAGGCCCTCCACCCGAGCGATCTCGTCGGCCAGGGTGCGGTAGGGGTCGGCGGGGGAGCAGAGCAGCACGGCGCCGCCGGCGCCAGGCGGGGCCGCTGGCGTCTGATTCAGGCCTAGGGCGACCGTCAGCGCCAACGCCGCCAGGAGGCAGGCCAGGGCGAGGCAAGCGACGGTCCTAGCGGGCTTTGTCATCATGCCATCTCCGTCCGTGTCCCCTTTACGCATCGCCAGCCTCAGGCCGTGCACCGGCCTCTATTCAGAGCCCCAATCGGGCAGCGGCACCTGCACGGTGACAGATTCGTCATGGTTGACCAGCCAATGCTCGCCAGCGTCGATCAGTCGCCTGTTTCCGCTGTAGAGATACGCGACGGCCATGGACCGATCGCCGCACAGCTCTAGCGCGTCCATTAGCACGTGTTCGATCTGGAGGACCTGAGGTCTGGTGGCGGTCTCGCTGCCGACGAGCATCAGAAGCTCGGCCTGCTCGATGCACGCGTCACATGCGCCCTGATCATACAGCGCGCGATAGTGGTCGATCAGCGGCGCGACCGCCTCCGCGCAACCCGAGCTAGCCAGCACATTGGCTGCCCAGTTGCGATGCCACGCCTCGCTATGCTTCAGGTCCGGGGCCAACGCCGCGACCGAGGGTTCACAGACGCCCATGGGAATCAGCACGCTCACGGCCTTGGCGCGCAGGTCGATGCCGTCCTTCTTGAGCTCCTGGGTCAGCAGCGCCACCACTGGCTCGCCACCACTGCGGATCAGCACATCGCGGACCACGTCCTGATTCGCGCCGTTCTCAGCTACCATCGCGTCCCACAAGGCCGCGACGCCGGGCTCGCCGAACTGGGCCAGCGCATGGGCCGCCGAATGCTGGACATACGCGTCGCTATCGGCCAGCCGCTGGACCAAAGGATCGATGGCGCTATCATCGCCCAGCTCGCCCAGCGCCCTGGCGGCCATCCGACGCAAGCTCCCGTCCTGGTCCTCCAGCATGGCGACCAGTGGTTCGACGGCGGGCTCGCCCATCCCCTTCAAGACGCCCAGGATGACGTCGCGCGCCTCGCCGGAGGCGCCCTGCAGCACAGCGACCAACGCGTCGACGTCACTCTCCCCCATGCTGCCTAGCGCCTCGGCAACGCGGGCCTGTGCCGCGGGATCGGCGTCCTGCAGCAGGTCGCCCAGCTTTTGCATCGATCGCGCATCTCCCGCCGTCACCAGCACCGCCAGCCAGGCGGCCTGGTGTTCAGGAGCGATCTCATCGTTCATCACCAGATCGATGGCCTGACGAAACCGGCGGTCGCTCATCTGTCGCACCTGGTTGGCCAGCGCTTCCGGCGCATCGGCCACCACCGCGGCCTCGATCGCGGCTTTACTAACCGACCAGCCCCCACCCCACAGCTCCGGCACGATCACCATGACGGCCCGTTCGCCCCCCATCTCCCCCAAGGCCAGGAGGGCGTCCCGCCGGATCTCGGCATCCTCATGGTCCAGCGTCTCGATGAGGCCATCCATATCGCCCTCTTCCAGGAGGCGCCCCACATTGGGCTGGCAGCCCACGGCCGTCAACACGAGACTCATCACGGCGATCACGATCACAACCGAACGCAAGCCCGCACAGAAACGCGCCTTCATCGTTGGTAGGCCTTTCCAACCAGCGGTGCACAGCAGTTCACTCGGTCACGTGACCGAGCGTGGTATCCTAGGAATAGGCCACCTCCTTACCCGTAGGCACTGCTGCCAGACGCTGGCAAAGACAGCGTCCAGCTACGCGATCTATCACCCCGCCCTGCGCATCCGTGCCACCCGCGCGGTGGCCAGCTCCCACAGCCAGAGGAGGCCGTCGCGGTACTCGCGGCCCTCCATCAGCAGCAGGATGGCCGAGAACACGGCAGTGAACACGCCCAGCCGCACCAGCAGGCTCGCCCAGGTGGAAGCGACGAGATCGCCGGCCCACAGCCCCAGCCCAAAGGCGATGGCCAAAGCCAGCGCCGGCCGCCCGGCCAGCCGCCAGAGGTTCAGATCCACTACGGGGCGCAGCTCGCGCACCAGAAAGGCGCCGCCCACCAGGAGCATCAGGTCGGCGGCTACGGCCACGCCCGAGACGCCCCACACGGCCGCCCCGGCGATGACTCCCGGCACAAAGGCAACCAGTTGCACCAACCGCGCCTTGCGCAAGGCGCTGGGGCGGCCGACTACCTGCAGCAGTGTGCCTACCAGCATCAGCACGGCATCCAGCGCCACATAGACGATCATCAGGCGAAAGGGCCAGAGGATGGGCGCCCACTTGTTTCCGATGACATAGGTGATGAACTCGGGCAGGGCCAGGGCCATCAAGCCGCCCAGCAGGCAACTGGCGCGTAACAAGGTGCTGCTGGCCCGGAAAAAGAGCTGCGACAGGCGCAGCCGGTCGTCCAACGCCATGCCGAACAGCGCCCCGACCACCCGCTGCACCGGCGTCCCCACGATGCGCCGCGGATAGCCCGCCAGCTCGTAGGCCTTGCTGTACACGCCGAGGGCGGCGGTCCCCAGCGCCGTGCCCACCCAAAAGTCGTCGAACTGGTCCAGCAGATGCTGCAGGTTGATGCTTAGCCAGTTCTCGCGTCCCAGGTGCCAGAGGCTCTGGAGCGCCTGGCGATTCCACATCAGGCGGCCGCGCCAGGCCCGATAGACCGTCCAGCCCAGGGCGCATCGCATCATGACGCCAGTGGCGTGCTCGGCTACCAGCGCCCACCAGCCATAGCCGGCCCAGGCCAGGCCGATGGACACGACGCCCATGCTGAGGCTGCAGATCAGGTCCATCCAGGCCAGGGCGCCAAAGCGCAGCTCGGCCCGCAGGGAGTGTTCCTGGATGGCCGTCAACCCGTTGGCCACCGAGACCGCTGCGAAAACCAGCAAGATGCTGGCGCGGATCTCTCCCGGGGGATAGGCCGCCACCAGCGCGGGCGTGGCCGCCGCCAGCAACAGCCCGCCCGCCACCGCCATGGCCACCTGGGCCGCCGCCCAGGTCCCCGACCACGCCGGCGTCCGCTGCCGCTGCCCGATAAAGATGACGCCCATGCCCAAGGAGCGCAACTGAACCACCAAGGCATAGTAGACCAGGCCCATGGCTACCAATCCAAAGTCGCGGGGATCGAGCAGGCGCGCCAACACGATGGAGCGCACCCCGCCGATGGCCAGCGTCCCCAGCGAGGCGGCCATGCTAGCGGCCGTGCCGCGCACCGCCACGCGACCGAGGCCGCCCCCTGAGGGCGGCGTCGCTTGAGGGTTCGTCTCCGCCTCCATCTAGTAGGCCGCCGTCCGGCGCAGGCTCTGGGTTTCGACGTCGAACCA
>Ga0334895_1003153_pt1 | contig 13038 bp, 9 predicted proteins | sample GraSluR3_MG_7_FD_207229 | JGI IMG/M metagenome (GOLD analysis project Ga0334895, IMG submission 207229) | Sludge microbial communities from methane-producing bioreactor in Wageningen University, Netherlands - Granular Sludge_31_05-R3 | ecosystem: Engineered > Bioreactor > Anaerobic > Unclassified... | reverse complement strand
CGATGGCCCTGCGCGTTCTTGTGTCGGCGAGGTATTCCGGCTAGGTTGGATGGCCTGCCACCTCTGGTTCCCACGCTTTGCGTGGGAACCGACGGCTTCGACGCTTCGCGTCGGCTGCGAGGGCCGCAAAGCGGCGAAGAAAAGCGTTCGAGCGAGACCGAAAAGACGCATACATGTCGCGAAACTCTCTCGTGAAAAGCATCACGCGCTTGCTCGTGCGGGCGTGGACGGCGTTTAGCGAGGTCGCAGTCGTGGGATTCCTCGCGTTCCTGTTTCTCGACCGAGACAATCCGTTCCGATCCGACGACCCTTACCTCGTGGGGTTGCTGTTCGGCGCGATCGCCGCGTGTCTGGCGTTCGTGTATACCGTCACGGAGACCGTTGCGGAGCGACTCCGACGCCCCGGCCTCACGGCCCCGGTCTACACGGGGATCGTGGGCGCATGGTGTCTCTCGCTGTGGGCAGGCAGTTGGGCCACCCGTGAAGGGGCCGACCTGCTGGTCTTCGTGGCGACGGGGAGCCTGATCGCCGGGGCACTCACCTGGATCCTGTGCCGCGTCACACTGCCGCGCGCCGTCGCGGCGCCTCTCTCGTGCATCGGCGCACTTCTTGTCGTGATGTATTTTGTGGTGGCGGTCGGCATGGCCCGACGGTAGCCTCTGCCCTGCTCGCCATTTGTCGCGAAATCCCTTATGCTGCTGCGAGTACCACTGGTTCCCACGCTCACCTCTGGTTCCCACGCTTTGCGCGGGAACCGACGGCTTCGGCGCTTCGCGTCGGCTGCGAGGGTGCCAAGCGGCCAACAGACGGATTCCCACGTATACCATAAGAACGAGCGAAACCCCAGACTCGCAGACCTGAGGACCCAAACATGCCAAGTAACATCAACATGGTGCATCAAGAGATTGCGAAGGCATTGCGCGAGCTCAACTCGTACGTCTACGAAGAGCTACATGCATGCCTGGAGAACACGCTCGATATGCTTCTACGAAAAGAAATCATCCGCTTTGGGCCAGACTATACGCTAAGGGGAAAGTCACTGGAGTTACGAGTGGGCCTGGTCTTTGAAGAGCTCGGCTTCGACGTCTCCTGTCCCAGACGGGGAATGGAGGACTTCGTTGTCAGGAATCTACACGGAGAATCCGGTCTCCCAGTTGTCGTCGAAGTGAAATCGAAAGAAAAGGACGCCAATCCGAAGCTGGACGATCTGCGGCAACTCGACGATTACGTTTTCGAACTCTCCGGTGAACGGGCAATTCGCCTTGCGGGCTTGACGCGACAACCGCCGAAGAAGGGCGGCACTACCATTCGCCCTTTCGCCTGTTGGGTGGACGATTCTCCGCCAAAACACCCCACACCTCACAAAGGTCTATTCATCTTCAACGGCCCTTGGACGCAGCCATTCGAGCTCCGGCCGAAGGAAAACTGGGTTGGCATTAACGCGCGTGAGTTTGCCGAAAAGCGAGGATTCTGTCTGTTGTCTTTCCAGGCTCTTCTGGCTTGGCATGCAGAATGTCTGCGGAAGACGGACGCAAAAGCAGAGTTCTGGCATCAGATATGCACCACTGTCGGGGTGTTAAAGGAGCCCTAGAAGGTGGGTCGACCGTAGGCACAGCGAGTGTGAACCGCCCAAGGGGATTAGCCGCGTACTCCAGGCGATGGAGATCATCTCAGACTGGAGGAGGGCAAAGAGGGACGTTACCTCCAAATCCCCAACGCGATGCGCAGACACTCCTTCGCGTCGCCTCCGAGGGCCGCAAAGCGGCGAAGAAATGCGTTCCCACGCAAAGCATGGGAACGAGTGAGAGAAACCGAAAACCGGCATCCCGTGCCGAAGGAGGATCCACCGCCATGTGCCAACGCCTGTTGTTGGTTACAGCCGCCGCCGTGCTTGTCGCGGGTCGTCCGTGCGGCGCGAACTGGTACGACGAGAGCTTCTTCCTGCTGCACGAAGACCATCACACGGTCGATCGGTTCGAGGTGGGACGCGACGCGAGCTTCGACGCGACGTCGCGCCTGGTGGGGCTGTCGAGGCCCGACGTGATCCAGATCCACGCCAAGGGCAACCCGGGCTGGACCACCTATCCCTCGACGATCGGCCACGTCCCGCCCAAGCTGGCCCGCGACGTGCTCGCGATCTGGCGCGACGTGGCGCGGCGCGACGGGTACCACTTTTCGGTCTACTACAACATCGGGCGCGACGGCGTGATCATGGAGCGCCGGCCCGAGTGGAACCGCTCCCAGGCCGACGGAAAGCCCTGGGACCGGGCCCTCTGCTATCACTCGGGCGTGGCCCGCGAATACCTTTGGCCCATGGTGGGCGAGATCATCGAGCGTTACCGGCCCGACGGGTTCTGGTTCGACGGATCGTGCTTCACCGTGCGCGCGTGCTACTGCCCGAAATGCCGCGAACGGTTCCGGCGCGAGCAGAATCGCGACGCGCCCGAACGCCCCGGCGCCCCGGGCTGGGGCGCCTACCAGGAGATGCAGCGGCAGATCTACCGCGAGTTCGTCGCCGAGACGGCCGCGACGATCCACGCGATCGACCCCGAGTGCCTCGTGGCGGTCAACTGGGCCTGGTCGCTCCGCATGCCCGAGAAGCCCGGCCCGGGCATCGCTTATCTCACCGGCGACATCGGCAACCGGGTCGAGGGGCTTTCGCCCGAGGCCCACTGGTACGACTCGCAGCGTCTGCCCTTCGACCTGATGACGCAGCTCAGCACGCTCTACGAGGTGCCCGATCCGCCAGGCGGGGCCCCGGCCCGGCAGATGCGGCCCAAGCCGCGCGCCCAGATCGAGCAGGAAATGGCCGTGATCGTGGCCAACGGCGGGCGTTACTTCGTCTGGGACAACCCCACGCCCGAGAGCGGCCTCGTCGCCGAGCGTCTCGAGTTCCTGGCCGAGGTCGTGGCGCCCTTCCTCCGCGCGCGGCAGCCGTGGTGCCTCGGCTCGAAGCGCCTGCCCGACGTGTCGCTTCTGCACGACGCCGCCGCCCACTATGCCGTGACGCACGACGCGATCACGTCGTTCACCCGAAACAACAACCGCATCGACGGGGCGACCGAGACCCTGGCCCGGCTGCACTTGAACTACGAGATGCTGCCCGACTGGCGTCTGGCCGAACGCGACGTGCAGAGCCCCCTGGTGATCGTCGAGCATCCGAAACGCTTGACCGAGGCCACGGTCGACGGCCTCGCTCGCTTCGTCGCCGACGGGGGCAGCCTGCTGATGACCGGCATGGGCGTCGGCCAGGACGACCGGCTCGGCAAGCTTTTCGGCATCGCCCGCTTCGAGGGCCCCTCGGGCCCCGAACCGCTCACCTTCGCCGGGTCCGCCGCGGCCGAGGCGTTCGACCACTGGCTCTTCCGCCTCGAGCTTTCGACGGCCCGGGCGGTGCTCGAAGTGCGCGATGCGGAAGGAACGGCCCAGCCCATCCTGACCGAGAACCGGTCGGGTCGAGGCCGGGCCTTCTACGTTCCCATCCCCCTGCTGACGCGACACGGCAAGAACGTCGTGCCCGACGCGCTTTTGCGCGCCGTCTTCGACCACGTCGTCCCGCCCCGCCGGCGGCGGCTGACCACCGACGCCCCGGCCACGGTCGAAGTGGTGCTCCGCGAGCTGCCGGGCCGGCAGATCGTCCACCTGGTCAACATGGCCCCCGGCCGCCGCCGGATCATCGCGACCGACTCGCGCCGCTACCCGCTCATCCGCGACATCCCCCCGGTGCCGCCCTGCCGCATCTCCCTCCGCCTCGCCACCAGGCCCTCCGCCGTCGAACTGCAGCCCCGGGGCGTCGCGCTGGACGGTTGGAAATACGAACAGGGACGGCTCGAGGCCGACGTGCCCGGCTTTGAGATCCACCAAATGGTCGTCATTCGGATTGGCGAGTGACGGGATGATGGAAACCACGAAGCGCGGCCCGGGGCTTGGTTCCGCGAGCCTGTGGCGTTTTCGTGCCCCGGGGCGTGCCAGCCGCGCTGGTGGTTCTGGGAACATCAACCCAAGGCGTCATAGCACTTCGATGCCACGACGATTGCCCTATCTCCGCCGCTCCGAGAGCCACGATCGACGGCGCCCGCCTTGCTCCTCTGTTCCTCGTGCCCGGGTTCGCTTGACGCGCCCGCGCGCCCGTGCATAATGGGCAGGCGGAATCGAAGCGTCTCGCGGATCGACCGGAGACGGTGCATCCCCGGTGAACCGGTTGGAGAGGTCGGCATGGTCACTTCCGTTGGCTCTCGTTGGCGTCGGCGGGTCGTGTTGATCGCGTTCGCCGTCGCGCTGGTTGGGGCGTGGTCGCAGGGAGTCGTCGAGTCGTCGGGCGCCGCGGCCGAGGAGGCGGTCGGCCTGCAGGAGGCGTTTCGCCGTCCGCCCGATGGGGTCAAGCCTTGGGCCTACTGGTGGTGGCTCACGGGGAACGTCGACGAGGCCACGATCACGCGCGATCTCGAGGCGATGAAGCGGATCGGGTTTTCGGGCCTCTTGATGTTCGACGCCCGCGGCTACCACGAAGATCTCGTGCCTCCGCCTCCCAGCCGGATGGAATTCATGAGCCCCGAGTGGCGGCTGCTGCTCAGGTTCGCCATGGCCGAGGCCGATCGGCTCGGGCTCGAGATGAGCGTCAATCTCAGCAGTTGCGCCGGGGCGCTCAAGGGGCCGTGGGAAGTGGGCGACGACGCCCCGAAGAAGCTGCTCTGGACCTCGGCCGAGGTGCGAGGTCCGAGGCGGGTGCGCGTCGATCTGGCGCGGGAGCCGGGGTTCTGGGACGTGGCCCTCGTGGCCGCCAGGCGCGCCGACGAGGCCGGCGAAGGCAGCCCAGCCGGCGCAAACGATCTCTCGGGCGACTGGAAGCCCGTCGAGGAGCGGCCGAAGCCGGCCGAGATCGTGACCGAGGTCGTCGATCTGGGCGGCCGAGTCGACGCCGAGGGCCGGCTGACCTGGGACGCGCCGGAGGGCTCGTGGACGCTCCTGCGTTTCGGCTGCCGGATCATGGAGGGGCACGAGTACGACGTCGACGTGCTCGACGGGCGGGCGGTCGAAGGGTATTTCGACCGGATGGGCCGCGCGGTCATCGAAGACGCCGGTGGCCTGGCGGGCAAGACGCTCACCCATTTCTACAGCGTCAGTTGGGAAGGGGCCGCCCCGACCTGGTCGCGGGAATTGGCGCGGCACTTCGTCGAGTACCGCGGCTACGATCCGCGCCCCTATCTTCCCGTGCTGGCGGGCAGGACGGTGAAGGACCCGGGCGTTTCGGAGCGGTTCCTGCGCGACTACCACAAGACGCTGGGCGACTGCTTCATGGATCACTGCTACGGGAAGCTTCGCGCGTTGTGCCACGAAGTGGGGCTCCAGTGGCACAGCGAGTCGGGCGGGCCCTGGAACCGCAAGATCCCCGACTTCACGCACGCCGACCAGTTGGCCTTTCTCGGGCGCAACGACATGCCGCAGGGCGAGTTCTGGCATCCCTACCGCGGCCTGAACCGCCCGATCGCCATGGCGGCCCACGTGTACGGGCGCCCCCTGGCCGCGACCGAGGCGTTCACCCACATGCGGGCGCACTGGTCGGCCTATCCGGCGGCCTTGAAGCCCGACGCCGACAAGGCGTTCTGCGACGGGGTGAATCACTTCATCTGGCACACGTTCAGCGCCTCGCCCGCCGAGTTCGGCAAGCCGGGCATCGAGTACTTCGCCGGCACCCACGTGAATCCCAACGTCACCTGGTTCGAGCAGGCGGGCGACTTTTTGGCCTATCTGGCCCGCTGCCAGCTCATGCTCCGCCAGGGGCGATTCGTGGCCGACGTCTGCTGCTACACGGGCGACAAGCCCTACCTGCACTGGGGCCGCGGCGAAACCTGGAGTAGCGACCCCTCGATGGTGCTGGGCCGAGGCGATACCTACGACTTGGTGAACGACGAGGTGCTTTCGAGCCGCCTGTCGGTCGACGGCGGCGACTTGGTCTTGCCCGACGGCATGCGCTACCGTGTGCTGGTCGTGGATTTGGAGGACGAGACGGCCTCGCCCGACGCTCTGCGCCGAATCGTCGAGTTGGCCGAGGCGGGGGCGACCGTGGTGCTGGGCAAGCGCCGTCCCGTGCGGGCGCCGGGCTTGAAGGACTATCCGGCCTGCGATGCCGAGGTCGCCCGGCTGGCCGAGCGGCTCTGGGGGTCGCCGGCCGAAGCCGGTCAACGGACCCTGGGCCACGGCCGAGTCATGACCGGCATGCCGATCGACGACGTGCTCGAGTCGCTGGATATCGCGCCCGACTTCGAGGGGCCGTTCGACTACATCCACCGCCGGGCGGGCGAGACGGACGTGTACTTCCTGGCCGGCAGCGGCGAGGCCGAGTGCACCTTCCGCACCGGCGCCAAGGAACCCGAGCTCTGGGACCCCCAAACCGGTCGAATCCGCGACGCGGTGTGGTACCGGGCGGGCGACGACGGCCGGATGGTCGTGCCCGTGCGTCTCGCGGAGAACGGCTCGGTGTTCGTCGTCTTTCGCAAGCCCGCGGAGCGCGAGCACGTGGTTTCGGTCGACGCGCCGGCTCAGGCCCTCGAGATCGAAGGCCGCGCCGAGGGAGGCGCTCGGCTGGCCTTGTGGCAGAACGGGCGCTACGATTTCGAGACCTCGCGGAACGGGCGCGCGGGCATCGACGTGGCCGATCTACCCGACCCGCAAACGTTGGCCGGCCCCTGGGAGGTCGCCTTCGCGCCCGGCTGGGGAGCCCCGGAATCGATCGTCTTCGACGAGCTGATCGCGTGGAACGAGCATTCCGACGATGCGATCAAGCACTTCTCGGGCAAGGCCACGTATCGCACGAAGGTCACGCTCCGCGGCGCCGAGGCAAAGGGTCTCGTGCGACTGCAACTGGGAAAGGTCGGCAACATCGCCGAGGTCCGCGTCAACGGCACGCCTCGGGGCGTGGTGTGGACCGCCCCTTGGACGGCCGATCTGACCGGCGCCGTCCGCCCCGGCGAGAACCACCTGGAAATCGACGTGACGAATCTTTGGGTGAATCGCCTGATCGGCGACGCGGGCCTTCCGCCCGAGCAGCGCAAGACGAGCACGAACGTGGGGATGTTTCGCGACTCGAAGGGGCTGCGCGCCTGTCGCGGGTTCAGCCCCGAATCGCCCTTGGAGCCGTCGGGGCTCATCGGTCCCGTGCGTCTCGAGTTCGGCACGCGGCGCGAGGTTCGCTTCTGAGCGCCCGGGGCGTTTCGCTCTGGGGCCTTACAGATAGTCGTGCGTCTGCCAGTCGACCAGGTCGTGGACCGGCCATCCGTCGACGAAGGTGTGGGCATGGCAATCGCCGGCCGCATAGACGCGATCGAGCAGCCGGCGCGGCACCCAGGAGCCGCACGCGGCGTAGACGTCGGGCACGTCGATCGGTCCGACCGGGCCGCTCACGTGGTCGCCGTGGCCCGTGTTGGCGATCCACAGGGCCCGGACCGTGCCGTCGGGGTTCCAGCGCACGCCGGTGGCGGTCAGGGCGTGCCAGCCCGCGCTGAAGCGGGTTCCCATGCCGTCGTCGCCCCGCTGCATGGCCCAGTAGGTATAGCCGCAGTATTGCGTGGCATATCCCGCCTGGATCAGCTTGCCCGACTGCTCGGGCGTTTCGACCAGGACCCGATCGCGGGCCTTGTGCTCGGCGGCGAGGGGTTCGAGCTCGTCGGGCAGGCCGACGCGCGCGGCGTCGCGATCGCCCCACGTGATCGACCAGGTGTTCGTGTGCCGGTCGTCGTGATCGAAGCGAAGGTCGTAGGTCTTGCCGGCGACTTCGTACTTCTTGCGGAGCAGGAAGCCGTATCGCACGGCGGCGGTTGCCACGGCCCATCCGGTCGACCCGGCCCCGTCGTAGCCGTATCGGCCGTAGAGTTCGTGCTTGGCCGTCGCGTAGATCGATTCGCCGGCGACCCGGGCCTCGGGCCGGCCGATCGAGGCGTTGTGCCAGAGCACGGCGTGCAGGACGTCGAGCAGGTGCTGCTGCATCCAGCGCGTGCAGTCGCCCGTCGGCTGGATTCCCCAGCGCCAGTCGGGCCACAGCCGGAAGAGCGTGGGCCAGAGCGCCGCGTCGCGGGGCTCCGCATCGAGCAGGTGCGGGGCGACCTCGGCGACGGTGGCGCCGGGCGGCGCCAAGGCAAGGGCCGGTATCGCGATGCCGAAGTTGGCCGCCCCGGCCCCCGCGGCGTGGACCCGGCCGAGTTCGTCCAGGCGTTTCGGCGGGCCCACGCGGGCGTATTGCGATCTGAGGAACTCGTTCATCGGCCCGCCTCCCACACGCGATGGGCGATGGCCAGCAGGGCGGCCGCGGTCTTGTCGGGGTCGAGACGGACGTCCTGCTTGCCGAACAGGTCTTCGTAAACGGCCCGCATCGCGTCGGCCAGGCCGTCGTACTTGCCTTGCAGCCCCAGTCGCGAGGCCCGACCGGCGAGATCGTCAGCGAGCCCTTGCACCGACCGCACATCGCCCGCCCGCACAGCCTGAGCCGACGACTCGTACACCCGGGCCAGGCTCGTCGCGTCGCTTCGGCTCAGCTTGTACGGACGCAGCGGCTCGACCTTCGACTTCCACGGCTCGACGGGCGGCGGAAAAGGGTTTTCGGCCGGCCCTCCCGCGCCGACTTGCACCTCGAGAACGACCAGCTCGAACTGGTGCGGCCTCTTGCCGACGTCGTCGGAGACGACGTTCACGTCGAGCACGATCGCGTACCGGCCGGCCTCTCTCGCCTTGAAGTAGACCAAGGGCCGCGACGTCAGGCTCAGCAACGGAATCGCCTGCACGCCCTCGGCGTCGTGCGGGAGCACCACGAGCCGGCAGTCGGCCAGATGCCGAGCGTCGAGCCCCTGGAGCGTGTACAACTCGGCTTCTCGCGGCTCGAGCTCGGTCGGCCCGTCGATCGTCACTTCACACCGGGCCGAGCCGAGCAGCGCGAAGACGAGCAGCGTGGCGAGGGCGATTGCCCTTAGCGGTCGCGGGGGCATGGCAGAACCTTTCGGATTGGGGAAGGAAGATTGGAGATTGAAGATTGACGATTCCTACAGTCCGAAGAGCATGAGCAGGATCGCCAGGATTTCTTCGCGGTGTTGCCACAGGAAGTCCCAGAGGGCGCTCCAGTCGAAGGCCTCGACGTCGGTCAGGGCCGTTTCGGCGACCGCGCCCGTGGCCACGGCCTCGGCGAGCAGGGCCCAGGCCAGGTCGCGCAGGGCTTCGTCGGAGCGGATCGCGCGTCGGAGCCGGGCGGCGCGGTCGGCGCTGATCTCGCCTTGGCGGAGGCGGCGGGCGATCACGAGGTTCAGCACGAGTCGGAGTCGGATCATCGGTTCTCTCCTGGTTGAAGAAACGGGGCCGATCCGTTTGCCGGAATCGGCCGGGGACCAAAACAACAGAGCCCGCCGCCGGATGGCTCCGGCGACGGGCTCGTGGGATACCTGCGCGCAGGCTCGTCGCGATACCGGTCGAATCGGGCAGACGCCGCCGTCAACCTCGGGGTGAAGTGGGCGGAAGCGCCGAGCGATTCGACACACCATATCACATCGGCGGTCGCAAGTCAATGGACATTTGTACACATCAGGCCGACGTGACGCGCTCGAGGTCGCCGCGGGCGCACGGGTCGGCGCCGCCGGCCGGCGAACCAGGGCCCGGCAGCGACGCCATCGGTCGGCGCGATAGCCTGGGTATTCTGCGGCCGATGTGCCGGATGTTCCGGCCGTGCGGCGTGTTGGGCGTCGAGTGGATGGTCCGTCTGCGTCGTTCCGATGAATTTCTCAGTCTATGCACAATCGACGGGATCCTCGGCGCGCCCGACCGTGGGCCGATCCCCCGCGTCGGCCCGGGAGACGGAACCGGGTGCGCCTACCTTCGGGCCAAGGAGCAAGCGAAAATGCGAAACACGCCGTGGACACGGATGTCAAGGGTCGCCCTAGGACTGCTCCTGGGACTGGCGGCCTCGTTCCCCGCCGCAGCACGAGCCAACGACCCGCTCACGGTCCCGCCATGGCCGTCGTTGGCGTCGGTGCCGTCGGTCGGGGTGTCGTATCCAATGGAGCCGACCCTGGCCCCGATGCCGGGCAGCTACGGCGAGGCCCCCGTTGCCGAGGAGGCGGCACCGCCCGCCCCCGCGCCGGATCCCGTGCCGGCGGCCGAAACCTACGACCCGGCTTACGACGGGTCGGCCTACACCGAGTTCTCGAACCCTTGCAGCCGGTGTGTGCCCCGCGGCGCGTGCGGCCCGTGTGGCGGATGCGGCGGGGCGGGACAGCCCTTCCGGCTGTTCGACTTCCCCTGCCTGACGTGCCGAAGGATCAACGTGGGCGGGTGGGTCGAGCAGGGCATTACCTTCAACGCCGACAACCCCGCCGACCGGTTCAACGGCCCGGTCGCCACGAACGACCGCGACGGCGAGTGGCTGATGAACCAGGCGTGGCTCTTCGCTGAACGGTCCGTCGACACCGGCGGGTACGGCGTCGACGTGGGCGGCCGAATCGACATGCTCTACGGCTCCGACTTCCGCTTCGGCGTGAACCACGGCCTGGAGAACCGCATCAACAGCCTCGACAACCGCTACGGGATGGTCATTCCCCAAGCCTATCTCGAGGTTGGGGTCAACAACCTCTCGGTGAAGCTGGGTCATTTCGCCGGCATCCTCGACTACGAAATGGTTCCGGGACCGCCCAACCCCTTCTACTCGCATTCGTACAGCTACGGCTACACCGTGCCGCAGCTCGTGACCGGGGCCCTGGCCACGTACAAGCTCTCGCCGCAGTGGTCGGTTGCCGCCGGGTTCCATCGCGGGTGGATGATGTTCGAGGACATCAACGACGATCTCGATTTTATGGGCGGCGTGTTCTGGACAAGCCGCAACAAGCGGACCTCGATGGACTTCGCCATCTCGACCGGGGCCCAGGACCCGGCCGGCGAAAACAACCGCTTCGTCTACAGCTACGTGCTCAAGCACGCCTTGACCGAGAAGCTGCGGTACGTCTTGGTCCACAACCTCGGCTATGAGAACAACGGGGCCGGCGGCGTCCAGGACGCCGAGTGGTACGGCATCAACCAGTACTTCCTGTACACGATCAATCCGCGCTGGTCGGCCAACGTGCGGGTCGAATGGCTGCGCGACGACGACGGGGCCCGCGTCTTCGGCGTGCCCAACGTGCTTCCGCCGATCCACACCTGGCCGGGCGGGCCCGGCTTCGCCGGCAATTTCTACGAACTCACGCTGGGGCTCACCTGGCGGCCCCATCCCAACGTCATGGTCCGTCCCGAGTGCCGCTGGGACTGGTACCAGGGCTTGCCCGGCCTCGTGGGAGCCGCCCCGGACCGCGGAATCGGACTGCCCTTCAACGACGGCAACAGCGACAACCAGTTCACCTTCGCCACCGACCTGATCGTCACCTTCTGATCGGGCAGCCCCGACGGGCACCGATGCGCCGGGAATTCCAGACGCCGGGGACGGTCCCCAACTCGCCGCGCGCGGGAGCCGGGATCGTCCCCGTTTGCGTTGGCGCGCCAAAGCGTGCCGATTGCCTGGCCGAACGGCTTCGGACGGTCAGCGCGACTCGTTGCCCAGCCGGCGCTGGTAGTCGACGAAGTCGACCGCCTCGAACATGGCCATGAACCGGTCGGTCTCGGCCATGCGATTGCGATCCGACTCGAGCAGGCGGCGAATCAGCAGATGCTCGCTTCGCGCCGAAATCGGCCTCGACAGGATGTCCCTGGGACGTAGCGTCAACTCGACCGCCCGAGGGATCTGCTCGCGCTGTTCCAGCGAGCGGCTTACCAGCATGCGGGGAAAGGGCGGCCTCGCTCCCGGGTTGAGCATCGTGTTCAATCGACCGTACCAGTCGGAGAACTCGCGATATCGGCTCGCGACGGCTTCGCTTCCCGCTTCGACGGCCGACACCCGGTAGACGACTCGCGGACTGTCGAACACCAATTCGCCCGTCGCCTCGTCGACCGTCTCGCTGAAATGCGGGTCGGCGTGGAAGTTCAGCAGCGGATCGGATTGCTCGTGAGCCCACTGCCTGAGGCGTTCGGAAAAATCCTCGACCCGCGCGGTCGTCAGTTCGGTCTTGATGCGTCGCTGCGGGTCCAGCAGCACGAATCGTCCGCGCGCCTTGTCGAAAACCGTCACCTCCGCCGGGTCTTCGAGGTAGTCGTAGACCACGCCCTGGTAGAAGATCGTGGTGCTGCGAACCTGCGGCTCCTTGGCGGCGCCGATGAAGACCTTGTTCTCGACGCGAAACATCTCCTCGGCGGTCGCGGTGCCCTCGGCCGTGGCAGCGGCCGACAGTCCACCCAAAAGGAGGGCCCAGTACGCTCGATGCATCATGACCACGTCTCCGATCGTGAAGATGATCGAATCGCGAGGAAACGTAACTGCGGGAGGATACCGGACACACCCCGTCGGTGTAAAGCGGAGAAATCGTCCGCACTTACCCCGCGAAAGATGGCGGTCGTGTACCACCAAGGTGGCAGCCAGAAACCGAACTCGCATACCGAGCCGAGCCTGCGGCGACCGCTCGTGTTGGTGTGGCTGCCGAGAATGGCGTATAATGCGATTCGTTCATGTGGGGGGTGCGAACGGCGGTGGTCTGGGCGCTCGTTTCCAAGGGCAGCGCATTGTTTCCATCGCAGATACCGATCCGAGGCGTCGAATACGGGGGTGGAGCGATGCATTCGGTCGGTTCCTCCCCCAGCCCTCGCGTGGCCGTCGTCGGGGGAGGTCTGGCCGGGTTAGCCGCCGCGTCGGCGCTGTGCCGGCGCGGATTCCACGTCGAGCTGTTCGAGGCGCGCCGACGGCTGGGCGGGCGGACCGGATCGTTCCCCGATTTCCGGTCGGGCCAGTGGGTCGACCACTGCCAGCACGTGGCCATGGGCTGCTGCACGAACCTCGCCCACTTCTGCCGCACGCTGGGCCTGGCCGACTGCTTTCGCCGGGGCCGAAGGCTGCACTTCATCGGGCCCGACGGCAGAGCTTCGGCTTTCTCGGCCTTTCCGCTCCTGCCGGCCCCCTTGCATCTGCTGCCCGGGCTGCTCCGCCTG